>Ga0209476_10002937_pt1 | contig 11348 bp, 17 predicted proteins | sample KloWWTrecipitate_FD_187179 | JGI IMG/M metagenome (GOLD analysis project Ga0209476, IMG submission 187179) | Active sludge microbial communities from Klosterneuburg, Austria, studying microevolution and ecology of nitrifiers - Klosterneuburg... | ecosystem: Engineered > WWTP > Aerobic digester...
TTTGTTGGCCTTGCCATACCCCAAAGTTAACTGATTTTTTGATACGGCTGCAACAAAATTTCATTTGCAACGGTTTGCGCTACGTTTACGCCATGTAAATAACTGTAAACCATAGATTTGCGGCATTTACGCCGTAAACGTAAAAGAGTATTAAAGTATATATATATTAATAAAAAATTACTATTAAAGTCTGTTCTCCGGAAAATAGCGTAAATGCCGCAAATGGTTGGTTATCATAGCCGATGATGCCGTAAACGTAGCGTAAATGCAGCGCAAAGTTTTGCAAAAGTCTACCGTTTCCGGTACTGACCCTGTCCGATTTTTACAAATAAGGGAGCGAAATCTTTCCTGCGCAGGGAGTAGTCAAAGCGTCTTTCTGCCAGATTTATGCGCTTACATACCTCACAGGCATCTTTGCGGGTGAACTCATCCGGCAGCGCCTGGTATAATAGATCCAGGTCTTTGGGTAGCCCGGTCTCTATTTCATTATGAAGTGAAGATATTATCCTGAGTGTGGATACCGAGTAATATTTATATAGATCCCATCCAAACTGCACCATTTGCCCAGTAATAACCGGTTTAGAGGGGTTATGTAGTATTGATACCACCTGGATCAACCGGGGAAGGTATGCGCTCATTTTAGCCTCGGTACCCATGATGTAACCCTCAGCCTTTGATTTTATCCGGATGTTTGCATGCTCAAGCACCTCACGGTAGTACTCCCGGTAAAGCCGCTTTGCCTCATCGGTTATGGGTATCGTTATGGGCTCTGACGTACCGTTGTTGTACTCATCCCCCTGTTTGAATAGGTATTGCAGTAACTCAACCCATTCGGCGCACATTTCTTTTTTCTGATCGAAAGGGTCAGTATCGGTACGCAGTTCTATATAATCGGATTCAACCATAAGGAACCTGGAGGCGAAACCGCTGGCCAACCTGTCTTCAGTGAAGATGTTTTTTATCCTGCTTGGCTGTGATCCCATAAGCAGGTTAAGGTTCATATTGGGTACAATGCGCTCCTTACTGTCATCTGCCCTGATCTGTGTAGTACGCCCGCCGCCGAAAGCCTGGGTAAAGAAACTGATGGAATCATTGTTTGCTTTGAAGTTCCCTGCGTTAAAGATGGTTTCAGCCTCGTCCTGGTAAACCCCGATACCGTTGCGCTGAAACATTGACTTCGCAATATATCCCTCGGTGGTGCCATCATTGGCTATAGGGATGAACCGACGGGGACGGTGACCTACCTTGACGGATTTGTCGTTAATGGCCTGCTGCTTATTATCTTCCCAATCCCTTAAAGCCTTGTCATAATCCTCATCGTAACGCTGGTAAATACGCTGTAGCGGTGCGTCGCACATCACCTTAAAAGCCGGGGTCTTACCAACAGATACCGGTGCTACCAACAGGCAGAACAGAATGTTTTTACCTTCCCCGTTGAACTCAGATGTGTACCGGGCACCGGCCAGGCTGCTTATTGTCCACAGCCCGGCGGTAGCTACGAACTGCGGGGCCAGGGACCGGGTATTACAAACGTCAATGATTGACCGACGTATGGACGGCGGGAAAATATGTATGGGGAAGTCTGTCAGGTATGGTTGGTCAATATGGATGCCTTCGCTGTCGGCTATAACTTGGATCTTTTCTGTGGCTTTCTGCCAGTCCCGGTCGCATTGGTAGAATATAAGGAACGATGGCGGCAGGCTCCAAACCGGGTATTCGTGCTTATTGTGCCAGTTCGGGTAGTCATGAAGCGAAGCTGAGAATATAAGTACACGCTTGCTGTGGAAGTACACCTTTGCGCTGATCGCATCAGATGTGCTGCCTTTGCGCCGGAAGGCTACGAATTTGTCAGCCTGTTTGTATTTATAATTGGGTAGTGGGATGAGCCCGGTTTCTTCCAGCAGTTTTATCCAGCCGTCATCTGAGAGTGATTTATCAAATGAGGCGCACAGTTCCTCCATGCCCGCCGGGTAAGATACTGCTTTAAGCGATGGATCATACCCGGGTGTGTATTCGTTGAAGTACTGTGAGGTTTCAACCAGGTAAGTAAATTCATCGTTGGTTATCTCCTGCAGATCCTGCATTGATCCCGATATTATTTCGTATCCGGGTGTCGGGTAAGTGTACACCAGTGGGCCGCCGGCATACAATGCAATAACCTCAGTTCCTTTATCGCTGTCGGCCAGGGCCTGTTTTCGTAGATCCTCCTGGTATTTAAACCACACATGATACCCGGCATTGCGGGTGCGTTCGATGTATAGTTTCTGAATAATATCTGGCTGCTGGTTCGCAATGATGTTAAACCACTGGTGGTACAGGTTTTTGTTGGCTGTGTTTTTTATGTCGAAATCCAGGCAATGTATGTACCCGGATGTGTGGATCATTAAGGCGTTGTGTTTTGGCAGCAGGTTTAGTTCTTTGCCATCCCCCCATTTACGGTGTGATACCGGTTGCTTTGTTTTGGTGTCCCACTCTATCGGGATGACGTTGAGGCCAAGTTCTTTGTATTCATTGAATATTGATGATAGCATAATAAAGAGCCGCCAGTGTAGAGAGTTTACCAGCGGCCTTTAAAGAATCCAAAAATAAATTCAGTTGTTCGCTCTCTACTTCGCCAACTGAATCGTGCTGCAAGTTAATGAATTATTTGTCATATCGTTTATTGCTTTGAATATCTGATATGCAACCTGGGGTACTATTGCATTCCCGTATGCTTTTATTGATTCGTTTCTCCACTTTGAAAAGGTAATGCCGTCCAGTTCTCCGGGAAGCCCATCATTTCTTCCACGAACAGGGGGTTGAGTTGGGAAGTTTTCCCAGTTTCTTGGCGTGCTGTCTGAATGAATTGTGTCGGCAAATCTGTCTTGAACCCCTCCCCTTTGTAATCCCTTGATTTCGGTGTCGGCAGCATCCCCACCCATCTGCTCAATGTTACGCTGTACATACTCCCCTCCTTTACTTGTGTTGATTTCATGTTTGCCGTTGCCCCGGTGCTGTCCATTGTGGTTGGGGTTGGGAGTAGTTTCAACATCATCCATTCCTGCAATCCCATTCCGCCCTGCCCGTGAATATAAGGGGTTTCTGCTGTTTGCTTCCTGGGAGTAGGCAACAAACCAAACCCTGTCCCTTCTATGCGGTGCGTTGACGGCACCAGCTGGAAGTATATACGGTTGTACTTCGTACCCTTCAGCTTCCAGGTCAGTCTGCACTTCGTTGAATACCACCCCTCCATCCCAATTAACAATGCCGAAAACATTTTCGCCCACGATCCATGGCGGCTGAATTTCCCGTACTGCTCTAAGCATTTCCGGCCAGAGGTGTCGGTCATCTTCTTTTCCTTTCCGCTTGCCTGCAAGTGAGTATGGCTGACAGGGGAAACCCCCGGTAAGGATGTCGCATTGTCCCCGGTAAATTGTAAAGTCTGTGATTTTGATGTCATGATGTTTATTTGCTTTTGGAAAATGATAACCCAATACTTTTTGGCAGAACGGATTTATTTCACACCAGGCTATTGTTTCCCATCCCGCCCATTCAGCAGCCAAAGAAAATCCTCCAATACCTTCAAATAGTCCAATGTGTTTCATTGTGCCAAAAATTTATTCCATGCCTGTTGCTGGCGTATCTGTTTAATCTTACCCTTACATTTCGGGTACTTCTTAGCGGCCTTTGTGAGTGCCAGTATCTGGCGGTCTTGTTTTGATTTCATGCTTTATTTTGTATTGATTAGTTGTTATTTTATTTCCCAGCCTGTGCCTGTAAATCCAGTAATCCATAGCCGGGCAAGGATGAGATACACTGCCACCTTTAAAAACATAATCAAACACATAATCTCTTTCTGTTTGCTTAACTGTAATCTTCTTTCTCCTGCTATTTTCATAAACTACTATATGCAGATGCCCACGGTCATTTTGAATACGGTAAGGCTTGTTACCGTATGTTACCGTAGTATCGCCTTCTGAAACTGTTAAGAGTTCATTTTAAAATTAGTTTTATTCAGTTGCGCAAAGCAAAGAGTTAGCGGCAATTTTTGGGGAACGGTATCCACTCTGTACAATGCCAACACTCAAACCCAACGACATATTCTCTATCATCTGAAAATAGTATTTGACCCATGTGGTCGCATTGACTTGGTGAAACTTCCTGCTCACAATGCTTACACTTGCACCAATCGACAATAGTAAAACTGCCGCTAACAAGGGTATTGCCATTATTGGGGCTTGACGTTAAATTTTCAGCCATAGTAATTCTATTTTATTTTAGTAATAAATTCATCTTCGGTATTTCAAATATCCCAACAACGGCAATACCTACCGTTAGTGGCAATACTGAACAACCTCTCTATCAACATCCCAGTTACCAGACAATTCGGGGTGAACCTCCCAAAACATACCACTTGATAATAGCTTGTCGTAATTTACTTTTTCTTGTATGTTTTTATAAGTATCATTTCCTAAATACTTCAAAGCCCTCCGAACAGCAACATCGTAATATTGTTTTTCCTTTTCTATTCCAATTGATTTGCGATTTAATTTGATACAAGCAAGGTTGGTTGTTCCCGAACCCATTGTGTTATCTAAAACTGTATCGCCTTCGTTTGTATAGGTTTTTACTAAAAATTCAAGTAGTTCAATCGGCTTTTGTGTTTTATGTTCCATTCCTACATTGTGCATTGCATAGGTTAAAATTTGCCTATTAAATCCTGTCTTGGTTTGTTTGCTTTCAATATCATTGCAACCATTTTCTAAAAAAGCACCCATTTTATTTTTTCGCCATCTTTTATTTGGCTTTTCAAGTTCTTTTAGTTCTTGGTTGTAAGTCGGCTGCTTTTTATAAAATACCATAATATTTTCGTGGTCTTTCATTGGTCTTTTGTTTGCGTGTTGGAATAATGAAGGTCTTGTTTTTTGCCAAATCCAATCATATTTATAATTCAAAATATTACTACTTCTTAACATAGTCGAAAATGGTTCAGCACCAAACAAAACTACCACTCCATTATCTTTTAAAATACGATTATAATGTTTCCATAATTCTGTAATAGGTAAAATTTTATCCCAATTCAAAATAGTTGTTCCATAAGGCAAATCGCAAATAATAGCATCTATAGAATTATCCTCAATAAAAGGAAAAACATCGAAGCAATCAGCATTCAGAAAAGTACTGCCACTAACATCGGTTTGGCAAAATTGGGGTTTTAGTGGTTTATTGAACATTTGTAATTCTATTTAAGTTTAGTAATAATTTAAGCGTTTCGTTTTCAAAATCCCCAACTTCGCCAAGCCGAGAACCGTTACCCGCAACTTTTTTTTGCAGTATCAAAAATAGTAGTTAGTTTTGAATAACCAAAAAATATTTTGTAAAATACAAACAAATTATTAATTTACATCAAAATCAATCTATGGCAAAGAAAGTAAAAAGGGGCAGACCAAAAGTAAAAGACAAGGTTAAAGTTAGATCAGCATACCTGAAAGACAGCGAATATACCAGCATAAAAAAGAGCTATAAAAGCCTTTCGCAAGCTGTCCGGGCTGAGATTCTGCCAAAATGTGGATAACTTTATTTGCTATTTTGTAAAATATAGTATTATATTTGTTATCTCAATCACCACGTCATGCTAAACATAACATCATCACCCGGTTTCAAGTTCCCTTATCTTCAGCACATGAGGCTGATCATTGACATTGAGTTTAAGATAGGCGGCAATGAATCGATTTGGTGCATCGCAGTAATGCAAGCCATCCGTTCAGGTAAACCGGCATCTGAGATATTAAACACCATCAAAGATATGGCAACCGATAACTACAACGCCGTTGCAGATGTTTTGGGTGTATCGTTAACTAATAAAATTTTGAAGTCATGAGAGTTATTTGTATAGAACTCATGAGAGTTATTTGTATAGATGCAACTGGCATTGACAAAACCTGCCACCAACTTGAGGAGGGCTGTAGTTATACCGTTTACCAATCTGAGTTGTTTCCACATGGGTATAGGGTAATAGGATATGAAAAATCTATAGACGGACGTATAGATGTACATTATAAAAAGTCGCATTTCGCCCCCTGCTCCAACATCGACGAAACCGAAATGATCCGTGAACGTCAAAAACAATTAGCAAACCAATAAACAAAATTATATGCAAGAGTTAACAACAGTAAACATTCTATCCATTTTTGAAACAACAAAAGATCAACGCAAGTCTTTTGCAGAGGATATTGTAAATCGGTTACGAAACGGTGAAGCAGATCCGCTAAAGGTTCATGTACAGGTTAAAGCAATGGAAGAGATAATTAAAACCATTACGGATAAGTCTGAAAAAACAAACAAGAATTTCACTTTGGCTATTGATTACAATACCATGCTTTTAGATGCGGCTGAAAAAAACGGCAAGAAATTTCAGATGTTTAACGCAGAGTTTTCTGTAAAAGAGGTTGGGACTGTTTATAATTGGGAACAGTGCAACGATCCAGAGTTGGCAGAATTATTGTCAATCCATGAATCAACAAAAGAAAAGATAAAACAAAAACAGGATTTTCTTAAAACAGTCCCATTATCCGGTATAGATATCCGAATAAATGATGAACTTGTTACGGTTTACCCGCCATCAAAATCATCAACAACAAGTGTAGCTGTATCACTCAAATGAAACTAATCCTTTCCATACCGCTTATCACTGGGGCTATAAGCCTATGTTTAAGCCCGATATTGTTCTTCATATACTGGCTCGTTATCAAATGTGAGGAGCATGATCGTTCTGGCCGTGATATTATTAACCGTAAAAAGCATGACGGGTTTAGTAATTGTTAAGCACATGGCCAGCCAGGGGAGGTCATAAAAACACAGCCTCCCCTTTATTAAGTAACCAATAAAAAAAATTATATGTCAAACGAAATCGTAAAACTCTCAGGTAACGAGATTATGTCAATGGGTAAGGCATTCCATGAATCAGGAATGTTCCCGGATATTAAAACAGCAGCCCAGGCCGTTGTTAAAATACAGGCAGGTGCTGAGATAGGCATACCGCCGTTTGCCGCTATGTCAGGAATTCACATTATCCAGGGCAAGCCAACTATCGGAGCCGGGTTAATTGCATCGGCTGTAAAGGGATCAGGCAAATATGATTACCGGGTAACGCAGCAGGATGAAAAAGCCTGCTCAATAGATTTTTACCAGGGCAAGGATAAACTTGGCAACAGTACTTTTACCATTGAAGATGCAAAAAAAGCACAAACAAAAAACATTGATAAGTTTCCTAAAAATATGCTGTTTGCAAGGGCTATCAGCAACGGGGTAAAGTGGTTCTGCCCGGATGTTTTTAGCGGACCGGTTTATGTGCCTGAAGAAATGGATCAGGTAACAGAAGATGTAAAGCATGAAGAAGTTAAGCCAGCACCGCCAGCACCGCCAGCTGGCAAGCCATTAAAACCCATAACCGCAAAAGCATTCGGCGAAGCGATGGGCCGCATCGCAGCCGGTGAACTGGATCTGATTGACAAGGTTACAACTACATATCAATTAACCGATGAGCAACTTACTGAGATTAGAAAGTACGCACTATGACCGGAACCGTATTTGTAAAGCGACCTATTATGTCATCTGGCGGGTACCGGCTTAATAGTTATAAAACAGTTCTGTCAATCAGATATACATCGGTTGAAATGAGAGCGCAAATATTGAATCAGGTTAAGCCGTTGATGTACAGCCGTGAACTGTATGTTTCAATCATGCCTGACGTGGAAGATAAAACACCGTATCGTAAACCATTAATTTTTAGACAAAATACAACACCATGACACACATTTTCCAGGTAACACCTGAGCAGTTTAAGCAACTGGGCGAACACCAAAGGCACATAACCGTTAAAGACGATGCCAATATTGCCACCGGTGACACGGCCATTATTCAATGCGACCGGGATCAGGTTACGTTCACCATTATTTCGGTTGAACACGGCCCGCAGTCAAAGGTTATTAACAGCCATTACTGTTTGCTGGGGCTGTATGCACCGACATCATTGGCCGCACCGTTACCGGGTGCTGATACATTACACTACTAAACGGGACACCGGAACCTTACCGGCATATAATGGCAGATCAGATACTTTTAAAAGGCATCAGGTTGTTTAAGAAAAAAGACACACAGCCTGACTTCGTACTGGCAACCGGGGTAATTACACCCGATGACCTTAATGCGTTCTGCATAGATAATGCAGCATTAATGACTGAGTATAACGGGCAGAAGCAGTTACGGATCCAGTTGCTAATGTCGCAAAGCGGTAACCCGTATATAAGTGTTGACACTTGGAAGCCTGCAGCACCAGCACCTGAATCACAGAAAGGGTTTTCTGTTGATCCGTTGCCTGAAGGTGAAGGAAATTTGCCATTTTGACCGCCCGGCAAAGATACTGTGAGGCCAATTACCAATGGTACTGTAAACACAGGCCCGTTGTGGTTGAATCTGGACATTACCCACAGCCCGTATATCCAAAAGTGGGGACGGCAAACGGACTTACTAAGTCTATTATAAACTTCCTTACCTGGCGTGGACATCGGGCAACCAGGATAAACAGTACCGGCAGGATCATTAAGGCACCACAACGGCAGGAATCCGGCGTGTCGCTTATGACAGCGAAGTACATACCCGGTACAACCAGGCGGGGGACAGCAGACATATCCTCAACGATCGCTGGCCGGTCTGTCATGTGGGAGGTTAAGATCGGTGCAGATAGCCCGTCTGAATACCAGCTAATTGAGCAGCAGCGGGAACAGGCTGCAGGCGGTTTGTATATCTTTGTTAAGACGTTCGATCAGTTCCTGGAAGAGTACGATAAGATAGTTCTTAAACATAGTTGATGGTGGTGTGGCGGAAGAAAATATAAAACAGTAAAAACAAATGATACAACTAACAAATGCAGTAGAAAGGTATGGTAAATTAATCTTGAACGAGTTGAAGGAAGCTAACATAAAGTGTTGGCTTGCTGGTGGGGCTTTGAGAGATTACTTTGCTGGCATATCTGTAAATACGGACTATGATTTATTTTTCCCTAATGAGATTGAGTATGAAAAAACCAAAACGTACTTTAAAGCTAAAGACGCTGAAACGGTTTGGGAAAGCAGCAACGGGATGAAGGTTAAATACAATGGCAAAAAGTTTGACTTGGTGAAAAAATATTTTGACACACCACAATCTACAATAGATGCCTTTGATTTTACAGTATCAATGTTTGCGGTAGATAGCGATAAAGTTTATTACGGAGAAACTACATTTATTGATTTAGCGAAACGTCAACTAATGATAAACAAAATAACATATCCTGCATCTACAATGTCAAGGGCTTTCAGGTATTATAAAAAGGGATTTGTTATGTGTCAAGGAGAGATGAAAAAAATGGTTGAGGCAATTCAGGGTATGCCAAAACAAGAAGATGTGCAACCAAACGAAGAAAACAAACCGCCATCTGGAGAAGAAGATAAGTTTTTCCGGGGGATTGACTGAATCCTGCCACCACCATCACATCGGGGGAGTGGAGCAATCCACCCTCCGAGTTTTTAAAAAATATAAAATAAGTTATTATGGAACATGAATTAAAAACATGGCCTGTTTATTTCAGTAGAGTAAAGTCTGGCGATAAGACATTTGAAGTAAGGAAATGTGATAGAGATTTTCAAATAGGTGATTTTTTAAAGCTAAAAGAGTTCAACCCGGATAATGGCGAATATACCGGGAATGAAGTATGTGTTTATGTAAAGTATATTCTACATGGTGGCGGCTTTGGTATTCAGGATGGGTATTGTGTAATGGCAATAGAAATTGACCAGTAAAACCCGATTATTAACAATAAAAATAAAAGTATGAAACTATACAGAATTGAAAATGGGATTGGAACATATTGGGTGGTTGCAGAACATCCGACAGAAGCGGAGCAAAAACTAAAGTCTTTACTTGATAAAAATGATTATGGGTTTAGCGACAAACGGAAAGCCACAGCCATAACTATTATAGCAGAGGCTATTGAAGATAATTATTTAACAAATAAGTTTCTTGTTTTATAACACCCTCTTCCATCCGCAGCAGAAATAAGCCCTTGGGCTTCTCACGAAGCGACTTATTACGTCCAGCAATCGGATGTGTTGAATAAAGCGGCTGCGGATGGGGGGATAGGATTCAAACAACAAAACAGTTAAGCATGAAAAATAATGACGTATTACCCGGAATCTGGGTAGCCCTTTTAGTAATAATGGTGTGTGCCATTATGTGTACTTGTAAATATTTTACCAACTAAAAAAATAGCACCATGAACACAACACCCGGTAAGAAGCTGACACAGTTAACAGAAAACATATTTGCGGTTGAGATACCGGGGGATGCTATTAATATACTGGTTGGTAGATATTTTATTTATTGGGACACTAATGGTAGTTCTAATGAATTAGCACTTCCTCCCGGCTCCTATACCCTTCTATTCCTTTCTAAAGAGGCAACGGAAGATGATTGGAAAACCGTTTGTGATAGTGATGTCGGTGGAGGCGAACTTGATGAGAAGACATGGCTTGAATGGTTAAACTACGAAACAGATGAATACAGCTTTGACACAGCCACCGAATCAGGCCACAGCCTTCTACAATCTAAAGGACTTGACCCAACAAAACAATACGCAATAATTAAAAACAACCAATTATGAAAAGTAAAGAAGAAATACGCAACGAAATTGTAAACATACTTTATGGCTGCAATGGTAATTCTGCTGGCGCAAATCTTATAGTTGATTATGTTTATGATGCAATGGAAGAATACGCCTCACAGCAAGCCCCGGCATCCACCCCACCGGTATCTGCAATGGAGGATGGATGGGTGAAGGCTGAAACGCCGCCGGAAACAAACGAAAGGGTTTTATGCCTATGTGATACAGGACTTAGGAGAGTTGGTTATTTTTATAAAAATGAATGGGAACAAGATGGCCCATATTCATCTTTTAAACAAGATGGCTATACCGTTACCCATTGGCATCCCTTACCACCCCCACCAAGTAAGTAAGTAACCGTTAAAAAGAAAGATATGAACAAAGAACAGGTTGACCAAAATAGTTAGTTCAGGGGGAAAGCCACCGTAATTGGTGGCTGTTTTTATTGGATGGTAATGGGCATTAAAATGCCCGGATAAAGATCCAGGCCGTTTCTAAAACCAACTGCTCTATGAGAATTAAGTTAAATATACCTCAAATAACCTACAATCTTGTTACGTGGACGCTGCTTCCTGCATACCTCAATACCTTCCCTGGATCCTGAATCATTTGTGTTGCCGTCAATAGTGTATATAAAGTTTGCATCCACCTTTTCAACGATCCCGGTATG
>Ga0209476_10002938_pt1 | contig 11348 bp, 5 predicted proteins | sample KloWWTrecipitate_FD_187179 | JGI IMG/M metagenome (GOLD analysis project Ga0209476, IMG submission 187179) | Active sludge microbial communities from Klosterneuburg, Austria, studying microevolution and ecology of nitrifiers - Klosterneuburg... | ecosystem: Engineered > WWTP > Aerobic digester >...
CAGGCATCCGAGCACTGACGGCAACCGGTGGTCGGGCAGCTCGGGAACGGTGGTCAGCTTCGTGGTGCCCGATTCCGCGAAGTAGAGCACGATGCTGGACAGCAGCGAGGCGTGGTCCAGGGCCCGATCAAGGAGTCGGATGCCGAGTGCCCGGGTCCCGTCATCCTCGTCGCCGGGGACCAGGGTCACGGCGGTCCCCGCCCGCCGGACGGCGGTGAGCCGGTCTCGCATCGGATCGTCGAGCACACCGGGAAGGTTCAGCGTGTCCCGCGCTTCGGCGGCCAGCAGGCGCGCCGTCTCGGACGCTTCGGGTTCTCCGATGGCCACCTCCCCGGATGCCACTCGTAGCAGCCACGGCGCGACCCGCGCCGAGAGGAACTGCTCCTGGGCCTGCAGCCCACCGTGGTCCTGGCTGCGGCCGAGCTGCCTGGTTGCCTCGGCGAGTCGTGTCACCTCTCGGTTGAGCTGCCGTTCCGCAGCTCGAACCGCGGCGCCGCCCGCGAGGGCGTATGCGGGCAGGAGGGCGGCATTGAGCGCGCCGAGCGCGTCAGTGATCTCGACGGTGGGCTCGAGCCGGGCAGCGAGGATGACCAGGGTGACGTTGGGGACGAGCACGATCGACCACCACGTCGGCGGCAGGTAGAAGGCCAGGACGAACGGGCCCACGGCAGCCAGGCCGATGCACCAGCTGTCGTACGTCGTCAGCGCCTCGTTGGGTTCGGCAAGGAACAGTCCGAGGGCGACCGTCAGCGCCGAGACGACGGTGATGCCCACGACCGTCTCACGGGTAGGTCCTCGTCTCAGCAACCGCCTCACGAGGGCGAACGTCGCAAGGGTCGCACCGAGCGCGAGGGCCAGTTGGGGTACGGCCGTCGTGTCACCGAGCGAGTACCGGACGGCGAGGTAGGCGTTGGACAGCAGGAGGGGCGTGACGATGAGCGACATGACGGGCACGTCCCCCACCGCTTCGCGGGTCTCGCGGTACGTCTCGCGGAGGCGTGATGGCTGGGTCGATGGAGGTGGGGAGGGCCACGTCAGCGTCACGGTCGTCCCGGTCCCTGGCCGACTGTCGACGTGGGCCCCACCACCGACTCGTGCCATGGGCTGGGCGATGGAGTTCGCGATGCCCCAGCCGACGCCCTGGCTGGCGAACCCACGCCCCGTGTCCGACACGGTGAGGCTGGAGACGGGTCCGGAGGTCTTGACCCGAACCGTGGCCACGGCCACCCCCGCGTGGCGCGCGCAGTTGCGCAGCGCCTCTCCCACTGCACGGTGAAGGGCAGCCGCCGTCCCGGAGGGGAGGGCGACGTCGGCTCCGTCCGGCGCGAGCTGCACGGAGACCTCCAAGGGGACCGCATCGCGGGCCTGGTCGATGACGGTTCGGATGGTGGCGGTGCCCTCGAGGAGCTCGGGTGGGCCCTGGATGTCGTGGGCGACCTGACCGCAGTACTCCCTGAGGCGCGTCCTCTCTGCCGGAGCGTGGCTGATGATGGAGTTGAGCGCGGCGAGAACCCGGTCGTGCAGGAGCTGGTGCACGGTCTCGAGCGCAGCCCGGGCGGCGGAATCGAAGGAGCCGGCCAGCTCGATCCGGATTCGTTCTTCGTGCAGTCGGTCCGAGCGCTCGACGTTCCGCACGATGGAGGTCAGGAACACCGAGGCGCCCAGTGCAGGGGGCAGGGCGAGGATCGAGTCGTCGATGGCCGTGCTCACGTCGTGGTCGGTGAGCGACATGACGACGACGTAGCTCGCTGCCACGGCCGGGAGCAGCACCGTCAGGCTCCGTGTCGTGCGGGACACGACGAGGTTGAAGAAGATCACCGACAGGACGTTTGCCGGGGTCGGTCCTCCGCTCGTCGCCACCGCGACGGCGCCCAGCGCCACTGCCAGGGCGAGGGCCCTGGCCCATGGCCAGGTGTCGACCATCAACAGGACCACACCCGTGGAGAGCGCGGCGATGCTGACGACGGCGCTCTCGTCGGGTCGCCCTGACGAGGCGCCGAACACCATGATGACGATGGTGAAGAAGGCGGTCAGCCAGTGCGTGGCGCTCTTCAGGCGGTGGATCCGGGGGAGTCCGTCAGTCGGGTCCGGCCAGAGCCGCTGGGAACCCGACCACAGGCGCCACAGCTGGTCGGATGCCGGGTGGCCAGCCGTGGTGTCGCTCGCCTCCCCGGTGGTCACGAGAGAAATGGTGGCGTGGAACCCCCGATCGCGCACGCGGACGGTGACGGGGCCGACGTGGCGGGACAGCACGGGTGCCGGTCTCGGGCCCTTCGGGGCGTTGTCCACAGCCCCGGCGCGTCGACTTGAGGAGGTACGGATGTTCGATTAGTGTCTATCCATGGACGTGCAACCGCTGGGACTCGAGGAGCGACGCTCCCGGATCGCGGCTGCCCGTGAGGCGCTGGTGGGGCTTGCCGACGTCCTGTACGAGGCGACGGGTCCGGAGCTCGGTGAGCTCATGTCGGCCGTCGACGGCGTGGCCGCCCAGGCTGCGGCCGCTCGCGTGACGATCACCGTCGAGGCGGTGCGCCGCGGCCAGGTGGCGGAGGAGGGCGTCAACGCCCACGCGTGGGTTCGCGACCACGCTCCGTCGCTGCGCCAGGGTGGAGCCGGCGACGTCGCCCGGGTGGCCACCGCGGTGGTGCCCGCCGGTGCGCAGTTCCGGCCGGAGGGTGGAGAGGTCGACCCGGAGTCGACGGTGGGCATCGTGTGGGCGGGCGTCGCGGACGGCTCGGTGTCGCCCGGCCTGGCGAGTGCGACGATGCGCGAGCTCGACAGGCTCGCACCGTTGCTGAGGGAGGAGGCGAAGCCGACGGTCGTCAACGCGCTCCTCGAGCTGGGGGTCCAGTGGGGCCCGGGCCTCATGCGTCGCTTGCGGCCCCGGCTCCTCGCGGAGTACGGGCACGCTGGCGTTCTCGACGACCTGCAGGAGCGGCTGGCTCCGTCCGCACGGCTCTCGCAACCGTTCGTCGAGTCCGGTGACCTCACCGAGTACCTGCTGCTCATGACTCCGGAGCAGGCTGCCGCGCTGGAGGCGGCCATCGGTCCGCTGAGCGCACCGGCCCCGAACGCCGAGACCGGCGAGCGCGACCTCCGACCTGCGGGGCGGCGCCGAGTCGAGGCCCTCGCAGAGGTCTGCCGTCGGTCGTCGGCGGTCGATGCCGATGAGTCGGGCGGCCGCGACGGCGCGGCCGGGACGTCGGCGGCGCTGCACGTGATGATTCCGCTGGCCGACCTGGAGGCGCGAACCGGGTGCGGTGAGGTGATGGGGTCCACCGCGACCGGCACGATCCTGTCGCCGGAGGTGCTGCGCCGGGTGGCCTGCGACGCGGCCCTGATTCCCCACGTCCTCGGCAGTGCGGGAGAGGACCTCGACCTCGGCCGGGTCGTGCGGTTGTTCACCCGGGCGCAGCGGCGCCGACTGTGGCGGCGTGACCGGGCGTGCACGTACCCGGGATGCGCTGCTCCCGCGGCCTGGACCAAGGCCCACCACGTCGTGCACTGGGCGGATGGTGGCTTGTCCGACGTCGACAACGCCGCCTTGCTCTGCCAGAGACATCACACGCTCGTCCACAGCCGCAGACTGATCGCCGAGGTGAGGCGCACCCCCGACGAGCGCGGACGGTTCGTCGTCTGGGACCTCGACCCGGGCAGCTACGACCGGCACCTCGAACGGCTTCGAGCGGAACGGGCCGCCAACGATCCGCCACCTCTGACACCTGAGCGCCTGCGCAGCCTGGTCGCTGCGATCCAGGGCGACGATCCCGAGGAACGACGGTGGGCCAGGGACGAGCTGGAGCTGTCGCAGCCGGATGAGCCGTGGTGGGACGACGGCGAATCTGACGTGCTGTGGCCCGAGGATGCCGTGACGCGGCTGGAGCTCTCGGCCTGAGGGTGCTCCGGTTCGGATGCCGGCAGCGACTCGGCCGTGGTCGCGGGGGAGCCGCTGACGCCGACGTCGAGGGTCGTGATCACCAGCCCGGGTAGCGCGCCTGCCACAGGGGGTCGCGCGCCTCGACGTACTCCGAGCCACCGGGAGGGTCGCTGAGCTGGGCGACCACATCCCGTGCGAGCACGTCGAGGGGCCAGGCGAGCTCGTGGCGAGCGACCAGGTCCACCGGGAGCCGCGACGCCCCGTGGGCGGCTCCGAGCAGCGCCCCGGCGACCGCGGCGACGGCGGCGCCCTCGGGTGCCCGGGCCGCGAGCTCCAGGGCGTCGCGGAAGCGCTCCGGCTCCGCGTGGGTGGCGGCGACGTACAGACCGCCCGCCAGCGCCGACAGCGACGTCGGGTCCGGAGCCAGCGAACGCAGCGTGTCCAGCGACGGCCCGGCGGGGGAGGCGCGCGTGGTGGGGTTGGGGGTGGCGGGCGAGGCGACGCCCACGGCATCCGCCATGGCCCGGTCGAGGGTGCCGACGAGGTGCGCCTCCACACCGAGCCCGCGCGCGGCATCCACGCCGGTGCGGAGCCCTCCGAGCACGTCATCGGCCGTCAGGGAGCACGCCGTGAGGACGACCGCCGCGCTCGTGACGTCGAGCCCGAGTTCGCTGCCGTGGGTCAGGGCGGTGGCTTCCCGGGCGAGGGCGACGGTCGCGAGGTGTCCGTGGGTCGCGCCGACCGCGACGGGGAGCACGCGCACGAGGCCGTGCCAGCCCATGCTCGAGGTGAGCGGCTGCTCGCTGGTCCCCGGCCGCCCGCCGCGCAGGGCGGCGACGGTCGTGGGCGCGTCACCTCGGCGCTCGTGCAGGGCGGGGTCGTGGCACAGCCAGCCGTCGGGCGGGTGGGGACCGCTGAACGGCATGGTGGCGTCGGCCGGGAGGTCGATGCCCTGGCCGGTCGCCCAGCGTCGGTACGCCCGCCACAGGATGCCCGGCGGGTCGCAGATCCCCTTGTGCGCCATCCGGGCGGCGGCGCGGATGTAGCCCTCCAGCGTGAACGCCGCGAGCTGGGTGGCGACGCCGGCCGTGATGGTCCCGCTGCTGGTCGGGCCACCGGCCCCGGTCTCGGTGACGGCGCCTGCGCGGTGGCGGCCCAAGCCCACCGACTCCCCGAGGGCCAGACCGAGCATGAGTCCGCGGGCGCGATCGGTGCGGCGCTCGAGCTCCGCCTGACGGGCGACGGGGTCGTCGTCGCTCCCCACGGGGGTCAACGGTCGGCTCTCGGTGCGTGGGCTCCCGGCGGGTGGGCTCCCGACTGGCCGGCGGTCGAGGGCTGGGCCGTCGCGCGGCCGAGATCGACGAGGTCGGCCCCGCGCAGGCCGGGCCAGCCGTGGACGGCGCTCGCCCACTCGACCGGCACCGCGGACGCCCCGTACCTCGCCCCGAGCAGCCCACCGGCGATCGCGGCGACGGTGAACCCGTTCGGTGCGAAACGGGCGGGGTCGGCGCCGGTGGCCTCGGCGACCCAGGCGGCCCACCGGCCCCGGCGCTTGCTGTCAACGAAGTCGAGCCCGGCGGTGAGGTCGAGGTGACCGAAGAGCACGGCCCGGCGCACGGCATCCGACCAGAGCACGGACGAATCGAGCGCGAGGGGGTCCGCCTGGGTGAGCTCCGCGATGGCGCGGGCGGCCGCTGCAGTGTGCTCGCGGTCGTCCAGGCGGGTGAGGCCGACGACGCTCGTGCGCATGAGCGCGCCGTTGCCGGCGCTGTGCGGGTGCGATGCCGTGTACTCGCGGGCCGCCATCATCAGCCGGATGCCGGCCGGTCCCGTCGCGCGGCTGGCCACCTCGAGCACGGCACGGGTCTGGATGCCGACGTCCGACGCGCCACCGGTGAGCCAGCCCTCGAACGCGGCGGCGACGGCATCCAGGGCGGTGGTTGAGGTGAGGTCGGCTCCGGTGGCGGCGACGCGGGCGATGCAGACGGACATCTGGGTGTCGTCGCTCCACTCACCGGGGGCGAGGTCGCCGAGGCCGCCGCCGATCATCTCGGGCTCTCCCGGTGGGGGAGTGGCGAACTCGTACGGGACGCCGAGGGCGTCACCGACCGCCTGGGCGAGCAGGACGCCGCTGGCGCGGTCGGCCTGCTCCGGGGTCAGTGTCATCGCTCTGGTCGTCGGCGTCGGCTCACCCGTGGTCACGGTGACCAGCGTGTCCGCCTCGCGGGAAATGTCAACCTGTCGACGGGTGTGGCGAACCACGCCGTCGGCGCGCGCGAGCGGCTGCTTTGCGCCATGCTGGAACTGCGCCGCGGCGCCGTGGTGGTGGTGTCGGCGCGCGCGGGTCACCCGAGGCCAGCGCAGGCGAACGTGTCACCCGTAGGCGGTCACCGATGCTCACCGTTCATGTCGTCACCAGCATGCGGCGCCTCGTGGCGCTGTCCGTCGCCTGCGTCGTGGTCGTGCTCGCCCTCGGCGGGGCCGGGTCGGCGCAGGCCCGCAGCGTCGGTGCGCTGCAGGTGGGGACGCCAACGGTGGATGACGCGTCGTGCGTCGCCGCGGTGCTGCTGGTCCGCGACGGGTTCCCACGCCGTGCCCTGGCGCTCGTAGAGACGGCTTCGCAGCCGGCGACTGCTCCGCCGTGCGCGAGTGTCGTGGCCGATGCCCAGGCGGCGGCGCAGGTTGCCTCGCTCAAGGCGCAGGCCGCCGCGGAACTCGCCGAGGGGGAGGAGTGGGACAAGGTCACCGAGGCGGCCGCCGCCGCCCTGGAGCTCGATCGCGACAACGCCGCCGCCGCGGAGCTGCAGGTGCAGGCCCAGAAGGCGATCGCCGCCGGGGAGGCCGACGAGGCCGCGGCGACGGAGAAGGCCAAGTCCTCGGTCGAGCAGCTCGTGGACCAGTGGAAGGTCCTGCTCAAGAAGCAGCTCACGCCGCTGGGCTCCCTGCTCCTGCCCCTCGTCGGGATGCTGCTCCTGCTTGTGATCCTGGCCAGGCTCGTCGTCCTCGTCGTGCGTGAGTGGCCGGAGCCGGAGTCGCCACCGACAGGCAGCAGGGAGCGGGACCTGTTCCGCCCACTCATCCTGGTCGGGGGCGTGGTGTCCGTGGCCGGCGCGAGCTTCGTGGCGTCGGTGGCCCTCAGCGACACCTACTCCGCGCCGGTGTCCAGGCCGATGGTGGGGTGGGCGGTGGTCGTGGCGTTCCTCGCCTCGGCTCCGGTCGTCGCCGCCGCGCTCCAGATGAAGGCGCAGCGGGAGGCGCCGCCGGAGGCGCAACGGGAAGCACAGCCCGAGGCGCCGCCACAGGCACCGCCGGAGGAGCCGCGGAAGGCACGAGCCGAGGACACCATGCCCCGGCAGCCGAAGGTCGCGGGTGTCGTGGCCGTGGGGGTGGCGGCCGTCGGGTTGGCCCTGCTCGGTGCCCTGGTGCGCGGGCTCGAGGGCACCGACGTGACCCGCGAGGCCGAGCTCGCGTGGGCGCTGGGGCTCGCGGGGCTTCTGGCGGTGCAGGGCGTCTGGCTGCTGGCGTGGTGGCTGGCGACCCGCATCCGACTGGACGTCAAGGCGTCCTCCGAGGCCGAGATCGGCACTCTGGCAGCACTGCTGAGCGAGCTCGGCGCCGAGAAGCCGAAGGGCCTCGAGGTCCCGCGCGGAGCAGATGTCACCGCCCTCGACGGTGCCCTCGCAGCCCTGCCTGACAACCCCGTGCTCAAGGTCCTCAAGGACATCCTTCGCAGCATCTCCGGGGTGACGCCCTGGACGGCCACGATCGAGGGCGACGCGAAGGCCCGCGTCGTCACCGTGGTGCGCAACGGCCGGACGGTCGGCTCGGCCATCATCGACCCGCAGCGCATGCGCCTCGTTCCGTCGACCGACGCCTCCGGTGACGGCGGCAGCGAGGCGGCCACGACTGCATCCTCGACGACATCGAGCGAGACCGATGCCCCGGACCACACGCTGAAGATGGCTGCGGCCTTCGTGCTGATGACGATGGCTGAGGCTCACCCGGTGATCCGTCGTGGGCTCGCGGGTGCCGTCACCTGGACGAGCCTGGGGTACCACTACGTCGCGACGACCTTCCCCCCCGGCGACGCCGAGGCGCAGCGGCTGCTGGCACGTGCGCTGGACGAGGACCCCGAGAACCTCGCCGCCCGGCTGGCCTTCCGGCACGCCGTCGACCGCGAGTCGGTCGATTGCGACTCCCTCAACCGGTACGCGACGTTCCTCGAGTCCTTCGTCGCGGACCTGAACGAGAAGAGCTCGATGTTCGACATCGAGACCCTGAAGCTCAGGGCGACATACACCCGCGCGATCATCGAGGTCAACGCGATCTACGCCCACGAGAACGGCAAACACGGCGCCGACGAGGGGACCTGCTCGTTCAACCTGGCCGCCCACCGAGGGGCCGCGCGGGCGGCCCTGGAGTCACTCGACACACTCACGAGACGGGCCGTTCACGATCCGCTGAGGGCGTTCAAGAGCCAGTTCAGCGATGACGTGGCGGGTCTGCGGCTCCTCGTCGGCCTCGACGCGGGGGATCCCAAACCCAACTCCCCGACCGGCATGTACAACCTCGGATGCACCTACGCGTCACGCGGCGACGTCGATTGGCCCTTGGCGGCTGCTGCTCCCGCTGCGCAGCCCAGCGACCGCATCCCGGACGACGAGCTCGCGCGCGGGTGGCTGGACCTGGCGTCCCAGGATCCGCGGAAGAAGGAGTGGCTCACCAAGGACCCCCAGCTCGAGGGCTTCCGCAAGCGCGTCACCTACCGCACCGGCTATCTCGCCGACCCGCGGACCGACTTCTTCACGCTGTCGACCGTCAAGCCGTTGGCCAAGCCCCTGCGCTCGGCCGGGTTCGGTGACGTCTCCCTGATCGCCCAGGCGAACCCGGTCGCCCTGGGCAGCCTGCTCCCCGCGGACCCGACCGTCAGCGCGCAGCTGGTCGAGCTGGCCCAGCTGCGGCTGGGGCTGGGCCAGTTCACGCCTGTCCGGTCTCAGCCCGACCCGGCGGTGGTCGACCCGTTGGGGCTCGACCCGGTGGTTGCCCAGATGGTCGAGTGGCTGAACACCAGGCTGGATGCCGTGTCGCCCCCCAGCGCGAACGACCCGTCCGCGCTGGCGTGGGTCGTGGACCTCGTGTCCCAGCTTGGCCAGGACGCCAGCCCATTCCCGCCTGCGCCCCCGACTGGGGCTGCCGACGAGGCGCCAGCGACCCCCTTGGACGCGTGGGCGATCGAGATCCTGGACCAGCTGACGAGCCGGGGGCTCGCCCGACGGGCCTCGCTGGTGGCCTTGGCCCCGGGTGAGGGGACAGCACTCGCCAAGAAGGTGGTCACGGCGCTGATGAAGACCCACAAGCCGACGTCGGGGCCCAATCTGGCCGCCGGCGAAGCCGACTTCGTCACCCACCTGGCGGCGTGGATGCAGCGTCCGTCCTGACCACCGCCCCACGCCCCGACGCGGGCTGGAGGGAGGCAGATAGCCTCGGGCGATGACGACGTCGCTGCGCATCCCCGGGCTGGTGCTGACCGATCACGTGCTCACCCTGCCGCTCGACCACGACTCCCCGGATGCCGGGAGCATCGAGGTCTTCGCGCGCGAGGTCGCCGCCCCGGACGGGCTCGACCGCCCGTTCCTGGTGTTCCTCCAGGGCGGGCCCGGGCAGGAGGCACCGAGGCCCACGAACCGGCCTGGATCTCCCCCGTGGCTGGCCCGGGCGCTGCGCGACTACCGGGTGCTGATGCTCGACCAGCGCGGTACTGGGAGGTCCACGCCCTACGGCGTCGGGGTGCGTCCTGCTGGTGTCGTCGGTGCCGTCTATGCCGCTGGAGGCACAGCGGGCGGTGACGCGAGTGCGGGGGCCGGCGACGCGGCATCCGAGGCGGAGTACCTGACCCACTTTCGCGCCGACGCGATCGTTCGTGATGCCGAGTGCTTCCGCGAGTACCTGGGGGTTAAAGAGTGGAGCGTGCTGGGGCAGTCGTTCGGTGGGTTCTGCACGCTGCACTACCTGAGCGCGTTCCCCGGGTCGCTGCGCGAGGCGTTCTTCACCGGGGGTCTCCCGCCGGTGGGGCTGCCCGTAGACGACATCTACGCGACGACGTACGGCATCGTGCGGCGGCTGAACGCCGAGCACCACCGGCGCTTCCCGGGCGATCAGGAGCGGCTGCAGCTGGCGATGGCGCTGTGTGACGCCGGAGAGGTGCGCCTGCCCGGCGGGGCGGCGATCTCGAGCCGGCTGCTGCGCTCGATCGGTGGTCGCCTCGGGGCGGACGGTGGGTCCGAGGAGATCCACTACCTGCTCGAGCGTGACCCGCGCTCGCCCGCGTTCGGGCACGACCTCGCGGCGCTGTTGCCGTTCAACGGGCGGGCTCCGCTGTACGCGGTGCTGCACGAGTCGAGCTACGCCGACGGGGGAGTGACGAACTGGTCGGCGCAGCGGGTGGCCCCCGACGACTTCGTCGGTGACTCGACGCTGCTCACCGCCGAGCACCTGTTCCCGTGGCACTTCGAGGACCACCCCGAACTGGTGCCGTATGCGGGGGTTGCGCAGGTGCTGGCCGGGCACGAGTGGCCGCGGCTGTTCGACGCTGACGTGCTGTCGGCGGTCGATGTGCCGTGTGCAGCGGCGATCTATGTCAACGACGCCTTCGTCGACGTCGGGTACTCGCAGGCCACCGCGGACCTGTTGCCCGGGATGCGCCGGTGGGTCACGGACGAGTACCACCACAACGGGTTGCGCACCGATGGTGGGCGCATCCTCGACCGGTTGATCGGGTTGGCCCGCGGGAGCCTGTGACGGCGGAACCCGGGCGACGCGCGAGGTGAGGAGCGACGGTGAGGCCGCGAACGGCATCCACCTTCGTGCCCCGCCACCAGACCCGAACTCCGCGGCAGGCCGGCATCAGGGAATGATGGCGCGCATGCGACGACACCCGGCAGCGCGCGCGTGACCACGGGCGATGAGGCTCACGAGCGGCGGACGCGCGCCCTGATCGCGCAGCTCGGCACGGCGATGATCGCGGCTGGCCAGCCGGTGCAGGAGATCGAGGAGGAGCTCGTCGAGCTCGGGCGAGTGCTCGGGTACCCGGACGTGCAGCTCGCCGTCGGGCCGACCGGGTTGCAGGTGACCCTGACCGAGGGTGGGGCGTCGACGAACCGGTCAGCGCCGCGGGGTTTGCAGCTGCACCAGGCAGCGAGCGTGCGGCGCATCCGCTACCAGTTGGTGCGCGGCGAGCTCGACCCGGAGCAGGCGCGCGAGCAGCTGACAGCCGCGACCCGGCGCCCGGTCGGGCACCCGTGGTGGGTGGTGGCGCTGGCGTGGCCGGTGCTTGCGGTCGGGATCGCGCTGATCCTGCAACCCGGGTGGGCCAACGTCGCCGCGGCCGGGGTCGGGGCCGTGATCGTCTACGGGTTGGTGCAGCTGGCGGGTCGGTACCAGGTCGTGACGGCGCTGCTGCCGACGCTGGCGG
>Ga0209476_10002939_pt1 | contig 11347 bp, 6 predicted proteins | sample KloWWTrecipitate_FD_187179 | JGI IMG/M metagenome (GOLD analysis project Ga0209476, IMG submission 187179) | Active sludge microbial communities from Klosterneuburg, Austria, studying microevolution and ecology of nitrifiers - Klosterneuburg... | ecosystem: Engineered > WWTP > Aerobic digester >...
CTATGTGCTCCTGTATGCCAATGCTGCCGTCGGCGCCAGCGTCGGCCTACGCGAGCTGGAGGTCTTCGACATGAGCACGACCGGCGGCGGCGGGGCCCCTGGTCTGCCGACCCCGCCCGCGCCACCGCCACCGCCGATCCCGTTGCTTCTCGAGGGCCGCGCGGATCTGACGTTGGGTACCCAGAGCGTCTTCCGACCGCTGGTTCGACCGGCGGGAGCGCCTGCGACGCGGCTTCTGGGTTCGATGGACCGCGACGTGGCGGCGCAGAGCGGGCCCGCGCCCGCTCTGCCGCAGCCGGTCGGTGGCGGCAGCCGGGACTGAAGCGGCGTTCCCCAGGATTGGCCGTCTAGCCGGACCGGCCGGCGCTACAATCGGCGAACGAAGCATTTGGAGCGGGCCCCCTGGGGGCCCGCTCCTTGCATTCCGGGCCATCGGCGATCTGCTCGCAACCGCCTTCAAGGCCGGCCCAGAGTGGGCAAGTAGCGAGCGTTGGCACCGCTGCGGGCCCAATCCCAGGCGAAGACCTCGGCCAGGTAGCTGTGGACGGCTGTTGAATCCACGGTAAGTCCCGCTTCGCGGTTGGCCTTGTTGGCCGTCTCAGTGCCGTTGATGCTGCCCAGATGCGCCAGTCTGCGGCAGGCCGCACCGCGCGCCCCAGCGGGCCCTGCCGCCGCGCCGCAGCCAGCGGTCACCAGCACCATCTTGTTGTGCAGACCGAGTCCGGCAGGATTGCCCAGCCGGGCCTGCAGGTCCAGGCCCTGCGCCTGGGCGCGCTCGTTGAGGAAGCGGACCGTGTCCAGGTTGCTGTTAGGGCGCGAGGGGTCGTCGAAGAAGCCGTCCAGCAGCACCCGCACCCGGGCGCCGCGTCGCGCCGCCAACAGGTAGCCGATCACGCGCGGGTTGCCGGCCGGATCCGCCTCCGGCGGCACCGCCCCCACAGGTGCGCCCCACCAGAGCGGCTCGTCGAGCTGTTCGGCCGCAAGCTCATCCCCCGGTCCGGCGCGGCTGAGCAGGCCCGGCAAGCCGGCGTCCGGATCCAGCACGCTCTCCGGCGCGCTCATCAGCTCCCAGGTGGCTGGTTCCGACAACGTCAGATCCAGAGGCTTCATGAAGCGCGGTTGGTAGCCGCTGCCGCCGCCGCCGCGCTCAGGACGGAAATCCGGCAAGGGGGCGCCCCGAGCGGGGTCGCGGGCCTGGAAGGGCCGCAGGTCGAGGCGTCCCGCCGCCAGATCGGCGTCCAGGAGCGCGCTGGCCCAGGCGACGACCCCCGGTTCATCGGTGGCCAACCAGACGCCGCGGCGCCCGGCGGTGCCGTCGACCGGGTCGTCGGTGGGGGCCGAGCCCAGGCCGGGGTTCTCCGAACCGATCAGGGCGCGCTGGCGGTCGATGACGACGAGCTTGGCATGCAGGCCGCGGTAGCGCGCCGCGACATCGCCACCGCGGTCCATGAAGGACAGCTCCGCGCCGGCGGCGGCCATCTGCGTCAGGCACCAGCGCTCCTGCATGCTGATGCCGCCGGCCGGATCCCCCTCCAGAGCCAGACGCACCCGCACGCCGGCGCGCGCACGCGCGGCGACGACCTCTGCCAGATCGGGCTGATCGAAGGTGTAGACCGTCATGTCGATGCTGACGGCGGCGCTCGACAGGTGGCGGGCCAGGAAGGCGGCCAGGGCGTCCGGCGCCACGGCGACCTCCAGCCAGCTGGGGACTCGCCCCGCGACGCGCACCGGGCGCAGGCGCGCTTCCAGATCCCAACCGGGATAGCGGACCCTCCGTCCCCGCACAGCATCCGCGGGGTCGGCGGCCCAGTCAGCGGCCTGGTCGCTGTCCCGGACGGGCAGTCCGTGTCGCGCATCCAGCTTTCGATAGTGGACCTGATGGCTGGTCGCCAGGCCGCTGCCGCTGTAGGGGCTGAGGGTGGCTCCCATCCAGCCTTCTATCGGCATGGCGGTCCGGCCGTAGACGACGGTGTCCGTCACGCGTCCGCTCGGCTCGCGCAGGAAGAGGACGTCACCACTGTCTGCCAGGCGCGGGCCTCCGCCGGTGGCCGCCAACAGACCCAAACGGGGGCCGGGCGACGCTCCGGCGACCCAGGACCAGTCGGGGTCAAAGCCGAAGCTCTGCGCGAAGGCGGTGGACTCGCGGCCCAGCCACCAGAAGGACCGTGCCGCGAGCCGCGCTCCGGGCGGGAAGACCACGCGGCCGGTCGTATCGGCCATCGACCAACCGGCCAGCTCGGCGGGCTCCGCGCCCAGGTTCCAGACTTGGACGGCCTCGTCGGCGTCGCCCGGCATCTGACCATCGGCCAGGAAGGCGCTGATGACCAGCGTGGTCTCCGCGGCGTCGGTCGGTGATGCCGCCGGAGACCACCGCGGCCCGGTATTCGCGGCGGCGCCCGCCGCCGCGAGCAGACAGAGGAGGGCCGCGGCGGCGCGCTGTCCGGAGATAGGGACCCCGCGTCTCGTGCTCATACCACCAGCATAAGGGAAGGCGCTGTCGACCGCGAGGGGCCTGGCGCCGTCTCTGCGCCATGGTTGCGCCAGCGACGCCGCGCGGGCCGCTGATGTACAATTCCCGACCCGAACCCCCATGACCCATTCCCCCTTGGTCGCACCTCTCCCGGCGCACGCGCCCCTGGCCTTCATCGGCCTGGGCGTCATGGGCGGCAGCATGGCCGGCCACCTGCTGGCCGCGGGGCATCCCCTGACGGTCTACACCCGCAGCGCCGCGCGCGCCGTGCCGCTGGTGGCGGCTGGGGCGCGGTTGGCCGACTCGGCGGCGGAGGCCGTGCGCGGGGCGGCGGCGACCATCAGCATCGTCGGCTTTCCGCAGGATGTGCGCCAGGTCTACCTGGGCCCGGAGGGCGTGGTGGCCGCGGCTGAGCCGGGCAGCCTGCTGATCGACATGACCACCAGCAGCCCCAGCCTGGCGCGCGAGATCGCCGCGGCGGCCGCGGCGCGGGGCATCGCCGCCCTGGACGCGCCGGTCTCCGGCGGCGACATCGGCGCGCGCAATGCCAGCCTGTCGATCATGGTGGGCGGCGAGGCGGAGGCCTTTGCCCGGGCCCGGCCCCTGCTGGAGCGGATGGGGCGAACCCTCGTCTACCAGGGCCCGGCCGGCGCCGGCCAGCATTGCAAGCTCTGCAACCAGATCGCCATCGCCGGCACGATGCTGGGGGCGATGGAGGCCCTGGTCTACGCCCGCGGCGTCGGACTGGAGCCGCTGACGGTCCTGGAATCCATCGGGGCGGGCGCCGCGGCCAGCTGGACCCTGAGCAACCTCTACCCGCGCGCGGTGCGCGGTGACCTGGGGCCGGGCTTCTATGCCGAGCACTTCCTCAAAGACCTCCGCCTGGCCCTGGAGGAGGCAAGCAGCCGGGGTCTGCGCCTGCCGGGCCTCTCTCTGGCGGAGCGGCTCTACGAGCGGCTGGTGGCCGAGGGCGGTGGCCGACTGGGCACGCAGGCCCTCATCCAGGTGCTGTCGTCGCTTCCAGTCACGGAGGCCGCCGATGAGCCGTGACCGGCTGCGGCGCGGTCTGGCCCTGCTGGAACGCCGTCGCCCGCCGCGTGTGCGCGCCGGTCAGCGCCTGCCCGGGGGCATCTTGCTCAAGACCCCGGAGGAGATCGCCATGCTGCGCGAATCCGGCCGCTTGGTGGCCCAGCTCTTCGAGCTGCTGGGTCAGGCGGTCCGACCAGGCGCGGTGCTCCGGGACCTGGACAGGATGGTGGAGGAGGAGATCCGCAGCCGCGGCGCGCTGACGCTCTACAAGGGCTATCGGGGGCAGCCGCCCACGCAGCCGCCCTTCCCCGGGGTGATCTGCGCCTCGGTCAACGAGGAGATCTGCCACGGCATCCCGGACGGGCGGCGCTTGGAGGAGGGTGACATCGTGGGCATCGACATCGGTCTGCGCCATCAGGGCTGGTGCGGCGACGCCTGCGTGACCTACGCCGTGGGCCAGGTGTCCGCAGAGGCGGCCCGTTTGCTGCAGGTGGCTGAGGAATGCCTGTGGAAAGGCATCGCCGCCGCCCGGCCGGGGCGATCGCTGCGCGAACTGGGTGCGGCCATCCAGGAGCATGCCGAAACCCACGGCTACTCGGTGGTCACCGCCTGGGGCGGCCACGGCCTGGGGCGCAGCCTGCACGAGCCGCCTTCCGTGCCGCATACGGGCGAGGATTCCAACCTGGGCCGCATCCAGCTCCGCGAGGGCATGGTCTTCACCATCGAGCCGATGATCAACGCCGGCAGCCCGGACTGCGAGATGCTACCGGATGGCTGGACGGTCGTCACCCCCGACGGCCGGCTCTCAGCGCAGTTCGAGCACACGGTGGCGATCACGGCGGACGGGGCGCAGGTGCTGTCGGCGCTATAGACCGCCGGTGTGTCTGCTGTTCAGCTGCTTGTCGTCCGGCCCGGTGGCTACGCCTCAGTCCTCGGCCAATCCCGCCATCACCGCCCGCGCCGCCGCCACTGTTGCCTCGATCTCCGCATCCCCGTGGGCCAGCGACACGAAGCCCGCCTCGAACTGGCTGGGCGCCAGGTAGACGCCTTGGGCGATCATGCCCCAGAACCAGCGGGCGAAGCGCGCGGTGTCGGAGCGCCTGGCGCTCTGGTAGTCGGTCACCGGGCCTTCCTGGAAAAAATAGCCGAACATCGAGCCCACATGGCCGGCGACCAACGGAATGCCGGCTGCGGCCGCGGCATCGCGCAGGCCGGCCACCAGGCCCGCGGTGCGCTCCTCCAAGACCTCGTAGACTGCGGGGTCGCGCAGCAGCTCCAGCTGGGCGATGCCCGCGGCCATCGCCAAAGGATTGCCGGAGAGGGTGCCCGCCTGGTAGACCGAACCGGCCGGCGCCACCCGGTCCATGACCTCCGCCCGGCCGCCGTAGGCGCCCACCGGCAAGCCGCCGCCGATGATCTTGCCCAGGGTGACCAGGTCCGGGCGCAGGCCGAAGCGCGCGGTGGCCCCGCCCCAGGCGACACGGAAACCGGTCATCACCTCGTCCAGGATCAGGAGGGTCCCGTGCTCGTCGCAGAGGCGCCGCAGTCCGGGCAGGAAGTCCGGCCCGGGTTCCACCAGACCCATGTTGCCTACCACCGGCTCGACGATCACCGCGGCGATGCCCGCGGGATGAGCGGCGAAGGCCGCCGCCACGGCCTCCAGATCGTTGAAGGGCACCGTCAAGGTGTCGGCGGCGACCACGGACGGCACGCCGGGTGAGTCCGGCAGGCCCAGGGTGGCCACGCCGGAGCCGGCGGCCACCAGGAAGCTATCGGCATGGCCGTGGTAGCAACCCTCGAACTTGAGGAGCAGGTTCCGTCCCGTATGGGCCCGCGCCACCCGCAGGGCGCTCATCGTGGCCTCCGTGCCGGAGTTGACGAAGCGCAGCCGCTCCAGGGCGGGCATGGCCTCCTGGATCAGCTCCGCCAGGCGCGATTCCAGGGCCGTAGGCGCTCCGAAGCTCGTGCCTCGCGTCGCCTGCACCTGAACCGCCCGGACCACCGCCGGATGGGCATGTCCCAGGATCATCGGACCCCAGGAGCCCACGTAGTCGATGTAGCTGTTGCCGTCGGCGTCCCAGAGCCGCGCGCCCGCGGCGTGGTCGATGAAGAGCGGTGTGCCGCCCACCGCGCGGAAGGCCCGCACCGGGCTGGAGACACCGCCCGGCATCAGTTGCCGCGCGCGATCGAAGAGCGCCTGGGACCGTTCATGTGAGAGCATGGCGAAGACCTTGGAGGGGGCTAGAGGCTAGATCAGACCCAATGGGACCATGAGGACGAATGGGACCGATGGGACCTATCGGTCGCAGGCCCCAATCGCTAGCCCAACGATGGTACCACCACTGGCGCCGTGCCGCCCTCCAAGGCGGCGGCGATCTCCCGGCGGACCCAGGGATCGGGCTCGTGGGGCAAGGCCGCGTCCAGGGCTACCCGCGCCGCGACCTCCGTGACGCAACCCAGGGCCCAGGCCGCATGGCCGCGAATCAGGGGCTCCTCATCGGCAAGAGCCTTGCGCAGGGCGGGCAGAGCCTGGGGGGAACCCCAGTTGCCCAGGGCCACGCAGACATTGCGCAGCAGGCCTCGCCGGCGAGTGCGGGTCACGGCGCTGCCACCGAAACGGGCCGCGAAGCGCGCCTCGTCCAGGGCGATGAGGTCCAACAGGGGCGGGGCCACGCGGTTTGGATCGGGGGTCAGATCCGGGTCGTCGCTGGGGCGGGCGAAACGTTGGTTGTAGGGGCAAACCTCGTTGCAGATGTCGCAGCCGAAGACGCGGTTGCCGATCAGGGGACGCAGCGCGGTGGGCATCGGCCCCTTCATCTCGATGGTCAGGGTGCTGATGCAGCGCCGGGCGTCCAATACGTAGGGCGCCGGGAAGGCGTCGGTGGGGCAGGCGGTCAGGCAGCGGGTGCAGCGGCCGCAGGTGCCGGCGCGGTCCGGTTCGTCGGGCGGCAGATCCAGGTCCAGGAGGATCTCCCCCAAGAAGAGCCAGCTGCCCCAGCGAGGGTGGATGAGCATGCTGTTGCGGCCGATGAAGCCCAGGCCGGCGCGCTCGGCCAGATCCCGCTCCAGCATCGGCCCGGTGTCCACATAGACGCGGGCGCCCACGGCGCGCCCCAGGTCTTCCGCCAGCTGGGCGCGGAGCCGCTCCAGGCGGGCGGTCAGCACCTGATGGTAGTCGGCGCCCCAGGCGTAGCTGGCGAAGAGGCCGCGCGAGGGGTCGTCCTTCAGCTCCGGCGGCAGGTGGCCGGTGAAATAGTTCTTGCCCACCGCCAGGACCGAGCGCACCTGCGGCAGAATCGCGGCGGGATCCAAGGCGCGGGTCACGCGGTCCGGTCGGGCCATGTAAGCCATCGGCTCGTGGTGGCCCGCCGCGAGCCAGGACTGGTAAGCGGCGGTGGCGACGGGGCTGGGCTCCGGGGCGGCGATGCCTGCCAGTTCGAAGCCCAAGGCATGGGCCTGCCGCTTGATCTGCTCCGCCAGCTGCGGGGATGAAGTCATAGGGTCCATTATGGACCAGGCGCGGGCGGGGGGCGTCGTGCGCCCGGCCACAGCTACCGCCGCCACCGCCTACCGCGCTCAATCCTACCCGCCGTGGCCGCCGGCCCTGTATCATCCACGGCCATGCCGCCCCATCTCCCCGCCGCTCGGACCCTTGCCGCACGGACCCTCGCCGGGCGCCTCCGCCGCGGTCTCGCCGCCGGCCCCGCCGGCGCGCCCCTCGCGGTCCTGGCCGCCCTGCTTCTCGCCCTAGTTCTGCGCACCTGGCGCTTGGATCACCTCAGCCTCTGGCAAGATGAAGGCCTGTCGTTCTACCGCGCTTCCCTGGGTATCCGGGAGCTCCTGGGGGGGCGCATCCCTTTGGGTGATCTCATCACCCGGGACGTCCACCCGCCCTTCTACTTCCTGCTGTTGGGCGGATGGCTGCGGTTGTTGGGCCTGGGCCTCAACGCCACCTGGGGCGCCAAGGTCCTGTCCCTGCTGGCCTCCCTGCCCAGCATTCCCCTCGTCTGGGTCCTGGGCCGGAGGCTGCTGGGCCGCCGCAACGGGGCGCCGGCGCTCGCGGCCTGGCTGGGCGCTCTCTCCCCCGCGTGGCTCTGGTACAGCCAGGAAGTGCGCAGCTACAGCTTGTTGATCACCTTGGGGCTCACTGCCGCCTATGGCCTGGCGCGCATGCTGATGCCGCAGGGCGCGACAGCGGCCCCGGGCTCGGCCGACCTCGTCCGCCGGGCCGACCCGTCGCCCGACGCCCGCGGCCCCTGGCCGGCGGTCATCGCGGTCGCGACGGGGCTCATGCTCTGGACGCATTACCTCAGCTTCCTGCTCGCCGCCGCCCTGGCTCTGGCCGCCGTAACGATCCTGGTGCGCCGCCGCCGGGGGACGAGAGCGGCCGCGGGTCCAGCGATCAGCGCGGGCCCCCCGCCGGGGACGGTCCCGCGAATCCGCGCCCTCTGGCCCCTGCTCCTCGCGGTCCTGATCGCCCTGCCCCTCCTGCCCTACGCCTTCTGGCGCCTGGGCCTGGGGGCGGAGCGGCATCAGCATTTCGTGCCGCTGCCGGTCATGCTACAGGACATCGTCTTTGGCTTCGGGTTGGGCCGGACGGTGGACCAGGGTTTGTGGCCCATCCGGCTGCTGGACGCCGGCTTCGCGGCGGCGATGGTCCTAGGGTTGGCGCTGCTCTGGCGCCGGCGCCGGACGGCGGCGCTCTTCCTGAGCGCCTACCTCCTGGGTCCGGTGTTGCTGCTCTTCGCCATCACCACCGTCAAGCCCGTGTACCTGGGCCTGCAGCATATCCTGATGGTCTCGCCGGCCTTCTACCTGCTGGTGGCGGCCGGCCTGGAGGGTGTCAGGGCCGCGAACCCGTCGTCACCGCGCTGGCGGCGCGTCCTGCCCGCCGCGGGCAGGGCGGTTCTCCTGGCCGGGATGCTCTACGCCGACCGCAACTTCTACGCCGATCCCGCCTTCGGCAAGGACGACCACCGCGCCCTGGCGGCTTATGTGCGGGAGCGCGCCGCTCCCGGCGACCAGCTGGCCGTGACCGACCCGGTGCTGCAGATCCTCTACCGCACGCTCCTGCCGGAGCTGCCGGCGCGCACGCTGCCGCCGCTCCTGCCCAGCGGCGCCGCCGACGACCGCCCCCCCGGCGACCTGCTGCGCCCCCTGCTGGCCGAACTGGGCGAAACCAAGGGCCGGCTGTGGTTCGTGGATGCGGCCGACGACCTGTCGGACTGGCTGTCCCGGCAGGCCCTGCACGTGGATCGGCGGGTCTTTCCAGCGCGCTCGATCGCCCTGGACCTGGATGCCTGGGAGACGGATCCCAACCTGCGCACCAGCCAGGCGCCCGAGCGACGCGCCACCGTGGATCTGGGTCCTCTGTCCCTTCTGGGCTGGTCCTGGGCCGGCGCGCCCGCGGCCCCGCCCGCCGGTCGGACCGCGCGCCTGGGTATGGTCTGGCTGGTGCCGCCGGAGGGTGTGACCGGCGATCTCAAGGTGGCCCTGACCTTGCGCGGCCCGGACGGGTCCGTTTATGGAGTCGGGGATCACGAACCTTTCCGGGGCCTGTGGCCCTCTGGTTCCTGGCCCGCCGGCGAGACCGTCTACGCCCCGCAGGAGTTGGCCATCGGCGGTGGGACCCCGCCGGGCGACTATCGCCTGGCGGCGCAGGTCTACGATCCGGCGGCGGGGGAGGCCTGGCCCCGGGAAGGCCCGGCCGAGATCGGCGTCCTGCGTGTCGGGCGGCCGGAAAAGCCGATCAGCGTCGGCGCCCTCGCCGTCGCCGCGCCGCTGAGGCGCCTGCTGGCTCGCGGCCCCGGGGTGGACCTGGTGGCTTGGGAGATGGCCGCGCCCCCGGAAGGCGGTTACCAGGGCGGTCGTCCGCTGGCCCTGGCCGCCTGGCTGCGCTACCGCGGCCCGCTGGAGGGGCCCTGCCCGCGCCTCAGGGCCGAATGGGTTGACGCTTGGGGACGCGTGCAGGCCGCTGCGCCCGGCGAGGCTTTCGGCTGTCACAACCGCGCGCCGGGCGATCTGCATCGTCTGCCGTTGACTGCCGACCTCCCCGCCAGTTCGGGTCGCTACAGCCTGAGGCTGCGGCTTCTGGACGACCAGGACCGGCCGCGGCATTGGCGCCGCGGCTGGCCGCTGGCCTGGCTCCCGGTGCGAGCGGTCTGGCTGCGGTCGATCAGCATCCAAGAGCCGCTGCGGCGGACAGCGCTGCCGGAGGCCGCCCATCCGGTAGAGGCCGTCGGCGGCGACGATCAGGCCGCTCTCCTGGCCTGGGAGGGTGCGGCGGATGGCGCCGCCGTCCGGGTCGGCGATGCTCTGGATCTTACCCTCTACTGGCGCGGCGGCGCGGCGGCCCGACCGGCCTGGAACGTCACTGTGCAGCTCCTGCCTTTGGCCGATACGGCCCCAATCGATCGGGATGAGGACGAGCCCACGGGTCCGCCCGTGGCCCAACACGACGGCCCGCCGGCCGAAGGCGGCCGGCCGGCCCAGGGCTGGCGGGCGGACGAGGTGGTCGCCGATGCCCACCGGCTGTCGCTGCCGCCGGACCTGCCGCCCGGGCGCTACCTGCTGATCGCCGCTGTCTATGATCCGGCCGCCCCCGGCGCGCCGCGCCCGCTGTTCCAGCAGGACGGCCAGGCGCGCGACCATGTCCGCCTGGCGCGGCTGAGGTTGCTGCCCGCACCGTCAGCCGGATCAACCACAGAGGAACAGGGTCCATGACCGGTCTCTTCATCATCGGGCTGGTTCTGGGCATCGGCCTCTTCATCGTCCGCCACCTGCCGCCGCCGCTGCTGACCGACCCTCTGGATCAGCTCTCCCTGGCCGTGGCCGGCGGACTGACCGTGCTTTCGCTGGCCACGCTCGTGGCCGCCCTGCCGCGCGTCTGGTCCGTCCCCCTGGGCCTGCTCTTCGTCCTGTCCCTGCCCTACCTGCTCTACCGCTCCTGGATCCGTCGCCTGACGGTTGGGCCGGCTGCCACCGCGGCGCCCGGCCCTGTTCGTGCCTGGCGGCCTGGCGCGGCGACGGTGGCCCTCCTCCTCTGCCTCCTCATGGGCGGCTGGTTCCGCCTGCGCCATCTGGGCTACAGCGAGTTCCAGGGCGATGAAGCGCGCGCGGTGCTGATGGCCGGCCATCTGCTGGCAGAGCGTGACGCAGGCATCCTGTTGCTGCACAAGAAGGGCCCGCTGGAGGTCCTGTTGCCCGCGGCCGGCCTCAAGCGCGGCGACCTCTCCGAAGGGACCGCCCGCCTGCCCTTCGCGCTGGCCTCCCTGGCCGCCTTGGCCGCGATCCACGCCCTGGGGAAGCGGCTCTGGGGACCACGGGCAGCGCTCATCACCCTCTCTTTGGCGGCTGTGGACGGCTACCTCATCGCCTTCGGGCGCATCGTCCAGTACCAGAGCCTGGTGCTGCTCTTCGGCGTCACGGCGGTGGCTTGCGCCTGGCGCTGGTCGCGGCGGGACCTGGACGGGCCGCGGGCGGCGGGCGGGGACGCGGGCCGCGCCGCAGGCGGGGACTGGGAGATCCTGCTGGCCGCCGGGCTCATCGGCATGGGCACCTGGGCGCATTACGAGGCCGTCCTGGCCCTGCCACCGGTGCTGCTGCTGGCTTGGGAGCGCGCGCGGCGAGAGGCTTCGTCGGTCGGGGGCGCGCTTCGCCGGCTCCTGCCGCCCGTGCTGACCCTGGCCTTGGTCGTCGCCGCCTTCTACCTGCCCTTCGCCCGCCACCCGCATTTCCAGGAGACCTGGCGCTACATCGCCGAGCGGCGCGTGGGCGGCAGCCCACCCTACAACATGCTGGGCGACTACTTCCAGCGCGCCTCCTTCTACAACGCCAGCACCTACGTGC
>Ga0209476_10002940_pt1 | contig 11346 bp, 14 predicted proteins | sample KloWWTrecipitate_FD_187179 | JGI IMG/M metagenome (GOLD analysis project Ga0209476, IMG submission 187179) | Active sludge microbial communities from Klosterneuburg, Austria, studying microevolution and ecology of nitrifiers - Klosterneuburg... | ecosystem: Engineered > WWTP > Aerobic digester...
CCGCATCCTGGCGGGTGACCGGGTGTCGCTGGAGCTGTCGCCCTACGACCTGACCAAGGGCCGCATCAGCTTCCGCCACCTGGAGCGCCGCGGTCCGGCCCCGGCGGGCGGCGCGGCCCCGCGTCGCCGTCGCTGACCGGCCCTCCCCGGGCGCGCCTGCGCGCCCCGCCACGAGACGCGCGATGACCCCTGCCGATGCCGTGGACGCCGCCTTCGCCGCCCAGCCGCGCGAGGGCTTCCTGCCGCCGGAGCAGCGCCCGCACGCCGCGCTCGACCGCCCCTTGCCGATCGGCTGGGGCCAGACCAATTCACAGCCCACCACCGTGGCCAACATGCTGCGGCTGCTGCAGGTGGCGCCCGCGATGCGGGTGCTCGATGTCGGCGCCGGCTCCGGCTGGACCACGGCGCTGCTGGCGCACCTGGTCGGCCCGCGGGGCCAGGTGCACGGCGTGGAACGGGTGCCCGAGCTGGTGCGCTTTGGCGCCGACAATCTGGCCGCCACCGGCCAGCCCTGGGCCCGCATCGTGGCCGCCGAGTCGGGCGTGTTCGGCCTGCCGGCGCTGGCCCCGTTTGACCGCATACTGGTGTCGGCCGAGGCCGACGCGCTGCCGCAGGGCCTGCTTGATCAGCTGGCCGACGGCGGCCTGATGGTCATCCCGGTGGGCGGCACCATGCAGCGCGTGCAGCGGCGTGGCGCCGACATCGACGTGAGCGAGCACGGCGAATACCGCTTCGTGCCCCTGCTCTGATCCCAGCCACCGCCGGCCAGGCCGGCCTCTACCAGGACGCCAGGCGCTGCCCGTCGTAGCGCACGAAGGCGCCGCTGTCGGCCAGCGTGAGCGCCGCCAGCGCGCGGCGCAGGCCGGCGACGCTGTCGCCGATGGTCACCGGCGCCTGCGCGCCACCCATGTCGGTCTGAACCCAGCCAGGGTGAAAGGCGGCCAACACTGCCCGCGGATAGCTGTGGCGTGCCGACGCCACCGCCATGTTCAGCGCCGCTTTGCTGACGCGGTACAGCCAGGCGTTGCTGGCGTCCACTTCGCCGATGCGGCCCATGGTGCTGGAGACGAAGCCGAAGCGCCCGCCCGCCGCCTCCACCAGCGGGGCCACCTGCGGGATGGCCTGCATGGCGCCCCGCACGTTGGCGTGCATCACGCGGTCGAACTCGGGCGCCGTGGGCGGCTGGCGGGCGTCGGCGCGCGTGCACATCACGCCGGCCACGTACCAGGCGGTGTCGAGCTGTTCGCCGTCGAGCTGCCAGGCCAGACCGCTGATGCTGGCCGGATCGGCCACGTCCAGCCGCAGCGCCTGCGCGCCCATGGCGCGCAAGGCTTGCAGGCCGGCGTCCGAGCGGGCGGTGGCGATCACGCGCTCGCCGGCGGCCAGCGACTGGCGCGCCAGCTCCAGGCCGATGCCGCGCGAGGCGCCGAGGATCAGGGTGGTGGTGGGCATGGGAGTTTCAACGCAGGTGATGGGCCAGCCCCTCGTCGGCCAGCTGGGCGCGGTAGCGCTCGCGCGCCTGCTCGTCGGTTTCGGTGACCACCGCGCTGCCCAGCTGCGCGCGCAGCATGGCGTTCATCGACGGGAAGCTGCCCGGCGCCACGCGCGCCTCGGGCCACCACAGGCGGGCGCGCAGCAGGGCCTTGGGGCAGTGCAGGTAGGCTTCGCGCACGGCGACCTCGATCACCAGGCGCGGGGGCTTGACGCCCTCGGCGGCAAAGCGATCGATGAAGCCGGGCTCGTCGCGCAGCCGCGCCGTGCCGTTGACGCGCAGCACCTCGTCGAGCCCCGGCACCAGGAACAGCAGGCCGATGCGCGGATCGGCCAGCAGGTTTTCCAGCGTGTCCAGGCGGTTGTTGCCGGTGGCGTCGGGGATCAGCAGCGTCCGCGCGTCCGCCAGCTGCACGAAGCCCGGCAGGCCGCCGCGCGGCGAGGCGTCGGCCAGCGCGCCGCCCGCGCCCACGCTGGCGATCACGCACAGCGGCGCGTGCGCGACAAAGCGCCGCATGGTCTCGTCCAGCCGGTCGGTCTGCTTGGCCAGCGAGCGGGCGCTGGCCGCCGGGTAGAGCGCACGCAGCGCGTCGAGCGACTCGATCATCGGGCGACTCCGATCAGAATGCAGGTCAAACAGGCCGTTGGCGCCCGTCCGTCGAGCGCCAACAGCTACGATATTTATAGTATTTCGAGTGCCACGGCGGTCGCCTCGCCACCGCCGATGCACAGCGTGGCCAGGCCCTTGCGCAGGCCGCGCGCCTTCAGGGCGTGGATCAGTGTCACCATGATGCGCGCGCCGCTGGCGCCGATGGGGTGGCCCAGCGCGCAGGCGCCGCCGTTGACGTTGACCTTCTCGTGCGGCACCTTCAAATCGTGCATCAGCGCCATCGGCACCACGGCAAAGGCCTCGTTGATCTCCCACAGATCCACCTCGCCCACCTGCCAGCCGGCCTTGGCCAGCGCCTTTTCGGTGGCGCCGATGGGGGCGGTGGAAAACCACTCCGGCTCCTGCGCATGCGTGGCGTGGCTGACGATCTTCGCCAGCGGCGTGCAGCCCAGCTTCTTCGCCGTGCTGGCGCGCATCAGCACCATCGCCGCCGCGCCGTCGTTGATGCTGGAGCTGGCCGCCGCCGTCACCGTGCCGTCCTTCCTGAAGGCCGGCTTGAGCGTCGGAATCCGATCGATGTTGATCTTGCCCGGGCCTTCGTCGGTGTCGACCACGCGCTCGCCCTTGCGGTCCTTCAGCGTGACGGGGGCGATCTCGGCCGTGAATGCTCCTGATTGAATAGCTGCTTGCGCACGCTGGACGCTGGCGATGGCGAAATTGTCCTGTTGCTGTCGGGTGAACTGGTACTTGGCGGCGCAGTCCTCGCCAAAGGTGCCCATGCTGCGGCCGGGCTCGTAGGCGTCCTCCAGGCCGTCGAGCATCATGTGGTCGAAGATGCGGTCGTGCCCCATGCGGTAGCCGCCGCGGCCCTTTTGCAGCAGGTAGGGCGCGGCGGTCATGCTCTCCATGCCGCCGGCCACCAGCACGTCGTGACTGCCGGCCACCAGCATGTCGTGCGCGAACATCGCCGCGCGCATGCCCGAGCCGCACATCTTGCTCAGCGTGACCGCCCCCGCGCTCTTCGGCAGACCGCCCTTGAAGGCGGCCTGGCGCGCCGGCGCCTGCCCTTGCCCGGCCAGCAGGCAGTTGCCGAACAGCACTTCGGTGACGAGTTCAGGCTGGATGCCGGCGCGCTCGACGGCGGCGCGGATGGCCACGCCGCCCAGGTCGTGCGCGGCGAGGTTGGCGAAATCGCCCTGGAAGCTCCCCATGGGGGTGCGGGCGGCGGAGACGATGACGATGGGGTCGGACATGGTTTTTCCTTTCAGGCGGTCAAATGGGGGAACGAGGGGCTCAGGCGCTCATTCTGGAACGGGCGTCAGGGGGGCCAGCGCATCGGGCGGGCTGGCGGGCGTGTCGTGGCGCGCGACGCGCGCATCGACCAGTTCGGGCGCGCCGGCCACGCCGCCGTTGCAGTCGAAGCGCCGGTGCGCGCCATAGGGATAGAAGTCGATCACTTCGCCACGGCGGATGCGCGCCTGGTGCTCCTGCCAGAACTCGGGCGTCAGCAGCTCGGCGTGGTGGCGCAGGAAGGCGGCGCGCACGCGCGGATGGCCCAGCAGGAAGGGCGCGAAGGTCTCGGGGAACACGTCGTTTTTCGCCACGCTGTACCAGACCTCGCCCGACAGCTCGTCTTCCTCGCAGCGCGGCGGCGGCACGTGGCGGAACTGGCAGTCGGTGACGTACTCGATCTCGTCGTAGTCGTAGAACACCACCTTGCCGTGGCGCGTGACGCCGAAGTTCTTCCACAGCATGTCGCCCGGGAAGATGTTGGCCGCCACCAGGTCCTTGATGGCGTTGCCGTATTCGATCACGGCGTGCTCCAGCTGGGCGCTGGCGGCGGCGTCGCCCGGGCCGGCGTCCAGGGCTTCCTGCAGGTACAGGTTGAGCGGCAGCATGCGCCGCTCGATGTAGGCGTGCGCGATGATGACCTCGGTCTGGCCGTCGCCGTCGCGGTCGGAGATCTCCAGCCCGCTGGCGGCGTGCTGGCGCAGCTCGGCGATCAGCTCGTCGGTGAAGCGCTGGCGCGGAAAGGCCAGCTGCGAGAACTCCATGGTGTCGGCCATGCGCCCCACCCGGTCGTGGCGCTTGACCAGCTGGTACTTGGCGCGCACCTGCTCGCGCGTGGTCTCCTTGGGCGCGGCGAAGCGGTCGCGGATGACCTTGAACACGTAGGGAAAACTGGGCAGGTCGAACACCAGCATCACCATGCCCTTGATGCCGGGCGCGATGCGGAACTTGTCCGTTGAATGGCGCAGGTGCCACAGCAGGTCGCGATAAAACAGGTTCTTGCCCTGCTTGGCCAGGCCCAGTGCGTTGTAGATCTCGGCGCGCGGCTTGCGCGGCATCAGGCTGCGCAGGAACTGCACGTAGGCGGACGGGATCTCCATGTCCACCATGAAGTAGGCGCGCGAGAAGCTGAACAGGATGGCCAGGTCGTCCTCGCCGAACAGCGCGGCGTCGACATGCACCGTGCCCGGCGTGCGGTGCAGGATGGGCAGGGCGAACGGGATTTCGCGAAAACCGTTGATCAGCTTGCCGACCAGGTAGGCGCCCTTGTTGCGGAAGAACAGGTTGCTGAGCACCTGCAGCTGGAAGTTGGGCCGCGCCTTGTCGCCGGCCAGCTCGCGCCGCATGGCGCGCGCCACGCGGTCGGCGTCGCGCGCCAGGTCGTCCCAGCGGCAGCGCAGCTGCAGGGCCTCGAGCATGGCGCGCACCGTGTGTTCCAGCGGCGCGTCGCCGGGGTAGAAGGCGCGGAAGGTGGGCGGCGCCTTCGGGTCCTCGCTCTCCATGTACTCGGTGCTGATGGCCGGGCGCACGAAGATGAAATCGTTGTGGAAGTAGCTGCGGTGCAGGATGCGCGTGGTGACCGAGTTGAAGAAGGTCTCGGCCAGCTCGGGCTGCGGGTGCGTCACCAGCATGCCGATGTACAGCAGCTTGACCTGGTGCCACACGTCCATGGGCTGCTGGTGGGCACCAAACTCGCGCTCCAGGCGCTTCTGGCATTCGCGCACGCGCAGGTCGTAGAACTCGATGCGCTCGCGCTGCGCGCGCTGCTGGCCGTGCCAGTCGCAGGTCTCGAAGCGGTGCTTGGCGCGCGCCGACTCGGTGCGAAACAGCCGGTAGTGCCGGTTGAAGCCGTCGATCATCGCCTGCGCGATCTCACGCGCCAGGGCCGAATCGATGGCCGGCAGGCTCACGGCCTCACTCCTCGGCGCTGGGGTCGGCGGCGGCGCGCGGATAGCGCTTGATGGCCTGGCGGTACACGTCCACCACCTCGCTGGTGGCCGACATGGTGACGCCCAGGTCCTTGACCAGGCCGTCCTTCAGGCCGTAGCACCAACCATGCACCGACACCTGCTGGCCGCGCGCCCAGGCGTCCTGCAGCACGGTGGTTTCGGCGATGTGGCCGACCTGCTCGATCACGTTCATCTCGCACAGCGCGTCTTCCTGCGCGTGCGCGCACAGGTGCATAAGCCGGCCGCGGTGGCGCATCTTGACGTCGTGCACGTGGCGCAGCCAGTTGTCGGCCAGGCCCACGCGGTCCTCGCGCAGCACCGCCAGCACGCCGCCGCAGCCATAGTGGCCGACCACCATGATGTGCTCGACCTTGAGCACGTCGACCGCGAACTGGATCACCGACAGCGCGTTGAGGTCGGAGCTGACCACCACGTTGGCCACGTTGCGGTGCACGAACACCTCGCCCGGCGCCAGGCCGGTGACCTGGTTGGCCGGCACGCGGCTGTCGGAGCAGCCGATCCACAGGTACTTGGGCGACTGCTGCTTGGCCAGGCTCTGGAAGAAGCCCGGCTGCTCGCGCTCCATCCGGGTGGCCCAGACGCGGTTGGCGTCGATCAGGTGTTGCAGGGACGAGGGCATGGCGGACAGGTGGCTGAGGGGCTTGGCGCCCGCGGCGGGCGGGCGGAGGGGAGGCGCGCGGGCCGGGTCACATGGTTTCGGCGAACAGCTCGCGTCCGATCAGCATGCGGCGGATCTCGCTGGTGCCGGCGCCGATCTCGTACAGCTTGGCGTCGCGCCACAGGCGGCCCAGCGGGTACTCGTTGATGTAGCCGTTGCCGCCGAACAGCTGGATGCCGTCGCCGGCCATCCTGGTGGCCATCTCGGCCGTCCACAGAATGACCGAGGCGCAGTCCTTGCGCACCTGGCGCACGTGCTCGGCGCCCAGCGCGTCCAGGTTCTTGCCGATGGTGTAAAGAAAGGCGCGGCCGGCCTGCAGCACGGTGTACATGTCGGCCACCTTGCCCTGCACCAGCTGGAACTCGCCGATGCTCTGGCCGAACTGCTTGCGGTCGTGGATGTAGGGCACCACGTTGTCCATCACCGCCTGCATGATGCCGACGGGGCCGCCGGCCAGCACGGCGCGCTCGTAGTCCAGGCCGCTCATCAGCACCTTGGCGCCGCCGTTGAGCGTGCCCAGGATGTTGGCCTCGGGCACCTCGACGTTCTGGAACACCATCTCGCCGGTGTGGCTGCCGCGCATGCCCAGCTTGTCGAGCTTCTGCGCGGTGGAAAAGCCCTTCATGCCCTTCTCGACGATGAAGGCGGTGACGCCGCGCGCGCCCAGCTCGGGCTCGGTCTTGGCGTAGACCACCATGGTGTCGGCGTCGGGGCCGTTGGTGATCCACATCTTGCTGCCGTTGAGCAGGTAGTAGCCGCCCTTGTCCTCGGCGCGCAGCTTCATGCTGATGACGTCGCTGCCGGCGCCCGGCTCGCTCATGGCCAGCGCCCCCACGTGCTGGCCGCTGATCAGCTTGGGCAGGTATTTCTGCTTCTGCGCCTCGCTGCCGTTGCGCTTGATCTGGTTGACGCACAGGTTGCTGTGCGCGCCGTAGGACAGACCGATGGAGGCGCTGGCGCGGCTGATCTCCTCCATGGCGATCATGTGCGCCAGGTAGCCCATGTCGGCGCCGCCGTACTGCTCGGGCACGGTGATGCCCAGCACGCCGAGTTCGCCCATCTTGGGCCACAGATCCATCGGGAACTGGTCGCTGCGGTCCACCTCGGCGGCGCGCGGGGCGATCTCGGCCTGCGCGAAGTCGCGCACGGCGTCGCGCAGGGCGTCGATGTCGTCACCAAGCTGGAAGTTCAGGCCGGGCAGGTTGCTCATGGGGGTCTCCTTGACAAGAAAAAAATCAGTAGCCCTTGGGTACCGGCACCAGGGTCTGCTGCATCAGGGCGCAGGGGCCTTCCTGGCCGGCGTCGTTGACGTGGGTGACCTCGGCGCTGGTGATGATCAGGCGCCGGCCCGGCTTGACCACGCGGCCGATGGCGCGCAGCGCGCCGCCCTGGTAGCTGCCCAGGAAGTTGATCTTGTATTCGGCCGTGACGACTTCCATGCCCTCGGGCGCCAGCGTCAGGCCGGCATAGCCGCCGGCGATGTCGGCCACCGCGCCCATGGCGCCGCCGTGAAAACCGTCCTGCTGCTGCGTCACGCGGTCGGAGTAGGGCAGCCAGATCTCCACCAGGCCCGGCTCGACTCGGCGCAGCTCGGCGCCCAGGTGGCGCATCATGCCCTGGCGGGCAAAGCTGTCGGCCACGCGCTGAAAGAGGGCGGAGGGGGCGGCGTGGGCGGTCATGACAGGCCTCGATTGTGATTGACGTTTACGTAAACGTCAATCAGACTTTGGTCTTGCTGGCGGGGCGCGGCTGCTGGCGTGCCAGCAGCGAACGGGCTTCCTTCTCGTGCTCGCTCACCTCGGCCAGCGTGGCCTGCAACTCGGCCAGCTGGGCCTCCAGCTGGGCGCGGTGCTGCCCCAGCACCTGCAGGTACTTGCGCAGCTGGGGGCCGGTGTCGCGCGGGCTGTCGTACATGTCGATCAGCTCGCGCGCCTCGGTCAGCGACAGGCCCAGGCGCTTGGCGCGCAGGGTCAGCTTCAGGCGCGTGCGGTCGCGGCTGGAATACACCCGCTGACGCCCGCCGGGGCCGGCACGCTCGGGCTGCAGCAGGCCCATGTCTTCATAAAAACGCATGGCGCGCGGTGTCAGGTCGAACTCGCGGGCCAGGTCGCTGATGCGGTAGGTGGTGGCCATGGGGTGGTCGGTGGCTGTCGCGCAGGTGCTGCGCACGCGGCGCGGCTCCTTCATAGAATGATCCGGCAGGCTGACGCGCGCGTCACGCGTGCCCGCCATCCTAACGCAGCCCTGCCCTCCGGAACCGCCCATGTCACTTGCCGCCGAACTCGAACGCGCCCTGCACTACCCGCTGGCCGACCAGCTGCCCGCGCCCGGCCGCGCCATCGAGCTGGCGCCCGGCGTCAAGTGGTTGCGCATGACGCTGCCGTTCGCGCTCGACCACATCAACCTGTGGCTGCTGCGCGACCGCTTCCAGGGCCGCGAGGGCTGGACCGTGGTGGACTGCTGTATCGACCGGCCCGAGTCGCGCGCGCTGTGGCAGCAGGTGTTCGAGCACGAGCTCGATGGCCTGCCGGTGCTGCGCGTCATCGTCACCCACATGCACCCCGACCACATCGGGCTGGCGCACTGGCTGTGCGAGCGCTGGAGCACACCCGAGCACGAGTGCCGCCTGTGGATCAGCGCCGCCGACTACCAGACCGCGCGCTACGGTTGCGAGGTGGTCAACAGCTTCGGCGGCGAGCGCCTGGCGCAGTACTTCCGCAGCCACGGCATGACCGACCCGGATGATCTGGAGCAGATCCGCCACCGCAAGAGCTACTACCGCAACCTGGTGCCCGCCGTGCCGCCGTCCTACGCCCGGCTGATCGATCGCCAGCAGCTGACCGTCGGCGGCCAGGCCTGGCGCTGCATCGCCGGCTGGGGCCACGCGCCCGAGCACATGGCGCTGCACTGCGAGCAGCTGGGCATCCTGATCAGCGGCGACATGGTGCTGCCGCGCATATCCACCAACGTCAGCGTCTACGAGATGGAGCCCGAGGCCGACGCGCTGACGCTGTTCCTGGGCTCGATCGACCGCTTCAGGCCGCTGCCGGCGGACACGCTGGTGCTGCCCTCGCACGGCAAGCCCTTCACCGGCCTGCACACGCGCATCCAGCAGTTGCACGATCACCACCGCGACCGCCTGACCGAGGTGATGGCCGTCGCGCATGAAAAGCCGGTGAGCGCGTACGACGTGCTGCCGGTGCTGTTCAAGCGCCCGCTGGATCTGCACCAGACCACCTTTGCCCTGGGCGAGTCGGTGGCGCACCTGCACCGGCTGTGGCATGGCGGGCAACTGCGGCGCGAGCGCGATGCTGAAGGCATCTGGCGGTTTGCGCCGGCGTGAGGGTTTGACGGGAACAGCCGAACGCAGAGGACGCAAAGGTTTCGCAGAGGGCGCAGAAAAAAATCAGGAATTTCTTCTGCGATTTCCGCGCGATTTTCGCGTCCTCTGCGTTCGCCTTTAAAGCCAAATCACTTCCTTGCGCTGACTGAGCGAACGCTGCCAGCCATCAATTCGATACTTTGGAGATGCTTCCATGTTGAACCCCGACCAATTGTTTTCGCTCCGTGGCCGCAGCGCCCTTGTCACCGGTGGCTCGCGCGGCATCGGGCGCATGATCGCCGAGGGCTTTTTGCGCGCGGGTGCACGCGTGTACATCTCGGCGCGCAAGGCCGAGGCCTGTGATGCGACGGCCAAGGAGCTGTCGGCCATCGGACCCTGCGTGTCGCTGCCGGCCGATGTGTCGACGCTGGACGGCATCAAGGCCCTGGTGGCGGCGTACCAGCAGCATGAACCCAGCCTGGACATCCTGGTAAACAACGCCGGCGCGGCCTGGGGCGCGCCGTATGCCGAGTTTCCCGAAAGCGGCTGGGACAAGGTGGCCGACCTGAACATGAAGACGCCCTTCTTCCTGACCCAGGCGCTCACGCCGCTGCTGAAGGCCGCCGCCACCGACCATCTGGCCAAGGTGATCCACATCGCCTCGATCGACGGCATCAGCGTCAACCCCTGGGAGACCTATTCCTACGCCGCCAGCAAGGCCGGCCTGATCCACCTGACCAAGCGCATGGCGCTCACGCTGGCGCCCGAGCGCATCATCGTCAGCGCCATCGCGCCGGGCCCCTTTGCCTCCGAGATGAACAAGACCGCGCGCGACCACGCCGAAGAGGTCGCCCAGCGCACCCCGGCTGGCCGCGTCGGCACGCCCGAGGACATGGCGGGCGCGGCCATCTACCTGGCCTCGCGCGCCGGCGACTACGTGGTCGGCTCGACCCTGGTGGTGGACGGCGGGGTGGCCTGGGCAAGATAGAAATGCAACACGAGATCTGTATATAGATCCAGTTCATGTATATGGTGTCGGAATGTCTTCCATGCGCATCGGCGACCATCCATCATGGCCCTTCACACGAGCGATCCATCGGTTTGCGCAGCGGCCATGGACTTGCGTCAGTCGCTGAACGGGTGTCGTTTCAAGACGGTACTGGCGGATCCACCGTGGCAGTTTCAAAACCGCACCAGGAAAGTGGCGCCGGAGCACAAGCGCCTGTCCTGCTATGGAACGATGACGCTGGACGACATCAAGGCCTTGCCGGTTGAATCCATCGCTGCGGAAACGGCCCATCTGTATCTGTGGGTGCCGAACGCCTTGTTGCCGGAAGGGCTGGCGGTGATGCAGGCCAGGGGCTTTCACTACAAATCCAACATCGTCTGGCAAAAAATTCGCAAGGACGGGGGCCGGATGGGCGTGGCGTCGGGTTTTACTTTCGCAACGTCACCGAACTGCTGTTGTTCGGCGTGCGCGGCAAGCATGCGCGCACGTTGCAGGCGGGACGCACGCAGGTCAATATCCTGAGCACGCGCAAGCGCGAACACTCGCGCAAGCCGGACGAGCAATACGCCCTGATCGAAAGTTGCAGCCCAGGGCCGTTTCTGGAGCTGTTCGCGCGCGGCGAGCGTCCGGGCTGGACCATCTGGGGTAGCCAGGCCAGCGAAGACTACGTGCCCACCTGGCCTACCTACGCGCACCACTCGCGCCGCCACCTGACCGAGCAGCAACGGTTGCTGGCCGACTGAGCCGGCCGATCATCAGGTTTCGGTGACTGTCGAATCTTCGGCATCACCGTCCTCGATGGCGTCCACTTGCGCCGCGTCGAAGTCGATGATCGAGTCGGGCATGGGATGTGGCGGGCTCGGAGAAGCGAATTTACCAAGTCGGCGCCAGCGTCTTCTTCAGCGCCCCGCGCCGCTCGCCGTAGTCGGGCAGCACGTCCTGCACGTGCTGCCAGAAGCGCGCGCTGTGGTTCATCTCGCGCAGGTGGGCCAGCTC
>Ga0209476_10002944_pt1 | contig 11343 bp, 8 predicted proteins | sample KloWWTrecipitate_FD_187179 | JGI IMG/M metagenome (GOLD analysis project Ga0209476, IMG submission 187179) | Active sludge microbial communities from Klosterneuburg, Austria, studying microevolution and ecology of nitrifiers - Klosterneuburg... | ecosystem: Engineered > WWTP > Aerobic digester >...
CGGCGCCGGGATCTGGGACTACGTCACCGAAACCGCGCTGCCGGACTACTCGATCGCGGGACAGGTCTGGATCCAGGCCCAGGGCGTGCTGACCACGATCGTGGTTTCGGGCGTGGTGGCGCTGGTCGCCTTCACCCTGATCAAGGCCACGATCGGACTGCGCGTGCCGGAGGAATCCGAACGCGAGGGGCTGGACATCGCCTCGCACGGCGAGTCGGCCTACAGCTGAGTCATCGCATCCGGGCGGACGGCGCACGTGCGTCGTCCGCCCGGATCGGCCCCATGGGCAACCCCCTGGGACTGGCGATGTCATGCGTCTGCACTAGACTGGTGCAATGCACGCTCCCCCCAGCCCCGGCCAGGTCCTTGAACAGCTCGCGACCCCGATCGTGGTGCTGGACCGCGAGCTGCGGATCCGCTGGGTCAATCCCGCTTTCGCGCGCTGGCTGGGGCTCTCGGCGCGACGTTTCGTGCAGCAAGCCTTGAGCGCGCTCAATGCCGATCCGGCCGAATTGGCCGGCCTGCTCGAGCGGGCGGGGGCCAGCGCCGAACCGGTGCGGGCGCAGCGCGTGCGGCTCCTGCCCACGCCCGAGCGCGAAGTGTTTGCCGATGTGCTGGTCTCGAGCCTCGCGGCCGAGCCCGATGCCGAGGGCTACCTGCTCGAGTTCCACCCCACCGGCGAATTCGCCGGGCCCGATCCCCTGACCACCGTGCCGGCGGCCCTGCACCAGACCTTGAAGGGACTCGCGCACGAGGTGCGCAATCCACTGGCCGGACTGCGCGGCGCGGCGCAGCTGCTGGGGCGCCGCGTCGCCGATCCGGATGCCAAGCGCTATCTCGACGTCATCACGGCCGAAGCCGACCGCCTCGCCGCGCTGGTCGATCGCCTGCTCGAACCGGCGCCGCCGCGCCCGCACGCCGCGCTCAACGTGCACGAGCCGCTCGAGCGCGTGCGCGTGCTGGGCGAAGCCGACGCCGGCTGGAGCGTGGTGATCCAGCGCGACTACGACCCCAGCCTGCCGCTCCTGGCCGGCGATGGCGACCGCCTCACCCAGGCGCTGTGGAACCTGGTGCGCAACGCGATCGAGGCCGGCGCGAGCGAGGTGCGCCTGCGCACGCGCGCCGAGCACAACGTGGTGATCGCCGAGCGGGTATGGAAGCTGGCGCTGCGGATCGAGGTCGACGACAACGGGCGCGGCGTGCCGGATGAGCTGGCGGAACGGTTGTTCCTGCCGCTGGTGTCGGGTCGCGCCGAAGGCACTGGCCTGGGACTCACGCTGGCGCAGGAGGTGGCGCGCGAGCATCGGGGCAGCCTGACGTTCCGGTCGCGGGCGGGGCATACGGTATTCACCTTGATGTTGCCGGTGGATGGCGAGGGCTCGAGCGACATCGTTGCGGGTGGCGGTCGCGGCTGAAGCCGCCCCTACAGGAGCAGGACGCATGGCAGAGATCTGGGTCATCGACGACGATCGGTCGGTGCGCTTCGTGCTCGCCGAGGCGCTGCGCGAAGCCGGCTTCGTGGTGCGCGACTTCGACAACGCGCGCGCGGCGCTCAACGTGCTGGCGCACGCGCGGCCCGATGCGGTGTTCACCGACGTGCGCATGCCGGGCATGGACGGGTTGCGCTTCCTCGAACTGCTGGGCGAACAGCAGGCCGAGGTCCCGGTGGTGGTGATGAGCGCCTACACCGACGTGCCCAGCACCGCGACCGCGTTCCGCCACGGCGCCTTCGAGTTCCTGTCCAAGCCCTTCGACCTCGATGCGGCGGTGGCGATCGCGCGCCGTGCCGTGAGTCCGAAGCGCAGCGCCGCGACGCCGGCCGCGACCGAGCTCGACGCGGAATCCGAGCTCGTGGGCGAGACGCCGGCGATGCGCGAGGTGTTCCGCGCGATCGGCCGGGTGGCGCAAACCGACCTCTCGGTGCTGATCACCGGCGAGACCGGCACCGGCAAGGAACTGGTGGCGCGCGCGCTGCACCAGCACTCGCGCCGCGCCCGCGGTGCCTTCGTCGCGCTCAATACCGCGGCGATCCCGGCCGAACTCCTCGAATCGGAACTCTTCGGCCACGAAGCCGGCGCCTTCACCGGCGCCAGCCGGCGCCAGGCCGGCCGCTTCGAGCAGGCCGCCGGCGGCACCCTGTTCCTCGACGAGATCGGCGACATGCCGGCCTCGCTGCAGACCCGCCTCCTGCGCGTGCTGGCCGAGGGCGAGTTCTACCGCGTGGGCGGGCGCGAGCTGATCAAGGCCGACGCACGCGTGGTCGCCGCGACCCACCAGGACCTCGATCGCAAGGTCGCCGAGGGCAGCTTCCGCGCCGATCTGCTGCATCGCCTCGACGTGGTGCGCATCCACCTGCCGGCGCTGCGCGAGCGCCGCGTCGACGTGCCGCGCCTGGCCGAGCGCTTCCTCGCGCGGGCCGCGCGCGAACTGCACCTGGAACCGAAGCGCTTCTCCGCGCGCGCCCTGGAACAACTCGCGCGCCACGACTGGCCCGGCAACGTGCGCCAGCTCGAGAACCTGTGCCGCCGCCTCGCCGTAATGGCCCCGGGCCGCGAGATCCTCGCCGCCGACCTGCCGCTGCTCGCGGTTGAAGCCACGCCCGCCGGCGACGATGACTGGACCACCGCGCTGCGCCGCTGGACCCGACACCAACTCGAGACTGGCAGTCCGAAAGTCGCGCCGCAGGCGCGCGCGCTGTTCGACCAGGCCTTGCTGGAAGCCGCGCTGGAACTGACCGGCGGCCATCGCCAGCAAGCCGCCGCGCGCCTGGGCCTGGGTCGCAACACGATCACGCGCAAGCTCGGCGCCACTAGACGACGGCGACCCCCGTTGGAATAGGCAGGCGCAACCTGATCCGAACGCTGGTCAACCCGGCGGTGATCAATCAACTGGCGTTGTTCCGCTTGTCTATCCGCTTCTTCTACTACTTGGGCCTGTTGGATCGCATGTGAGCAATCCAATAGGCTAAGGTCCCCCACTGCACCAAACCCAACAGCCCGGCGACGACCAACTGCGATGACTGCGCATTTCCAGGAACCGCCATCAACGTGCTCGGAAGGCCCGTGACTGTCAGGACAATGGCCGCAGAGATCGCTGCCTCACCTCCAGCAAACTGGGCGATCAACCACCACACCAAAGTCCAAACCGCGTAACTTCCGGAAGCGATTGTCGCCGCACGAACTGGAATCGACTTTATCGCGATCATCGGCGCTCTGTTCCGGGTTCAACAATTGGGTTCGGATCGAGGCCACTAGGCCATTGAATTCCGCAGGCCTGCAGCGAGTCAGCTGCGCAGTCACAGCAATTGTTGTCCGTAAAATGATAGTCGTTGCATTCCTCAAACGCCCGCTTCACGCAGCTAATATCTCCGGTGCTCGCGCGGACAGGTGAGAGCGTGCCTGTGAACGGTGACGGATCGCCATGGGTACCCTGATTGTCGAAGCTGAGGGTGTCCGATGCGTTTCCGTTAAATCGAAGGAAGCAATGTCGTACGAGCGGCAGTCGCACTGGGTCGAACGGCCGCACTCCCACCTCGATCACAGTGCTTGGACTAGTCGGAGGGAGTGCACCTTGCGGGCCGTTTCCGCAGACATTTCCCCCATACAGCAAGCAATCCTCGTTGGCGCATTTGCCGCAGGTGTCCGATAGACCAAGCCGATCCAGTCGAGAAATCGAATTCCCCGAAGCGTAAGCGTACAGGTTAAGGCCGCCCTGCAACCCGATTGGATCGCTCTCGACGTAGCGACCAGTCCCGGGCTCATAGTCTCGGAAGTAGTTGTAGTGCATGCCGCTTTCAGCATCGAAGTACTGACCCGGGAACCGCAGGTTTAGCTTGAACGGTGCTGAACCGCCGGGTTGTTCGTTAGGCGGGCTCTCACCGAAGGCGCTACCCGCCAAGTGCCAACGCCAGACTGGAGCATTGGTTGACGGGTTGATGGCTGCTCGCGGCGAGCCGAGGTGGTCGGTTTCAAGGTACGTAAGTCCGCCGGCGTCGAGCACGGCGATAGGGACTTCTTCAACGTAGACGTAGTGACGCCATTGGAGGCCAAGGATGTCCTCCTCGTATCGGACCTATGATCCGGCGCTCATTCGTCGCCGACCTTGCGCATTGCCCATGCCTGCGAGCCTGACCATTCGCCCCGCCACCCGCGCGGATATACCCGTGCTGGCGTCGTTCAACGCCGCGATGGCGTGGGAGACCGAGCGCAAGCGCCTCGATCCGGCGCGCCTCGCGCGCGGGATCGCGGGGCCTTTCCAAACAGCTGTACGAGGACGCCATTTCGTCGCCGAGATTGATGGAGCGGTGGCCGTTACCCGTTCAGATTTTTCATTTCCTACTATTTTGACCTACCGCACTCCGCTAGCGCATATTTCTGCCATGGAAGATCGCAATTAGCGCAACTGTCGTAAAGTAGATGACGATGACGGCAAGTACGCATGGCCACCAGTACTCGAAATTCAGTAGCTGTCCGGCACCTGCAAAGATCCATACCATCACAAACGCAACGGCGCTAACCCGACCCACAAGCTTGTCTTTAGCCCCTTGCACCTATTGACCCTCGCCTAGCCGCTCGCCAGTGGGACCTAGTCCTGACAACGCTCCGCATACGTCGAACTTAAATACTTCCTTGTACAGGCTACCTGCAAGTACTGAAGTTCCGCCTCCGACCATTACTCCGTATGTCGCAGTCATTGATCCGCCAAGCGCTGCACCGGCTACACCTGCCAATAGTCCACCAGCTAGGCATCCTTGGAAGCATTGATTTACAAATGCGCAAAACGTGGGCTTACAGTCGCGGTTGCATTCCTCCAGAGAATCGCCTTTTTGCAGCCCCGAGTACACACATTTTCCGAAGGGAGCCCCGACATTCGCTAGGCAACCTGCAACGCATCCAACAGCTGCGGCTCCAAGGACGCTGGCCTCACCCGTGGGATCGGAGAATTCCAGCGGGCTTGCGAGAGCGTAGCCATACGTAGAGATCCCACCGCGTAGGCCAATGGGATCGGACTCAACGTACCTTCCTGTCCCTGGCTCATAGTCCCTGAAATAGTTGTAGTGCATGCCGCTCTCGGCATCGTAGTACTGGCCCGGGAACCGCAGGTTCAGCTTGAACGGTGCTGAACCGCCGGGCTGCTCGTTGGGAAGGTTCTCGCCGAACGCGCTAGCCGCGAACGTCCAACGCCAGACCGACGCATTGGTTGTCGGGCTGATGGCTGCTCGCGGCGAGCCGAGGTGATCAGTCTCAAGGTAGGTAAGCCCGCCGGCGTCGAGCACCGCGATCGGGACTCCTTCAAGGTATACGTAGTGACGCCACTGAAGGCCAAGGATGTCCTCCTCGTGTCCGGCTACTACTGCTGCGCCACGCTGTTCCTCGTCACATACCGCATCTGTGCACACGACGTCGGGTGGGCAGACACAAGGTTCCGGTGGCGGTAGCAATGCCTCGGCGAGGGTCGTTCCGTCCATGCCAAAGACATAGTAGACCGTTGACGTTTGCGGCGAGACCAAGACGGACTGCGAGAACTTCGCCACACGCTCACCGCGACCATTGTAGGTGTAGGCACCTAAAGCTCCAAGGGCCGGATCACTCACGCCTACAAGTCTGTTCGGTTGGTCGAAGCCAAGCGTGCGAACGCCGATGCCCGTCGTGTTGCCGGCACCGTCGTACACGCGTGAGACGCCACCCACCGCCGACAGCCTATGTGTACCTGGATAGTACGCAAGTGGCACTGGCGCCTGCGCGGCTATCTGCTTTGTGAGGCGGTTGCCCACCGCGTCGTAGGAATAGCCCTCGACTACCGCGCCGCCTTGGTCGCGCACGAATCGCAGCCGATCTAGCCCGTCGTACTCGAACGCCCGCACGATGGGTGCAGGTGAACCCTCGTCGATATGGGTAATGTTTCCGACGACGTCGACCTTGTAGTCGACCGTTAGGCCGTTGGAAGGAGTCGTGCCGATTGCATCGATCGCGTAGTTCCTGTCATACGCCTTGGTCAGCGTGCGTCCGTTTCCATAGGTAATCGTGGCCAGGGGACCGAATGGTAGGTAGGTCGCGGACGCAACAATTGACTGAGGCGTCGATCCCGGGGTCGCTTTGTACATCACGCCGGTGACGCGCCCAGCGGAATCGCGCACATAGTTGACGATGGGGCCGCTCGGGTAAGTGATACTCGATACGCGATCTGAGAGGTCGTATTCCCATCGGGTCTCGAGAGTCCCGTTCGGGATCGTCTGCACGCGGCGAACGACGTTTCCGCGACGATCATGGCAATACCGTGTCTCGCCAGATGAATCGACCATGCGGCCCAACCTGCCCTTGCCAAACTGCTCACTGGCGGAACAATCCGCCGGCACTGCGTCGTAGTAGAAGGTCGTGTTAAGCGCCGAATTGGGGTACATAGTGCCCGTGAGGCGATTGAGCGCATCGTAACTATAGGTGGTGGTGATCTCGCGTCCATCGCGCTGGGTCAAACGGTTTCCGGCTGCGTCCTGAGTGTAGATCGTTGTTCCAGTATCAGGACTGGTTAACGTATCGAGATTGTTGAGGCCATCGTAGACGTATAGCGTCGCAAGTCCCTTGGCGTCCGTGACTTGGCGCAGATTGTCGCGCGCGTCGTAGGCGAACGAGGTCTTTCCACAGTAGGTATCGCCTTGCGGGCACTGTGGCCGCAAGGCATCGAGTGTTCGCTTCAGTCGATCGAGTGGATCGAACTCGTGGTCGGTGTCCCTACCGAGTCCGTCAACGCGCTCGATTCGATTCCCGTCGCCGTCGTGTGCGTAGTCATTGACGACCCGTCCCTTGGAGTTGTCGTCGGTATCTATGCTGGGCAGAGGCAACCCTGTTGCCCCGAGCGCATCTCGCTCGACGTCAAGCCGACCGAGCGTGTCGTAGACGCGTGCGAGGCGTTGCCGGAGCACCCCGTTCACGTCGCTCTTGCGTTCCACAGTACGATTTCCAGCGGAATCCAGCTTGTAGTGGATCGAGTTGCCGAGGTTGTCGGCGACGTCCGTTACCCGATGGGCCGAGTCGTACGTGAGGCTAAGGAAGCTTCCGTCGGGCTGCGTTGTCTTGATGAGATTTCCCGACAGATCGTAGTCGTATTGCGTTGCCGCGTCCTGAGCTGAAGGCGATCCATCGGCATTCGCACGGACGATGCGCTTCGCGACCCAGCCCCGCGCATGGTACACGTGGTCGACAACTACGCCGTTGGCGTCCTTGATCCGGAGTGGACGGCCGGCTTTGTCGTAGCTTGCATACTCTGTTACGTGACCGAGCGCATTTCGCACGGTCCATAGGTCGCCCTGGCGAAAGGTACATGCTCCGCCGGTGGCGCAGCTTGAATCGCTGTTCTGACGGTATTTGTAGGTGGTCGTGTCGATGACGTCGACGCGTGGGCCATTGACGGTGCGCAACTGACCGGCGATTGCGCAGCCCGTCAGCGCATAGCTCGAAACGTCGGCGGCGCTGCAATAAGCGTAGGTCCATGCTCGGGCATCGAGCGTACTGGGGTCGGTCTCGACCTTCGATGTCATTCGCGCCGCGCTGTCGTAGGCGTAGGTAGTCCGGCCTTCAAGGGTACCTGTCCCGGTGTTGGTCGGGTCTGCATACACGCGGCGTTCGGCCAAGCGGCCGGTGGCAGGATCCCAGTCGGTTTCGATTCGCCGCTGCTCTGGGGTGCCTAAGGCCTCCGTGCGCTTGACGATGTTCTCGCCCGCGGTGTCGTATTGGACTCTTGTGATCGAACCATTCCGGTCGGTGATCTCGGTTTGCCGTGTCCCGGTGTAGCCGAAACGCACGGTTCCGTTCGCGTGTTGCTCCTGGTCCTTGTGCCGGTACGGTTGTCCGACCGCATAGCGGATTGTCTTCTGGGCGCCGAGGGGGTAGGTGACACGCGTAGTCATGTCGTCAACATAGTCCATTGACACGCGACCGTGATCCGTTCCGTGCCAGCTCGATTTCGCCCTGCCCCAGTCGTCGTACTGATAGGTCGCGTAGCGTCGATTGTCCTCGTCCCTGATCCCGGTCAGCCAATACCCGACAATTCCCGAAGGAGTCGGCCCGCCAACGAAGATGTTCGCCGGTTCGTTGTAGACCAGCGTCCGCGATGCACCGCCGGCGTAACCCAGGGATACGAGGCGGTGCGCCGTGTCGTAGCCGAGCGAAAGCAGTGACGTCGTGCCGTCGTCGGCCTTGACCGCCGTCAGCCAGAACGAAGGCACTCCGGAGTACTCAAAGGTGACGTACCGCCCACGTCCATCGCGTATCTGGTTGATCCGCCAGAACTCCTCTGCCTGATGGATCGTAGTCGTCGAAGTCGTTGCCGAAAGGGGAATGACACCCCCAAGGTAGGTCAGTACCAGCGACTTCGTCGGATCCGGAGAGATGATCTGGACCAGTCGGCCAGCGCGGTCGTATGTCTCGGCTACGCCATTCGTGAGCTCCAACTGCCAGAAGGGCGGCGCTGCCCCTTGCGCCGCAACGTAGGTCAGTACCTTGCCGACACCTTCGCTAGACCGGAACACGCCTACCTCCCCGGCGCGACGTACGAACTGCTCGAGTTGGCCACGATCGTCCTGGAGATATGCGATGGAGACGTTGGCGATCGGGTTGGACTCCGCACCCTGCAGATGGTCTGGCATAGACCATTCGGTGAGTACGCGCTTGGCGAAGGTATGCGACCAGTTCCTGTCAATGTAGGCGAAGCGACGCGTCTGGCGCAGCGAGTCGTAGTGAAGATCAAGCTTGATTTCGCCATAGTTGAACCCGGGCTCGGTGACCTGCTTGCCTCCGCTACCAGGAAAGCACGGATTGCCCTCACCCGCGCCCAACCCGTCGAGACCGCACTGGCTGGGCGTCTGGGTGAACTTCGGTGGTTCAATGAGTTCCTTGATCAGCTCGGCACCACATCCGTTACCCGCAGTCGAGGCACCGGCCTGAACACGCGTCCCCGATGGACATTGAAGGGTCTGCTCGCCGCGTGTGTTCCAAACGAACTCGGTTGAAGTCGCTGCCTTTGGTGCTTCGGCTTCAGGTCCAAGTTGTCCGACGCAGGCGAATGCCTGGATTCGGACCGTTGCGCCCCAGCTGCTGCTCGTGCTCGAAGGGGGCGCGTACACGAAAGTACCGCTCTGCTGCCCGACACCCGTCACAGTCGGCCCGCCGAACGAAGCCGTCGTCCCTGGGGGAGCCTGGCGAGTCCAACAAAAGGCCGGTCGCGAAGCGTTCGCCGGAAGCAGCCACGTCTGATCGAACTCGCATGCCGCGACATCCGCCAACGCTGAAATCGAAAGGCAATCTCCACTGCTGCACGTGCTCCACTGCGCACTGCACGCAGGACTGCGAGTCACCGGCGGCCAGCCGGCGGTGAAAAGGCGATACCGGGACGACGTGATCTCGCCCGGCGGACGCAGTACCGGCGCCTGGTTGCCGATGGCCCCAAATGGTCGATAGTCGAGCTTGGGCTGCGATCCGGCTGAAAGGATGTCTCCCGGCATCGTGAATGCTAACTCCATGGCCGGCGCTGAAGGATGAGGATCGGCTCGCATGCTGGCCTCAGCCTCCTCCAGAGTCTTGAACACGGTCGCGCCGTACGTGTAGCCGTAAACACTCGATGCCGATACGGGAAAGGCCATCCCGGCCAGAATCAGTGCAGCACTGAAGCCCGCCACGCGATTGAGCGCATTCATTCGTCGATCTTCCGTATTGATTCGACGGCCAAGCAGGCTGGCTGTCGGACTGAAGGGGTCAGGCTGGACTCTTCTCAAGGATTCCCGCACTGCGCTGGGCGCGGCTGCAGCGTCGAGAACGAGCAGGCATTGGCCGTCACATAGCTCATCGACGCTTGGTGGCCACCCGGGCTGTTACGAACCCGGAACGTGCAGCTGGCGGTCGGTAGGACACCGAGATTCGGATTGATCGTGACAAGACCAGTCGCAGTCAGCAGAAAGGTCGCCGTATTCGAGCCGCCACCGATCTGAAGACTGGGGTAGTTTGGGGTGACCGTCGCGAGACTGGTATTGCACGTGGCATCAACCGAGACGCCCCCGAAGTCCACGGGTACTGCAGCCCCCAGTGTCGCCGTAACGAACGCGCTGGTTGTGTTCAGCGAGGCTGGAGATACGGCGATCGTTGGGTCAACATTGACCCCAATCGCCTGCACCGCGATGGACGGGTCCGTATCGCCATCGGCGATGAACGTGCATGTCGCAGTCGGCGTGCCGCCCGCAAGCGCCACGTTTATCCTGCTCGCGTCTAGAGTGAAGTCTGCCCTGCCCTGGAAGTCCGTGCGCCGCGATGCCGGAGATGCGGATACCACGGCTCCGTTCGCCGTGGTACATGACGCGGTTAAATTCAGTCCTACGAACGGCTTGGTGGTAGCACCAGACTTGACGGTTGCAGTGCGCGGGTAGCTTCCGATCGCATTGATCGTTGATGTTGAAGAAAGCGTGATCGTCGGGTGCACTGGCGCTGATACCGCAACCGTCCCACCGCTGACGATGTTGCTGGTAAGCGAGCGTTCTCCATTGATCAGGTAGCCGCTCGTGATCCGGAGGGTGATCCGCTCATTATTCAGGGCGACGATCCCCGTCGTTTCCACCGTGGCGGTCGTACACTGCGTTCCCGGAGCAAGGAGCGGGGTCTCGTAGTTTCCGGTCCCGCGGAGCACGCCATCGATGCGCAGCGTTCCGGTAGGGGCCGGAAACTGTGCGCCTTGCACGATCTCGATGAAGTAGTAGTGCTGGTAGGCACTGAATTGCCCAGACGCAGCGGCATCGCACAGGTTCAGAACGGCGACTCGATTACCCGGAATGAACGCTGAGTAGTTCGGCGGTACAGGAGGGACAACTTGTGCTGCAGGCTTCATTGACGTCGCCAGGCAGGTCAGTGCGACCAGCCGGAGGGCCCAATGCATTGAGACCATTTTGCTCAGCTCCCGTTGCTTCCAATTTGCAGGATCGACCGGAACACGCCGGCCGAGTACTGTCCTTGATTCTTGACTTGGGACTAAGGCGAGCGATCAACACAATTCGTGGCGGCATCGCGACCGAACGTTGTCGTCGTTCACACGCCCACACCTTTACACGATTAAGTCGACGGTTCGCAATCGCGACTTAATCGTACGAGCGTGAAGTATCGCTGTTGGTTGCACACGGGTCGGAGTTATCCACAGGCTGCCGGTTTCGAGCCATTTGCCTCGCTGAAATGTGGCGAAATCCCCGGAAAAACTGCTCCTTTCGTCTTGCAAGCAGGGGCTGAAATCGGCCACATCTTGGTGACCAACCAACAGTGATACTGTTCATTGACCAACAGTATCGCTGTCGTGAACAGTATCGCTGTTGGT
>Ga0209476_10002945_pt1 | contig 11341 bp, 7 predicted proteins | sample KloWWTrecipitate_FD_187179 | JGI IMG/M metagenome (GOLD analysis project Ga0209476, IMG submission 187179) | Active sludge microbial communities from Klosterneuburg, Austria, studying microevolution and ecology of nitrifiers - Klosterneuburg... | ecosystem: Engineered > WWTP > Aerobic digester >...
CGGCAACCTCGGCCCGCGCGCGCATGTAGCTCACCGCGATGCTCCCGAAGATCGCCGCTGAGACTGACGCTACCTGGATCTGCTCTCCCCGTTCGGCGAAGTACCACGCGCACGCTGCCAGGACGATCGCTTCACTCGCCCGGTCCAGTACCGCATCGAACACCGCGCCGAATGGGCTCGCGAGGCCGGTGGCCCGCGCGACCGCGCCATCCACCAGGTCCAGCGCCGAGAAGAACAGGTACACCAGCCCGGCCCCCAGCAGCTCCCCTTCCGTAATCAGCCAGGCTGCCGCCAGGTTCCCGCCGAACCCGAACAGCGAGATCATGTTGGGGGTGATGCCCAACCCCCCGACCGACCGGCCGATCCCGTCCTGGATTGACTTCGGCAGCCGCGTCGGCAGCAGGTTCACCGGCACGGGGCTAGCCCTCGCTCGCCGCGAGTTTGCGCCGAGCCCGCGTCTCCGCCACCTGCTTGTGCTCGTACAGCAGCCGCTCGTAGTACGAAAGCACCCGGTGGGCGACGTTGTCCCAGCTGTAGTGGTGCGCCAGCGCGGTCCCCTTCGCGCTCAGCTCCTTCCGCAGCCTCGGGTTGCGCAACAGCCGCATGATTGCCGCCGCTATCACCTCCGGGTCTCGCGGTTGCACCAGCAGCCCCTCCTCTTCGTGCGTCATCACCCCCGCGAACCCCTCGATGTTGCTCGCGACCACCGCACCGCCCGAGGCGAGCGCCTCGAGGAGCACGTACCCCTGGCTCTCGTTTCCGGTGTTCGGGCAGCAGAACACCGTCGCGCTCCGGTGGTAGCGGGGCAGGTCGGCATACGGGACATTCGGCCTGAACACCACGTCCTCGAACCTGGCGAAGAGCCGCTCGTACCGGGTGAAGTCGCCCGCCCCGACCACGATCAGCCGGGTGTTCGGCATCTGCTCGCGGATCCGCAGGTACGCCCGCAGGAGGTACTTGAGCCCTTTCCGCTTCTCCGGCCGGCCAACGAACAGGATGTTCTGCCTGCCGTCCATGAACTCCGGCATGGGTTCGCACGGCGCAGCGAAGTGCTCATAGTCGATCCCGTTCGGGATGATGTTGAAGTACCCCGCAAAGTACCGGCTGACCAGGTTCACGGCCGCCGGCGAAACCGCGATTTTCCCATCCAGCTTGCGGAACCAGCGCTTCGTGAGCGGGGCCGTATACCCGTAGAACCGGTTTCCTCCCTCTTTCGCCGCATGGAAGGTCCCGACGTTCACCGATTTCGAGTAGCGCAGGAAGTGGTATGGCAGGAGCGGCATCAGCGGTTCGTGCAGGTGCACGATGTCGAACTGGTAATCCTGGAAGACCCGCTTCACTTCCGGCGACTTCCACGCGAAGGTAATGCGCGCCACCGATCCGCTCACGCGCATCGAGACCGGCTTTCCCATCACCACCACTTCACCGCGCGCGCGATCGGGAATCGAGGCGGGCGCGAAGATGGTCACCTCGTGTCCCCACTCTCGGAAGTACGCCGCGAGGTGGGCGATGTGCGACTTGACGCCGCCCTCGACGCACCAGTCATAGGGCGAGACCATCGCTATCTTCACCCGGCCCTCCACTTTCCGCGCAGCGTTTTCCGCGGCGTCGCGGAATACCCCCAGGCCAGCCCCATCGCGATGCGGCCGTACCCAATGTCCTGCGCAGAAGGATACCGCGTCATTGCCCCACGGACTTGCCCGCTGGTGAGCGCCGTCCTCAGGTCGTCCGCGGTCGAACCTTCGAACTCTGTCCAGCCGGTGCCGATGTGCGGCAGGTGGTGTGCGTCCGAACCGCCAACGGCGGGGAGCTTCCAGCGTTCCCCATTGAGCCGCATCGCGCGCGCGCGCGTCCGCAGGCCCGCCGGGCTGGGGTTCGCCAGTTCAATGCCATCGAACGTAATTCCGGCCTCCGCCCGGCCCTCGATCCGGTCCAGCGTCCGTTCGCTCACCGATCGCGTCAGCCAGCTCAGCGGGTGAGGCACAATGGCGAACCCCTCCTGCCCGTGGATCCTCTCCAGCGTCGCCTCGACGCTGCGGAAGCTCGGCACGTCGCGGTCAATGAAGAGCGCAATCACATGCCCCTGGCGCGTCGTCACCTCCGCCCCGGGCACCACCGCGAAGCGGTAGCCGCGTTTCGCCGCAAGCTCTTGCGCGCGCAGTCCGCCCGTCACGTCTTCGTGGTCGGTAATCGCGACAACGTCGAGTCCCGTCCGGTGCTCGACGTACTCCAGCACTTGTTCGATGCTCCCGAGCCCGTCCGACACCCGCGTGTGGATGTGCAGGTCAGCTCTTCCCACAGGCGTGCACCTTCCAGAAGTCCTCCAGCACCGTCCACTGCCCCGGGTCTCTGCGTAAATGCGTCTCCAGGATCTGCGCGTACCGGGCAGCCGCCGCCCTGACATCCCCTTCGCTGTCATCGCTCCGGCCGACCCGGAACGGTTCCTCAACATCGATCCGGAACTGGTCGCGCCGTTTGCGGCTCGAAAACACCGGCAGTACCGGTGCATCGAACCTTCTCGCCAGCTCCCATGGCCCACGCGGCAGCATGACGTCCCGGCCGAAGAATGGCACGCACATGCCCGTCCCCTGGATGTCCCGGTCGCCCATCACCCCCGCAAGTTGGCCCGCCTTCATCGCGTCGAGAAGCGCCTTCATCCCGCTGAGCGTTGCCTCGTGGAACGTCCCCCCGGCCGAGGACCGCAGGCTCAGCAGGTACTCTGCCCACTCTTTCGGTTCGAGCGCCTCCACCAGTGCCACAAACTGCCGCCCGCGGTAGGTGAGCGACTGGATGGCCAGTTCCGCGTTCCCCGTGTGGGCGCTCACCACCACGACAGGCCCGGGTTCGCGCAGCATCTCCAGCCGCTCCCCGTGGAACACCTCCAGGTGCGTGTCCTCAAAGGTCGACATGTCCCGCCCCGGAAGCGTCGCCAGATCAACATAATATTCGGCGACATTCCGCATCGAAGCCTTACTCGCCTGGCGGGCCGCTGCCATGTCGTCATCGCAGAGGGGCAGCATGTTGCGGATGAGCCGCCGCCGGGTGCGCCGCTTCAGGCGCCATGCCACCCACGCTGTTGCCCCCGCGATCCGGTAGAACAGCCCCGGCGCCCGCTGCGCCAGTGGCTGCCCGGCCCGCATCCACCAGGTCCGGTCCATCATCCGGCCACCGTCCCCGGTACCCCGCCGAACATGCGCCGGAACATGTACCACTGCTCGGGCCGCTCCCGGATGAATGCCTCGTGCGAGGCGACGATCCGTTGCGTCAGTTCTCGCACGTCCGCCTCCCGGTCCCCGCTATCCGGCAACTCCACCCCGAAGTCGCACAGCGTGACCACCCCCGCCCGCCACGGGTCCTCCCGCGCGAATGCGGCGGGTACGACCTGCGACCCCGTCCGCAGCGCGATTCTCGCGGGGCCAGCGGGCACTTCGATTTCCCGTCCGAAGAACGTCGATTTCACCCCGTCGCCTGCACGCGGCTGGTCCACCAGGAGCGCCAGCAGGCCGTTCTCCTTCAGTGCCCGGAACAACGAGGGCCCGGCTTTCTCCATTTTCACAACCCGCATCCCCAGCCGCTCTCGTGAACCGACCACCATCGCGTCGAGCCGCGCATCGCCGAACGTCTCCGCGACCGCTGTCACGGCGTAACCGCGCGCCGCCGCCGCGCCCGCACCCACGTCCCAGTTCCCGAAGTGCATGCACACGATGACCGCTCCCTTTCCCCCGGCCAGGACATTGTCCAGCAGTTCGAACTGGCCGTTCCCGTCCACCAGCCAGCGGACGTCCTCAGGCGAAAGACGTGGTAGCCGCACGAAGTCCACCAGGTAGCGGCAGTAGTTGACCAGCGACTGCCTGGCTACGCGGCGGATCTCGCCTGCCGGGCTGCCCGGCAGGACGACGCGGTAGTTGGCGTGCATCGCCTTCCGGCCCCGGCTCCAGCCGTAGTACCCGAGCCAGCCCACGGCCGTCGCAATGCCGTAGCTCACGCGCAGCGGCAGATTGCCCACGGCAGCCGATACCACCCACCACGCCCGGTACTGGAGCGCGGCGCCCCACCGGCTCATGCCGCCCCTCCGGGGTTTGTGGGGCGATGCAGTGCTGATTCCCGTCACAGCCGTATCTTAGCCGCGCCGTCCGTCTCGATCGCCCGCACGTTCCTGCCCGCCATACCCCCTAGGTGCCAGCCCTGATTCTTCCTTCAGCCACCGTTTTGTCACTCAAGCTCCACTCTTGTCACCCGATAGTCACCACAGAGACACCCTGCGGGAGAGCGGCACTCTCACCGGAGGGTCACCACCACCAGGCCAGGCAACGGCCAAAGGGAGACACCAATGACCCGCATCATGACGAATGTGAGCGCAATCAACGGCCAGCGAAACCTGGCCCGGACTGGCCTGAAGATGGGCAAGACCCTCGAAAAACTCGCCAGTGGCTATCGAATCAACCGCGCCGCCGACGACGCCGCCGGCCTTGCCATCTCCGAAAAGATGCGCGCCCAGATCCGCGGCAACAAGCAGGCGCTCCGCAACGCCCAGGATGGCATTTCCATGCTCCAGACCGCTGAAGGCGCGATGGACGAAGTCCACGCCATCCTCCAGCGCATGCGCGAGCTGGCTGTCCAGGCCGCCAACGGCACGTACGCCGATAACGGCCCCGAGCGCACCAGCATCGGTGAGGAAATCGTCCAGCTCCGGACAGAGATCGACCGTATCGCCTATAGCACCGAGTTCAACGGCCAGAAGGTCCTCACCGGCGCGCTCTCAAGCGTCTCGGCTGGCGTGGCCGGCACCAACTTCGTCCAGGGCGAGACCATCAACTACGCCAACGCTGGCGTGACCGGCACCCACCTGGTTTCCGGCGATGTGCTCGCCTCGGGCGGCACGCGTACCGCGACGTTCACGACCGCCCCGGCGGGCAGCTACACCTTCGTGAACAACGGCGGCATCCTCGAAATGCGGCTCGGCAGCGCCACCGGGACGCTCGTCGCCACCGCGGCAGGCTTCGCTTCCGGCTCCACCATCGCCGGTGCCTCCGCGGGCTCGGTTGTCTTCACCAACGGGTTCACCGTCAACGTCACCACGGACCCGGGCGCCTACACCTGGAGCAGCTTCCTCGCCGATATGGCGGTTGGCGGCAACCAGAACCTGGCGATCAACGGCCTTACCCCCACGACCGTCACTGCCACCACTGCCCGTCCCCAGACCTACACCTTCACCTCGCCCGGCGCCGGCCAGCTTACCCTCACCGGGGCCGACGGCACGTCGCAGACGCTCAGCATTGCCGACCTCGTCGCCGATGAGACCCGAACGCTCGACTTCAACCAGCTCGGCATCTCGGTCACGCTCCAGACCGGCCCCGCCGGCCGCACCGCCGCCAACGTCATCTCCGACCTGACGGGCGCGACCAACAACACCGTCATCATCGAGGGGACCGGCAACACCTCCACGCTCCAGGTCGGCGCCAACGTGCCCGATACCCTCTCGCTTGAATTCGTCAGCATGCTCAGCGAGAACCTCGGATCGGCCGCCTACAAGCTCGGTGGCTCCTCGGGCCTCATCTCCGGGATGGGCGACCAGGTGGTCCGCACCATCACCGATTCCCACAACCTGATGAGCGCGCTCGATGGCGCTATCCAGATCCTCAACAGCCGCCGCGGCACCCTCGGCGCCGCCCAGAACCGCCTCGAGCACACCATCAACAGCCTCGGCGTTGCCGTCGAGAACCTGACCGCCAGCGAAAGCCGCATCCGCGATTCCGACATCGCCGAGCTTTCCAGCGACCTGGTCGCCTCGAACATCCTCCAGTCCGCCGGCGTCTCGGTCCTCGCCCAGGCCAACCAGACGCCGCAGGCCGTCCTCCAGCTCCTCCAGGGCTAATCCCACGCGGTACTGATCGACGCCGCTCTCCTGTGAAACGGGGAGGTCCAGCAATGGGCCTCCCCGTTTCCGCATGCCCGCATTCACCATGAAGCCCCCATGCCGCCACGCTTTCGCAACCGGCACACCCTGTTCTGTCACTCCCTAACCCCCCGCGTACCCCTTCCTGCACCCCTAATGGACCGCCGCTCCCGCGATAACCATGAAGTCACACCTGTCTAATCCCAACGGGGCAGGCAGGCCGCGCAAGCGGCCAATTCGGGAAGGGGACAACTCATGTCTTCGATCGTTACCAACGTTGCTGCCCTCAACGGTCAGCGCAACCTCAACAGCACCAGCATGAAGATGGGCAAGGTCCTGGAGAAGCTCTCCAGCGGCTATCGCATCAACCGCGCCGCCGATGACGCCGCCGGCCTCGGCATTTCCGAAAAGATGCGCGCCCAGATCCGCGGCAACAGCCAGGCGATCCGCAACGCGCAGGACGGCATCTCGATGATCCAGACCGCTGAAGGCGCGATGGACGAAGTCCACGGCATCCTCCAGCGTATGCGCGAGCTGGGCGTCCAGGCCGCCAACGACACCTACGACTCCGCCGCCCGCACCTCGATCGGCACCGAGCTTGTCCAGCTCCGCTCCGAAATCGACCGCATCGCCAACGCCACCCAGTTTAACGGCCAGAGCCTCCTGACCGGCGCCCTCACCGGCACGCTCGGCGGCGCCACCGGCACCGACCTGGTTGTCAACGATGGTGTCGGCGCGGCCGTCGCCACCGGCATCGAAGTTGCCAGTGCCAAGCCGGCGACGTACACCTTCAGCTCGGCCGGCGCGGGCCTCATCACCCTGACCTCGTCGACGGGCGCGGCCCAGCAGATCAGCATCGGCGCGATCGCTGCCCTCGGCACCCAGACGCTCGACTTCAACCAGCTCGGCGTGAAGATCACGCTGAACTCGACCGCCGGTGAAACGGCCGCCAACCTCGTTACCGCCCTGACCGCCGCCGCCAACGACACCATCGTCGTCACCGGCTCCGGCTCGGCCGCCCTCCAGGTCGGCGCCAACACCACCGCCTATGACTCCATGAACGTCTCCTTCAACGACGTTCGCGCCACCCAGGCCGGCGGCCTCAACCTGCTCACGGGCGGCGGCGTGGACTGGACGTCCTCGGCCACCATCGTCGCCTCGAACACCGCGTCGCAGGCGTTCATCAACCAGGTCGATTCCGCGATCACCACGCTGAACACCCGCCGGTCTGACCTCGGTGCGGCCCAGAACCGCCTCGAGCACACCGTCAACAGCCTCGGCGTGTCGGTCGAGAACCTGACCGCCAGCGAGAGCCGGATCCGCGACGCCGACGTCGCCGCCCTCTCGACCCAGATGGTCAGCAACCAGATCCTGCAGCAGGCCGGCACCGCTGTCCTCAGCCAGGCCAACCAGAGCAGCCAGGCAGTCCTGAGCCTCCTCCGGTAATCCCGGCGAGGCTCCCATTCCCCGCGAAGGCCCCCTCCACCCGGAGGGGGCTTTCGCACGTCCGCTCCATCTTTCCTCTTTCCTCTTTCCTCTCCTCGTTCACCATCCGTCCACCTCTCGTTCACCACGCCGCTACCTGTTCACCAGATTGCCCCCTCCTGTCCGCCTGTTCACACCCTTTCGCCCGCGTCCACCGCGCGATAACCACGCTGTCACCGCCTCCACCAATGTGGAACTGGCCTTCTACTGGCCGGGGGCAAAAGCAAGAAAAGGGGACCCAGGTCAATGTCTTCGATCGTTACGAACGTCGCGGCCCTCAACGGCAACCGCAACCTCAACAACACCAACATGAAGATGGGAAAGGTCCTGGAGAAGCTCTCCAGCGGCTACCGCATCAACCGCGCTGCCGATGACGCCGCCGGCCTCGGCATTTCCGAGAAGATGCGCGCCCAGATCCGCGGCAACAGCCAGGCGATCCGCAACGCAAAAGACGGCATCTCGATGATCCAGACCGCTGAAGGCGCCATGGACGAGATCCACAGCATCCTCCAGCGTATGCGCGAACTGGGCGTCCAGGCCGCCAACGACACCTACGATACCGCCGCCCGCACCTCCATCGGCACCGAGCTCATCCAGCTCCGCTCCGAAATCGACCGGATTTCGAACGCCACCAACTTCAACGGCCAGAGCCTCCTGACCGGCGCGCTCACCGGTACGCTCGGCGGCGCCACCGGCGCTGACCTGGTCGTCAACGATGCTGTCGGCGCGGCCGTCGCGACCAGCATCGAGGTTGCGGGCGCCAAGCCGGCGACGTACACCTTCAGCTCGGCCGGCGCAGGTCTCATCACCCTGACCTCATCGACGGGTGCGGCCCAGCAGATCAGCATTGGCGCGATCGCTGCCCTCGGCACCCAAACGCTCGACTTTAACCAGGTTGGCATCAAGATCACCCTGAACTCGACCGCCGGTGAAACTGCCGCCAACCTCGTCACCGCCCTGACCGCGGCCGCCAATGACACCATCGTCGTCACCGGCACCGGGTCGGCCGCCCTCCAGGTCGGCGCCAACACGTCCGTCTACGACGTGATGAACGTCTCCTTCAACGATACCCGCGCCACCCAGGCCGCCGGCCTCAACCTGCTCACGGGCGGTGGCGTGGACTGGACCAACTCGGGCACCATCGTCGCCTCGAACACCGCTTCGCAGGCGTTCATCAATCAGATCGATTCCGCGATCACCACGCTCAACACCCGCCGGTCCGACCTCGGTGCGGCGCAGAACCGCCTCGAGCACACCGTCAACAGCCTCGGCGTCGCCGTCGAGAACCTGACCGCCAGCGAAAGCCGCATCCGCGATGCCGATGTCGCCGAGCTCTCCAGCCAGATGGCGAGCAACCAGATCCTGCAGCAGGCCGGCACCGCCGTCCTCGCCCAGGCCAACCAGGCCTCGCAGAGCGTCCTCAGTCTCCTCCGCGGCTAATCCCAGGCGCGGCCCGGTTGATGCGGCCCCCTCCACCCGGAGGGGGCCGCGGCGTTTGTCCCCGGCTGTACCCTCAAGATCCGGAGTCCCCACCCGATGATTAGGTAGTCTCCTGAAGGGATGTGCCGCCATGGCCGACCTTAGACTGGCTCCAGTCGATCCCGTCCACGCCTCGCTCGAACGTGTGGATACGGGCCTCCAGGAACGTCGCGGCCGCGACCACCAGCAGCCCCGGCGCCAGAAGTCCGCGCGAGAACGCCTGGTTGCCATCATGGCTCCCTCCCGCGCCCCGGAGACGTGCGAAGTGGACTACGTTGTCGATGACAACGGCATCATGGTCGCCATCATCGTCCGCGAGATCTCGTCCGGTGAGGTCATCGCGCGCATCAAAGCCGAAGACCTCTGGCGCCTCGCCGGCGACGAAGCCGCTGGCGGCCTCCTCCTTGAGCGAAGGGGATAGCACGTGTCCGACCCTGTCCGCATCAGCGGTTTCTTCTCCACGTTCGATACCGAGTCAGTCATCTCCCAGATCACGGCCATCCGCATGCGTGCCGTGGAGCAACTCGAGTACAAGAGCCTCCAGGCCACCAATAAGAAGAGCGCGCTCGCGAGCATCCAATCGAACGTGAGCAACCTGCTCGCGAAACTGAAGGCCCTCACCGCGACCAGTTCCGTCAGTGGCAAGACAGCCACCGCGTCCGGTACCGCCGTTTCCGCCTCGACCACGCCCAGTTCCTCCCTCGGCTCATTCACCGTCGATGTGACTGCGCTTGCGACCGCCACCCGGCTCGCCGGCACCCCCATCTCCGCCGGCATCGATACCGCGACGTCGATGCGCGAATCCAACTTCGCTACAGTGCCGACCAACGGCACCTATACCATCTCCACCGCCACCGGCGGCTCACAGACCTTCTCTATTGGTGGGGCGAACGTCCAGAACGCCGCCCTCCTCAATGCCGCCAACTTCGACATGCCCGTCACCAGTGGCACTTTCACCATCGCCACGGCGACCGGCGGGTCCGCCACCCTCAACGTCGATGTGGCCACCCAGTCCCTGGATGATGTCGTCGCCGCCATCAACGCCTCGGGAGTCGGCATCACCGCCACGATCACGGCCGATGCGAATGGCCGCCTTACCCAGCTCTCACTCGCTTCCACACAGGGGGCCATCACCCTCGGCTCCGGCACCGACTCGTCCAACTTCCTCTCCGCGACCAACCTCCTCGCCTCCGATGGCACCACCACGCGCACGAGCAGCGCAGCGTTCACGAAACAGATGTCCCTGGCGGATGCCATGGGCGAAATCAACGCCAGCGCCATCGGCGTCACCGCCAGCATCACCAACGATGCCTACGGCCGCCCCGGGATCCTCACCGTCACGTCCACCCAGGGGAACATCAGCTTCGGCAACGGTGGCGATACTTCGAACTTCCTCAATGCCACCGGCCTCCTCGTCTCGTCCAGCGGGGCAACCCGCTCGTCGCCCGCTTCGATCGCCCGCTTGAGCCTCAGCAAGAAGCTCGACCAGGCCGGCTTCAATGGTGGCGCACCTGCCGCAGGTGACCACACCATCAAGATCAACGGCATCGAAATCGCGTACAACGCGGCGAACGATTCGCTGACCGACATCGTCAACCGCATCAACAGCAGTACCGCTGGGGTGACCGCCAGGTACGACTCACTCTCCGACACCGTCCGCCTGGACAACACCTCGACCGGCACCCTCTCGCTCACGGTCGAAGAAGACGGCGCCGGGGGAGACCTCGCCACGAAGCTCGGGCTCATCGGCGGGACCACCACCGCTGGCGTGAACGCCACCTACGCAATCAATGGCGGCGCCGCCCAGGGTTCGGCGAGCAACACCATCAGCTACAACGGCGTTGGCCTCACGCTGAATTCGCTCACCTCGGGCTCGCCCGTCACCGTCACGGTAGCCGCCGATTCCGCCTCCGCGGCCACCGCGATCAAGGGCTTCGTCACCGAATTCAACAACGTCCTCAAAGTGATCGATGCCGCCACCAAGGCCGATGGGTCGAAGACCAATAACACCTCCGGCCCGCTCAGCGGCGATGCAAGCCTGCGCCAGCTCAAGTCCGACCTCCGTGGCATCGTCACCGGCGCCGGCCTCAACCTCGGCAGCCAGTACACGTCGCTTTCGCAGATCGGCCTTTCGTTCGGGCCCGTCGGCTCGGCCGTCGGGTCGACCAACACCCTGCAGTTCGATGAAGCGAAGTTCCAGGCTGCCCTTGCCACTGATCCTGCCGCCGTCCAGAACGTGCTCAGCGCGCTCACCCTCGGCGCCTCCCTCGAACCCGCGGGCACCGGGTCGATCACCGGGCTCAGCGGCACCTACACCGGCTCAGTCGCGGGCAAGTACCTCATCACCGATGACGGCGCCGGCAACCTGAGTGCCGAGTTCACCCCATCCAACGGCGGGCCGGCAACCACCACCACCGCCATCGTCACCGCCGGCGGTACCAACACCTCGCTCATCCCCGGCATGTCACTAAGCATCGCCGG
>Ga0209476_10002947_pt1 | contig 11337 bp, 7 predicted proteins | sample KloWWTrecipitate_FD_187179 | JGI IMG/M metagenome (GOLD analysis project Ga0209476, IMG submission 187179) | Active sludge microbial communities from Klosterneuburg, Austria, studying microevolution and ecology of nitrifiers - Klosterneuburg... | ecosystem: Engineered > WWTP > Aerobic digester >...
ATTCCTGCGAAAGCAGGAATCTCCGTTTCCCAAACACCCCACATTCAGCAACCGGCGCCCTCAACTCCCCAGCAGTTCGAGCGCGGCGGCGTGCAGTTTTGGCGTTGCCGCGGCGACGCAGTTGCCGCCGGCTTCCGCCGGGCCGCCGTCCCAGGTGGTGACGACGCCGCCGGCGTTGACGATGAGGGGGACCAGCGGGGCGATGTCGACGTCCTTGAGGCCGGCTTCGACCACGAGGTCGATGTGACCGGCGGCGAGCAGGCAGTAGCCGTAGCAGTCGAGACCATAGCGCACGGTCAGCGCGCGCTGGCTCACCGCCTCCCACTGCCGGCCGAGGTCCTGTCCCATGCGGGTGAACAGGTCGGGAGAGGTGGTCGTCAGCTTGGCGTGCCTGAGTTCGGTGACCGGGCTGGTTCGCAGGGTCCGCCGCTCGCTGCCGCGGTGGTAATGCGCCTCGCCGGGCAGCGCGATGTAGACTTCGCCGGTGAACGGCTGCGCCATCAGCCCGGCCACTGAGCGGCCATCCACCATGAGGCCGATCAACGTGCCCCATACCGGCACGCCGGTGATGAAGGCACGGGTGCCGTCGATCGGGTCGACGATCCAGGTGAACCGGCTGCCGGTCGCCTTGGCGTCCCACTCTTCGCCGACGATGGCGTGTTCGGGGAAGCGCTCGCCGATGAGTTCGCGGATGACGCGCTCGGCCTCGCGGTCGGCCTCGGTCACCGGATCGAACCCTTCGGTCCACTTGTTGTCCACCGCTAGGTCGGTGCGGAAGCGCGGCAGGGTCATGGCGGCGGCAATATCGGCTGCATCGAGCAGCGTGCGGCGCACGGTGTCGGCGTCGAGGCCGGCGAGCAGGGGTTCGTTCATGAAAGGTCCGATCGGGCGATGGGCTGCGCGCCACCGGGAAGAAGCGGGCTGCCGGGGATGGAGCCGGGCTAGGGCCGGTGATTCATTTTTGCAACAACGTAGGACGTTCGCCGGTTATCAATCAAACGTCTAACTTGCGGGTGGGTGCAAATCAGTTCACGCCAATAGGTGCATGATGGATGGGCGGGCTGCAGTCACTGCTCGGTTCTTGAGCATACAGGCCGCCATCGTTTCCTCCCTTGACTGGGGCCGCTTCGGCGGCCCGTTTTTCTGAGGTTACTCGGCAGCCCTGCTGGCGGTCACCGGCGCCGCGGCCAGCCGGTTGATATCCATGCCGATCAGCGCCATCACCAGCCGTTCGAGCACGGTCCGCACCGCATCGAACCCATCGTTTTTCTCCAGCGTGACCTCGTTCATGTAGAGGTGGCGGCTGATCTCCACCTGCAGCGCATGCACGCCATGCGGCGGCCGGCCATAGGTGCGGATGGAAAAGCCGCCGGCATAGGGGCGGTTGCGGGCTACCCGCAGCCCGGCGCTCGCGAATACCGTCTCCGCCAGGTCGATCAGCGGGCTGGCGCACGAGGTGCCGTAGCGGTCCCCCAGCACGATATCGGGCGAGGGGCGCTCACTGCTGCGCGACAGGCGCGGCATCGAATGGCAATCGATCAGCACGGCCACGCCGAAGGCGCGCAGCGCCTCGCTCAGCAGCTTCTGCAGCGTCGCATGGTAGGGCTGGTAGATGCCTTCGATGCGCATCCGGGCGTCATCGAGGGTCAGCCGCTCGCTGTAGATCGGCTTGTTCTCGGCCACCACGCGGGCCAGCGTGCCCAGTCCCGCCGCGACGCGCGGGCTCGTGGTGTTGAAGCGGTCCGACAGCGGCTCGTCGAACATCGCGGGGTCGAGTTCCCACGGCTCGCGATTGACGTCGAGATAGGCGCGCGGGAAGTGCGCCCGCAGCATCGGCGTGCCCATGTGCGGGGCGCGGCCGAACAGTTCGTCGACGAAGGCATCCTCGGACTGGCGAATCGACAGCCGGTCGAGCCGGGTCATCCTGAGGAAGCGCTCGGGATAGACGCGGCCGGAATGGGCGGAATTGAACACCAGCGGCGCGGTCAGCCGGCGCGGCCGGACCGTCTCGAATGCAGGCTTGTCCCAGTAGTCGGACTGCACCGAACCCCTCACTCGCGGCATACAGATCGATCACCGCTGCAATCAGTCTGCCTCCGGCCGGATTGATTGTCCATACGCGGCAACGGTTTCGGGTGCGTCGGGACGAATGGTTTCCGAAGCAGAAAACTTGCATTAATCATCACGCACTAAAGTCGCTCTTGGTTAAGAGGCGGCGCTGCGGCGCTGATAGAGGCATTGATGAAGCGTATCCTGCTCGCAGAAGACGACAACGACATGCGGCAGTTCCTGACCCGCGCGCTGAAGAATGCCGGTTACGAGGTGGTTTCCTTCGATAACGGCAAGTCGGCCTATGAGCGGCTGCGTGAGGAACCGTTCTCGCTGCTGCTCTCCGACATCGTCATGCCGGAGATGGACGGAATCGAACTCGCCCGCCGCGCCACCGAACTCGATCCGGATCTCAAGGTGATGTTCATCACCGGATTCGCGGCCGTGGCGCTCAACCCCGACAGCGAAGCGCCGCAGGATGCCTCGGTGCTGAGCAAGCCGTTCCATCTCAAGGACCTCGTCAACGAGGTCGAACGCCTGCTCGCAGCATAAATCCATAGCGGCCGAGCCTTGGGCGCGGGCGTGCCCGGGCTTGCCCAAACCCAGTCTGCGGCGAACCTTCCTTGGGCCGAAACCAATCATATTCGGGCAAGCTCTTCACAGCCCGAAAACTTCCCCCGGTTGACACTTGACCGCCCCGCCGAAATTATGGTCTATCGCGCCGCAACGGACCGGCAACGGTTCGTCCCGGAGAGATGGGCGTGTAGCTCAGCGGGAGAGCACTACGTTGACATCGTAGGGGTCACAAGTTCGATCCTTGTCACGCCCACCATCTCTACTTCCGGCCCGTCAGCCGGACCCGTAAAGGCCGCAGAACCGGCCGCAGGATGGGTGCGTAGCTCAGCGGGAGAGCATCGCCTTCACACGGCGGGGGTCACAGGTTCAATCCCTGTCGCACCCACCATCCTTTTCAAGCACTTAGCGCTGGCTTGGGCTTCTGGAGCGACCGGCCACCGGAGCACAGCATGAACCACCACGCGCCTCGGCGCGAATGGCACCCTGCTTGTCCACGGCGGCGCAGGAAGCGTGGGCTCGACCGCCATCCAACTGGGCAAAGCCTTCTGCGCGAAGGCCTTTTCCACCGAGAGCCCGGCAGCGCGCTCCGAGTTGACCACCTGAGATGTGACGGCGGACTCGCAGCGTCGCGATGGCGCTGGGGGCGCGATCGCGACCTCGATGTGGCAGCGGTTCCGTTGAGCCGTTACTCCTCACCCGAATGCGAGGGGTTGTGGTCGACCCATCCATCAGATGGACGCGTAAGCATGCTTGCCGGTCGTCTGGCCTGGAGACGTCCGCAACCGTGGTGCGGTGCGCGACTCCGTGCGAAGTCCGGAGCTGTCCCGGTCCGTTGCTGTTGCTGAAGGGCTTGCAGAACGCGCGACGAGATAACTTTGATGGATTACTGAAGTTGAGGTCATTTATTAAACGTTATCAATGGTATGTTGGACATCTGGTTCGTTCTGAACTGCGCCTGAGTGCTCTGAATGTGACCCCGATCCGTGAGCAGTTGTCGCCAAGTTCTTCCGCGGGTAGCGCGCCACGCTGATATTTCTGAAGCGTCCGCGATGATGAGACTGCTTCACCGCTCTCTCAGCCCCATCGTCGGGTGCAGACTCTCCAACTGATGGACAGCAGACGCTTGTGCTAGCGCAGGTGTCATGCATACAATCGCATACAAGCGGGTCGTGCTGTGAATGCGCTCGCGGGGGGCGGCGCAGACTCTTCGTACGTTGGGGCGGCGTGATCCCGAGTTTGCCGCGCGGTGCGTTGCCGCGCGATCGGTGCGTAAGGGGCTGCCCAATGCATGGGGAAATCAATGGAGCATTCAGTGTCGACGACGTCGGATCAGGAAGCCAAGCTGTATGACGTCATTGTCGAGCGGGGTGTCCGGGTGCCGGCACGCGATGGCACGGAACTCCTGACGGATATCTTCTATCCCGCGATCGACGGAAAGCTGGCGCCGGGGAAGTTTCCGGTTCTGCTGATGCGCTCGCCCTATGGACGCGCCAACGAGACCGAGGATGGCAACTTCTTTGCTCGCCACGGCTACGTGCAGGCCTTGCAGGATTGGCGCCAGACCCAGGGCGAGTACGACATCAGTGCCTTCAAGCCGAAGTTCGAGGACACCGATGGCTACGATACGGTCGAATGGCTTGCCAGCCAGCCATGGTCAAACGGCAAGGTTGGTGCATGGGGACACTCTGCACGCGGCCAGGCGGTGCAGTCGATCCTGTCGGCAGCGCCACCGAGCCTTGCCAGCGCGTTCGTGCTGGATTCGGGTCTCGACTATGGCGCCTATCCGGCGCGGCAGAACGGCTGCTTCGGCCTCGCCCTGAGGCTCTGGCACTGCCTGCTTCTGACCCAGTCGGCGGCACGCGAGCCGCACGTCAAGCAGGTTCTGAAGGATGCGTTTCTGCACGCGGACAAGTACTTCGCGATCCTCAAGCGCCCGCATGCCCCCCTCGTGAGGGGCGAAACCATCCTGTCGCTATCACCCGAGTTTGAGGAAAAGTACCTCAAGGTCGCGACCACTCCTGATCTCGACGATCCCTTCTGGAGGGTGTCCGGTGGCGAGGACGACATCGGCAACTGGAAAGATGTTCCGACCTGCTTCATTTCGGGTTGGTATGCCAACCACCTGACGGCCAATTTCCAGAAATACCGCTTGCTGAAGGAACGGCTCACCAGCCCGGTTCGGCTGGTTGTGGGTCACTGGGACCACATGCTGCGGAATACGCATGCTGGCGGCGTCGATTTCGGCCCGCAATCAGAGGCCAATATCCTTTGGGAGCGGCGGCTGCGCTGGTTCGACGAAACGATGCGCGGCATCGACACTGGGGTGACCAGCGGTCCGGGCGTCGAATATCTCGTGATGGGTGGCGGCACCGGCAAGAAGAACTCGGAGGGCCGCCTGAACCATGGTGGCCGTTGGGAGCGCAACGAAGCCTGGCCACCCACCAATTCTGTCGCGACAAAAATGTACTTCAACGCCGACAAGACGCTCTCGCTGGCCCCGCCATCCGCGGAGCAGGCGAGCACGACCTACACGTTTGATCCACGCGACCCTGTTCCGACCGTTGGCGGAAATTTCCGGGAGTACTCACTGCCGGACTTCTGGGCTCGCGTCGAATGGATGCCTGAGGGCGCGGCGCGCGATCAGCGCGCGAACGCCAGCAAGCCGCATTGCCGGGGCAGCGACCTGCCGCTGGCCCAGCGCGACGATGTCATCGTGTTCCAGACTGCGCCGCTGGACGAGGACACGACGATCTCCGGCGAACTGCTGGCGAATATCTGGGTTTCGAGTTCGGCGCCCGACACCGATTTCTCGGTCAAGCTGATCGACGTCTACCCGTCGAGCCTGAGCTACCCCGAAGGGTTCGCGATGAACCTTCAGGACGCCATCGTGCGCATGCGCTATCGCAATGGGCGCCGCAAGCCCGAGTTCATCGAGCCGGGTGAGGTGTACGAGGTCACGCTCCCGATCCACTCGACGGCCAACGTGTTCCGGAAGGGCCATCGCATTCGCGTCGACGTGTCATCGTCCAACTTCCCGCGTATCGACGTGAACCTCAACAACGGCGGACCGCTGGGCGTGCCCGGACCTGTCCGCATCGCCGAAAACACCATCCACCACGACGCCCGCTATCCGTCGCACGTCGTGCTTCCGGTTGTATCGCAGTCATAGACGGCATCGGCCAAGGGCAGGGGCAGCTTGATCCGAATTGGGGGCTGTCCCGGCCCAGAGCGCAAGACCACGGCGCGCCGAGCGGCGCAAATGACCATGTCGCAATGAGGAGCATGCAGTGACGAAGCAGCCGGACAACGCAGGCCAGATGTACGACGTCATTGTCGAGCGAGGTGTCCGGGTTCCGGCACGCGATGGCACTGAACTGCTGACCGACATCTTCTATCCCGCAATCGACGGAAAGCGGGCGCCGGGCAAGTTCCCGGTGCTGCTGATGCGCACCCCCTACGGCCGTGCAAACGAAACGGAAGATGGCAACTACTTTGCCCAGCACGGCTACGTGCAGGCCCTGCAGGACTGGCGACAGACGCAGGGCGAGTACGACATGAGTGCGTTCAAGCCAAAGTTCGAGGACACCGACGGCTACGACGCAGTCGAATGGCTTGCCAGCCAGCCGTGGTCGAACGGCAAGGTCGGTATCTGGGGGCACTCGGCGCGCGGGCAGGCGGCACAGTCAATCATGGCCGCCGCTCCGCCGGGACTGGCGAGCGCCTTCGTGCTGGATTCGGGTCTCGACTACGGTGCCTATCCGGCGCGGCAGAACGGCTGTTTCGGGCTTGGCCTGAGGCTATGGCATGCCCTGCTGATGTCGCAGGCGTCCGCGCGCGAGCCGCACGTGAAAAAGGTGCTGCAGGACGCGTTCCTGCACGCGGACAAGTATTTCACGCTCCTCACCCGGCCACATGCGCCTGTCGTCAAGGGTGAAACGGTCTTCTCGCTGGCGCCCGAGTTTGAAGAATACTACCTCAAGAACGCGACGATCGCCGACCTCGACGACCCATTCTGGAAGGTGTCGGGGGCCGGGGACGACATCGTCAACTGGAAGGATGTGCCGACCTGCTTCATCGCCGGTTGGTATGCCAACCACCTGACGGCCAATTTCCAGAAGTACCGGCTGCTGAAGGAGCGGTTCAAGAGCCCGGTGAAAGTGATCGTCGGTCACTGGGACCACATGCTGCGAAACAGTCATGCGGGTGGCGCCGATTTCGGCCTGCAGTCGGACGTCAACGTCCTCTGGACGCGGCGCCTTCAATGGTTTGATGAAACCATGAAGGGGATCGATCACGGCGAAACCAGCGGTCCGGGCGTCGAATACCTGGTGATGGGTGGTGGCAACGGCAAGAAGAACTCCGAAGGTCGCCTGAACCACGGTGGCCGCTGGGAACGGAGCCCAACGTGGCCGCCGACGGGTGCCGTCGCCACGAAGCTGTTCTTCAACGCCGACAGATCGCTCTCGCTGACCCCGCCGGTCGTGGATGAGGCGAGCACGACCTACACGTTTGATCCGCGCGATCCGGTTCCGACGGTTGGCGGAAACTTCCGGGAGTATTCGCTTCCGGACTTCTGGGCGCGTGTCGAATGGATGCCTGAGGGCGCGGCTCGGGATCAGCGCGCAAACGCCAGCAAGCCGCACTGCAGGGGCAATAACCTGCCGCTGGCCCAGCGCGACGATGTGATTGTGTTCCAGACCGCGCCCCTCGAAGAAGACACGACGGTCGCTGGCGAACTGCTCGCCAAATTCTGGGTTTCGAGCTCGGCACCAGACACCGACTTCTCGGTCAAGCTGATCGACGTCTACCCGTCGAGCCCCAGCTATCCCGAAGGGTTCGCGATGAACCTGCAGGACGCCATCGTTCGCATGCGCTATCGCAACGAGCGGCGGAAGCCGGAGCTCATTGAGCCGGGACACGTGTACGAGGTCACGCTCCCCTTCCACTCGACGGCCAACGTGTTCCGCAAGGGCCATCGCATTCGGCTCGATGTGTCGTCGTCGAACTTCCCGCGTATCGATGTGAACCTCAACAACGGCGGACCGCTGGGCGTTCCCGGACCTGTCCGCATCGCCGAAAACACCATCCATCACGATGCCCGCTATCCGTCGCACGTCGTGCTGCCGATTGTGCCGCAGGCGTAGATCTGTGCCGGCTCGCAACGAGCCACTTGAGAAGCGAAAATGGGAGAAACGCATGTCTAGTATTCGTTCATGGACGCGCCCGCTGGCCGTGCTCGGCCTTGCAGCGCTCACATTACCCGGCGCGGCGCTTGGCCAGGCAGCACCGACCGGTACGCTGACCATTGGGTCGGCGCAGGACGGCGTCAGCATGGACCCGCAGATGTATCGTCACGCGCATAGCGAGACGCTGCAGGTCAACATGCGCAACCGGCTCTGGATCAGCATCCCGCCGATCGGCGAACTGATCCCGCAACTCGCTGAATCCATCTCGCAGGTGGACGACACCCACTACGACGTGAAGCTGCGTCAGGGTGTTCACTTCCACAACGGCGAGGAAATGACCGCCGACGACGTGGTGTACACCTTCAAGCGTCTGTGGGACCCCGACAACAAGTCGCCGCGTGCCAACATGGGCAACATGGCGAACATCGAGAACATCGAGGCGGTTGACCGCTACACCGTTCGCTGGACCACCAAGGTTCCGTTCGGCCCGCCCGAAGAGGCCATCCGCGGGTTGCATGTGGGCGGGCAGGAAATCCTGCCCAAGTCGGTCTACGAGAACATGCCGCTCGAAGAAGCCGCCAAGGGCTCGGTCGTCGGCGCCGGACCGTTCCAGTTCGTTGAGTGGATTCCGGACCAGCGCCTCGTCATGAAGGCGTTCCCCGACTACTTCGGCGGCGCCCCGGGCGTCGAGACGGTGATCTGGAAGGTCGTACCGGAGGAGAGCACCCGCGTGGCCGAGTTGCTCGCCGGGTCTGTCGACCTGATCATGAACATCACACCGGATTCGGTCGAGCAGCTGAAGACGGCGGGCATGAAGCTCGAGGTCGTGCCCAGCCAGCATTCGCGCTTCCTGCAGATGAATGTTCGCGAAGGCTCGCCGTTCGCCGATCTCGAAGTCCGCAAGGCGATGAACATGGGCATCGACCGCAAGGGCATCACCGAGGCGCTGTACAAGGATCTCGCCGTTCCGTTCAACCAGATGGCCGGTGTCGCGCAGGAAGGATACATTGAGGGATATGATCCGTTCCCGTTCAACCCCGAAGCTGCTCGGGCGGTGCTCTCCAAGGTCACCCAGCCGATCCAGCTGATCACCGCCGGGGAGAACGAACTCTTCGCGGAGGCCATCGCCGAGCAGCTGCGCGGCTACGGCATGAATGTGACCACCAGCATCCAGGATGGAGCCGCGGTCGAGCAGGCCAGCGACGCAGGCACCTTCGACCTGATGATTTTCGGCAGCTCCTACGGTGGCGGCATGTTCCTGACGGGGTTCTACAACAACCACTTCGAGTGCGCGCGCATGGCCACGGGCAAGCAGATCCGGACCGGTTACTGCAATGAGGAACTCGACGCCATTGTGACGGCTGCCCGTGCCGAGGTCGACCCCGTCAAGCGCAACGCCGCGTCGCAGGAAGTGGCGAAGAAGCTGATGGAAGAGGGCGCGCCCTGGGTGAACCTCTTCGGACCCGCGCAGGTCTGGGCCATGCAGCCCTATGTCAACGGGTTCGTCGGCGGCGCCGGCGGCCTCATGGACATCTCGAAGGTCACCCTCGACAAGTAGTCATCGCACCCGCTGTCCATGGCACCCACCGTGGACAGCATCTTTCCGGCTCCCGGCCGGAGCGGGGCCACCAATCCAGGGAATAGCCAGAAATGCAGGACTGGACACCGCCGCCGGCCTTTCCCTTCGGCCGCTTCGAGGGCACGCCGCACGATGTCGGCGTTGCGCATGGCCGGGCGTTCGGCGACCAGATCCTCCGGACCATCTGCATCCAGCGCGGGAAGATTTCGCGTACCGGCCTTGCCTGGGAAAAGGCCCTAGAATGGGCCGAGAACGCGCGGGCCGTGATGCAGTCGCACGAGCCGCGGTTGGTCGAAGAGATCGACGGCATCGCGGTGGGCGCGGAGGTCGACCGGCGGGAAGCCTTCGCGATCAACCTCGCCGTGACGCTAGCACGCCTGTTGTCGCCGGCCCCATCTACCGAGATGCGGGAATGCACGACCGCGGCAGCGTTCGGCGCGGCGACGGCGGACGGGCATACGCTGCTTGCCCAGAACTGGGACCAGGCCAGCGAGCAGCAGGCCAACATGGTGGTGATCGAGCAACGGACCGCAGGCGAGCGCGCGCTGCTTTTCGTCACCTGTGCGGGCCGGCTGTTTCTCCACGGCATGAATGATGCGGGTGTTGGAATCGTCGGCAACGCGATTGCCTGCGATCGGCAGACGCAGCCGGAACGATCGCCGCGGACCGGCGATGCGCCGGGAACGCGCCGCCGGGCGCTTCGCCTCGACAGTGCCGAGGCCGCCTGCAGGTCCATCATCGAGACACCCGCCGGAACGTCGAACAATCACCTGATTGCAGATGCGGGCGGCGTGGCAATGGACCTCGAAGTGGTGCCCAACGATGCCTTCAGGGTGGATTCGACGGGCGGCCTGATTGCCCATGCCAACCATTTCGTTCACCCCACCGCGATGATGACGCTGGTGGACGTCAACCGGAAGAGATTCCCCGACAGCCTGGTGCGCGAGGACCGGCTGAGGACGGGGCTTGAGAGCCGGCTGGGGCAGATCACCGTTGCGGATGTGAAGGCAGCGCTCGCCGATCATCATGGGCATCCGGTGTCGGTTTGCAGCCATCCGCACCCGAACCCGAGCGGCGAGATATCCTTCACGCTCGCCTCGACGATCATGGATCTCAACGATCGCCGCATGTTCGTTGCCCCGGGACCGGCGTGCCTCGGGACATACACCGAGTATCGATTCTCCTAAGCATCAGAGGACGCCGTAATGGGCCTAATGGAAGAACTAAACCGGCTCTGCGATGAGCAGGTGTTCGAGACGCACCTTTATGTCAGGGATCTGGCGACCGCGGACATTTACGCCCGGAAGGCAGAGGCAGTCGTCAGCAGCGGCAGCACGCGCAAGCTCTACATCATGATGGCGGCGCTGCGGGAAGTGGCTCGCGGCCGGCTCGCGCTCGATACGCCGTTTACGCTGGACGAGGAGTACAAGCGTCGCAGCTCACACGGCAAAGTGCCCGGGGAGACTCTGTTCAACTACACGGCCGGCATTTTCCAGAACTTCCGGCCGGGCACGGAAATCACCTATCAGGACGCGATCACCATGATGATCGTGGTCAGCGATAATACCTGCGCCGGCAAGCTGGTGGATATCGTTGGTGCCGATAACATCAATGAGTTCTGCCAGTCCGCCGGCATGACGGGAACGACGCTGCGCTACAGCCTGACGCCGGATCGCAATCCGCGTCCGGTCGAGCAGACGAACGCCACCAGCGCCCGTGATATGGGGATTCTGCTGGAGCAAATCGTCACGGGGGCAAGCGACCCTGTGGTGGCCGCACGTCTCGGCGTCACGCCTGAGCTGTGCCAGCTCGCGATAAGGATCCTCAGCTGGCAGAAGCTCAAGACGTTGCTTGCCCCGATGCTGCCTCCCGGGGCGAACGTGGCGCACAAGAGCGGCACGCCTGTCGGCGGTGGCGGCTCGAACGACGTCGGCATCGTCTTTGCCG
>Ga0209476_10002951_pt1 | contig 11330 bp, 6 predicted proteins | sample KloWWTrecipitate_FD_187179 | JGI IMG/M metagenome (GOLD analysis project Ga0209476, IMG submission 187179) | Active sludge microbial communities from Klosterneuburg, Austria, studying microevolution and ecology of nitrifiers - Klosterneuburg... | ecosystem: Engineered > WWTP > Aerobic digester >...
GGGGGCACGGGTGTGGGAGGCGGGGGCGACCGTCGGGGAACGCCAGGTGCAGTGTACCAAAACATCCCGGCGCGGAGCGGCTGGGTGGCGGTGGGCCGGGGTGGGCGTGGGTACGATCCCGAACGCCCCGGAGGGCCGAAGCGGCGTCAGCGGTCTCCCACCCACAACAAACTGGCCGGTGCGAGGAGAAGCGCCACGATCGCGAAGCAACTCCGCGATACGTTTGCGGGGTGGTGCGGTTGCGCGAGAGAGAGACACGGTGGGTGCCCCCCCGGTCAGTGCCGCCTAGACGTCAGCCCATCCACCCCGAACGCAGCGGGCGGCGCACATTCGCTGCGCATTTTCCAGCTGCGGCCGAATAGGCTGTACGCTATGTCTACTTTGCAGACGCTAATTCACATGCGAGTAGTCCGTGTAAGAGCAATGTAGCTAGTACTTTTCATCTCATTAACATACTGGAAAATACAGGGTATTGACAGCACTACAACGAGGGCACTACAGTCCGCCGCAATCCTGCTGCGGGAGGCGCACCATGCGCAGAGCGGCTTCAATCGCCAACTCTTCTCTTCCCATCCACGCAAGGCCGCCATCAAGGCGAATCAAGCTTCCCCGACGGCTTGCCTTCGGAGCGCTCATCGCTCTGGCACTATCGTTGCCACTCGCATCGCTTACTCAGACCAGCGTTATTCGCGCAACTCCAACAGCGTCGGGCGCCGAACCTCCATATCCCCTCAATCACACTCTCGATCCCAGTATTCAGGCTGTCGGAACTCCACCCCTCGGAAACTCGCTAGAGACGGACCCATTCACGGTCGGGACACCACCAACGAACAATGGCCTGACCGAACCGTCTACCCAGGTCGGCACGCCCCCCGGCAACAGCGACTTTGAATCCGGCGGCCTGACACCCTGGACAACGAACGGCACGGTAACCGTGCAGACGGCCTCCGGACAGGGCAACTTCGCCCGTTTCGACTCGTCCGGCGCGTCCGTTACCAGCGATGCGTTCACAGTCGATGCGGCGGCACAGCACCTGGTCTTTGACGTGGGGTTCCTCTCGACGTCGGGAAACAGCTGGGTGCGCACGTACGTCCTGAGCGGCACTGACTTTGGCACTTCCACGGAGGTGGGAAGCTATCAGTGTGGCAGCTGCGGAACCTGGGTTACCAAGTACGTAGACGTTTCTGCCTACCGCGGCCAGTCAGTCAAGGTCAGGTTCGTCCGAGGGACGGGCTCGCAGGTCTCAGGCGTCGACGTCGTGAGGATGGAGGTTGTCTTCCCGGGATGGGATACCACAGGGACAATCTCCCGCCGGACAGAGACGGGGGAGAACGCCTTCATCTCGCTCGAAGGCGGGACGAGTCCTGCGATTACTTCGCCGGCATTCACAATCGACTCGTCGGCCCAGTTCATGGCCACGAAGGTACGGGGCCTCTCCGGCGGCACGGACAGTTATTCCATTGACGTTCTCACCGGGCCAGACTTCAGTACCAGGACTGAAGTGGCCTTTGGCAACGCCGAAGACGCTGACTGGCAAACCATCCGCTGGAACGTTCAACAATGGCAAGGGCAGATCATCAAGGTCAGGGTGAAACGGAGCTGGAACAAGATCGGTGTGGACGACATCGGCGTAGCTTACGTGGCGGTCCAACACTGGGACGTGACGAAGGACACCCGACACGAATCTGGAGGTCCGACAGGAGATTACGTCACGACGAATGGGAACCTCACCTCCCAGCCCTTTACCATCGAACCAGGTGCCCAGCACCTCACCCTCAGGGCAAAGGACCCGGGCAGCACCTCTATCTTTTATGTTGAACTCCTGAGGGGGCCGACATTCAGCACCGTGACCAATCTGGGGGGCGGTCCGGAGTACCCAACCAGCGAATGGAAAACCTACAAGTACGGTGTTGACATCTATGCCGGCGAGACTGTGCGGCTGCGCATCCGCCAGTACTGGGCTCGTGGTGCATTCGACGACATCGGGCTGATGGAGTCCGCCTTACCCGGCTGGACGTTGACCTCAGATGCAGCCGTGGCGACTGGCACCGACAGCTATGGGACATATGTCAGCGGTTACGACGGCTCCACCTACATCCAGTCGAGCCTGATCTCTCCTGGCATCGTCGATACCGGCGGAGCTCAGCTAAAGTTCTATGCGCTCACATACCAGCACATGGGCGCCCAGAACGCAACGGTGCGGGTTTCCTGGCGCAACACGTCGGGCGGCGACTGGGTAGTGTCCACGCAAATGTCCAACACCGCCGACGGCCTGAAGACAGCGTACTTTTACGTCGCAGACTTCATGGGCTCCACCGGGTACTTCCGCGTCCAGGTGACCTCAACCAGCCGGTTCTACTCCATCGCCGACAACATCGCGCGGCAGCAACTCCAGGAGCCCATGTCGCACAAGGCCGGTATCGGCATCGACACATCCACAGGAGGCTTCGGCTTCTCGGATCCTGATATCCAGCTCGGCGGCCGTATGCCCCTGAACTTCAGGCGCTTCTACACCGGTCACTCCGATCGGCTTGGGCCACTTGGGTACCGCTGGAGCCATTCGTACGACACGCGACTCACGTTCGCCGGTGCCGACGACGTCGGTGTGATCTTTGGATCCGGTGGTGAGGAGTTCTTCAACGGGAACTCATCGTGGGTGTTCGCTCCGGCCGACCCTCGGATCATCGACGAGCTGGTGCGCAACAGCGATGGGACGTTCACGTTCAAGACCAAGCTGACCTTCACGTACAGCTACGATGCCGAAGGCAACCCGACTGGCATCACCGAGGTCGGTGGGACATCCGCCACGACGAGCCTCGACGCGTCCGGCCGGCTCGATGGGATCGGAGGAACTGCCAGGCTCACGGTCAACCGCAGCTACAACTTCAACGCGGCGGGCATCCTGACTTCAATTGTCGACCTCAACGGGAACACCATCACGCTGGCATACGATGGGAACGGGCGCCTATCGACAGTCTCCGATCCGGATGGCCGGTTCCTGGCCCTTGCATACAACGCTTCCGGCCAGCTCACGTCTGTCACCGCCCCTGGTAACGCCGTAGTGACGTATACCTACGACGCGGACGGCGACCTCATCGAGGTCACTGATCCCGAAGGTGGAGTCCGGGTTTACGCCTACGATTCGCACCGAATCGTCTCCGCGACCGACCAGGAGGGAGACCCGCTCTTCATCAACACCACTGACGCAGTCGGTCGCGTCATCGCCCAGACCGACGCAGCCGCCAACGGCATCACCATCGGATATGACACGCCCGCCAAGGGAGTCACCAGCGTCACTGACCAGGTGGGCCAAACTGCGCGGTACTACTTCGACGTCCACCATCGTACGACAGACAAAGTCGATCCCCTCAGTCGCGTGCTGAGCTACGTCTACGACACCAACGGCCGCCTGCAAAAGGTCATCGACCCGGCCAACAACCAGTGGCAGTTCGCCTACGACGCGAGCGGCGGACTCACGAACCTGGTCGACCCCCTGGGTAACGCCATGGCCATGACCTATGGGGCGCAGCACCTGCCGACCACCATCACCGATGGCCGCGGGTACACGACCACTATGACCTACGACTCGCAGGGCAACCTCCTCACGGTGACGGACCCGTTGGGTAAAACGACCACGATGACCTACGACGTCGCGGGGAAGATGCTGACGCGGACAAACCCGCTTGGCCAGACAGAGACGTTCACCTACGACTCCTCGGGCAACGTGGCAACGAGGACGGACCCGCTCGGCCACACCTGGTCGTGGACCTACGACGGGTCGGGCCGGATGCTCAGCGAAACCAACCCGCTGGGGCAGACCAAGACGTGGAGCTATCTTTTCGGCGGCCAGATCGCGATAGAGACCGATGAACTCGGCGGGACGAAGTATCTCGGCTACACGGCGGATGGCCGCATTCGTATCATGGATGACGAGCTGGGTCACCGAACCGAATGGTTCTATGACGATCGAGGACTGGTTTCCGCCAAACTCGACCCCGCCGGACACCTGACTGCTTATGACTACGATGCTAACCGCCGCCTGGTAGCAGTCACCGACCCCAATGGCCTGACGAGCGAGTACGAGTACGACGACGCCGGACACATCATTGCCCTCATCGATCCCCTGGGCGCAAGAACCTCCTACGAATACGACGCCCCAGGCCGGCTGATCGCGATGACCGATGCCCTGGGTCGTGAGACAAGCTACACGTATGACGACGCAGGGCGCTGGCTATCCACAGTCATGCCAAACGGTGGCGCTTACACGAACGCGTATGACGCCAATGGAAACTTCATTGTCGAGACCGATCCGCTGGGCAGGAGCTTCACCTACCTCTACGACGCACTGAACCGGCGAGTGCGGGAGACTGACCCCGAGCTTGCCCAGACGAACTTCACGTTCGACGACGCCGGGCGCCTGACTATCCGCGAGGATGCCCTTGGCCAGCAGACCACCTTTGTCTACGACGCCCGCGGCCTGCTGACGACCCGGACTTCGCCACTGGGCGCCGTAACGGCTTTCGGCTATGACGCTGCGGGAAGGCAAACGAGCATCACAGAAGCTCTCGGCAGAACGACCACCTACACTCACGACGCAGCCGGGCGAACGGTTTCGACAACAGACAAAACCGGCAATGCGACGGCTTTCGGCTACGATGCTGCCGGGAGGCAAACGTCTAAGACACTCCCAACGGGCTCTCAGACAGCCTACGCCTACGACCCCAGGGGGCTCCTCCTGTCAGTGACGGATGCGGTGGGCGGGATTACCTCGAACAGTTACGACCCGGGCGGGCGGCTTGTCGCGACCACCGACGCCCGGGGCAACGTCACTACGATCGGGTTCGACGGTGCCGGGCGGCAGACTTCAATGACTGATGCCTTGGGCGGCGTGGTCTCGTTCACTTACAACGTTGCGGGTGAGCTGGTTTCGAGGACGAACCCGGCAGGAGCAACGACGACCTTCACGTACAACCCCCTGGGGCTGCCGACTTCGGAGACCGATTCCCTGGGTAATACGAGGGCCCGCACCTACGACGCCGCGGGCCAGCTCGTCACCTTCACCGACGCCCGCGGGACGACACAGACGTTCACCTACGACGGAGCCGGCCGCCTGACGAACATTGCCTACCCCGGCGGCGCCGTGAGCCGCACGTACGATGCCCTTGGCCGGCGAACGTCTATGACTGATGCAACCGGCACAACGAGCTGGACCTACGACGCGATGTCGCGGGTGACCAGCGTGGCTGCGCCCGGTGGTGCAGTGTCCTATACGTACAATGCCGCAGGCGACCGGGTTTCGATGACGCTCCCAGGATCGAAGACGCTAACCTACGCCTATGACTCCGCCGGCCGGCTCGGTACATTGACCGACTGGAACAGCCAGGTCACGAGCTTCAGCTACAACTCCAACGGTTGGCGGACGGCGATTTCGCGCCCGAACGGGGTGACAAGCACCTTCGGATACGATGGCGCGGGCCGCGCCACTTCGATCGTCCACAGCACCACCGGGGGCCCACTGCTTGCCTTTTCCTACACCTACGACGCAAACGGCAACCGTACGGCCGAGACGGCGAATGGAACCACCGAAGCGTTCACGTTCGACGCGGTCAATCGGCTCGCATCTGTCTCTCACGGTGGAGGAGGCTCAACGGCCTACTCGTACGACCCTTCCGGGAACCGCCTCACGAAGACCGCTGACGGCGTGACGACTACCTATTCGTACACAGCGCATGGCGAACGCCTGCTCGCCGATGGGACAGTCGCCTATTCGTACGACGCGGACGGCAATCTGACTGCACGCGGCAGCGACACCTTCGCCTACGACTATGCCGGCCGCATGACCTCAGCGACGGTCACCGGAGTCACCTCGACGTTTGCGTACGACGGTGACGATGTCCGCACCTCGGTCAGCACCGGGAGCACGACGCTTCCGCAGGTGTGGGACCGCTTGTGCATGGCCGGGACGTGCGGCGCCTGCGGGGGTGCGGGCCAGACCGTGCCCCGGATGGTCGATGATACCCAGGCGGCGTATGTCTGGGCGGAGGGGCTCGTTGCTGAAGTTTCGAGCGCCAATGGACGGGTTGACACGATGACGGATGCCCTCGGCTCGGTCCGCGGATGGACCGATGCAGCGGCAACGACGGTGGCGACGGCCGACTACGACGCATTTGGCTCGGTGGCTTCATCCACCGGTGTGCCCGGGCAGTTCCGGTTCACGGGCGAGGAGTGGGACGCCACGGGCCTCGAGTACCTCCGCGCGAGGTACTACGACCCGGCAACCGGGCGATTCACGGCAGCGGACACCGTCCAGCCAAACGCACCGGGGACGCAGGGGTGGAATCTGTACGCGTACGTTGCCAACAATCCCACCACGTGGACGGACCCGACCGGGCACGTAGCCGCCGGGGCGATCCCAAGAGCACCGACGGCGGGTGGGGCGACAGACTCGCTGGCACCATACGTTGTTGCGGCCGTGGCGGCGGGATCTCTCGCCGGGCTCGGCTTGAAGATCCGGGACGCGCTGACCTACCTCGGGCTGGTCCTCAGCGGGGCGTGGGTGTTGGCGGATATCTGGCAGGCGGTCACGGAGGACGGGGACAGCTCGGCCTGTGACGCGAAAATGGAACAATTGCTCGACAGGTGCAGCGCGTGGGCAAAGGGCAGAGGCCGCCAGTTTGCCTGCTGCCGAGCAATCGCCTCACAAGGATGGTCGAACTGCCTTGGGGGCAAGAAGTACTGGCCCCCGATGCCGTGGGATGACCCGGATGGGGAGCTTTGCGTGAAGGGAATCTACCTGGAGGGGTGACGATGGAAGATGTTGTCTTAGCCGAAGGAATGGCCCTGTTGCACACCGGCGGAGAGGCCCTGCCGGTCTCGGTTTCCATCGGCCGGCCAATCGAGCGGCTGAACGAGTCGTCGTTGCCAGAATGGACTGTGAAAGTGATCATCACTGTCGGGGACCAGCGCCGGGAGTACAAACCACCGACGGGCGCCGATTCACTCGGTGCGTTGTTAGATGCACTGGTCAAGGCCGCGCACGAGGTGAACAGGTTGAGGCAGCGTGGCCGGTTGAGCCGCGAAGGGCGGCCCGGCGATTACTTCTGCCTGGACGAACTCCTCCGCACTCCGGCGACCGAGGGGTACTTGCCCACCGGAATTGACCGCCCCGCTGACGGGGCGGGGTCGGCGTAGTGGCACACCTGCAGAACACCTGGAGCCGCCGTGATCCCGCACCCGCCAACGCACCGGGGGACAACGGACTCGCTCGCGCCATTGCTTGTCGCGGCGCAGGCGGTGACAGAAAACGCGAACAGCTCGGCCCGTGATGCGAAACTGGAACGACTGCTGCATGAGTGCAACGCCTGAGCAAAGGGCAGACGTCAGTTCATCTGCCGCAAGGACATTGCGTCCCAGGGTTGGCGAGACTGTGCCAGCGGAATCACGTACTGGGTCCGAAGCCGGGGATGACCCGGATGGGGAAGTTCGCGTGCAGGGAATCTACCTGGAGGGGTGGCATGAAGAATGTGGTTGTCGCAGAAGGAATGGCAGTATTGCAGGCTGGCGGAAAAGCCCAGGCTGTCTGGGTTTACATCGGCGAGCCAACCGAGCGGCCAGACAATGGACCGGGGCCAGCGTGGACTGTCACAGTGACCGTCTCTGTCGGAGACGAGGTTCACCAGCATGAGGCACCCGGCAGTGATTCGCTCGAGGCCCTGTGCGTTGGCCTCACGGCTGCCGCCGTCGAAGTCAACCGGTTGAGAGAGCGTGGCCAAGTGCGTCACGAAGGATTCACCTGGGAGTACTACTGCCTCGACCAATTCCTCCGCACTCCGGCTACGAACGGGTACTTGCCCACCGGAATTGACCGCCCCGCTGACGGGGCGGGGCCTGCGTAGTGGCACACCTGCAGAACATCCGGAGCCGCCGTGATCCCGCGCCCGCCGACGGCGAGCGGGACAACGGACTCGCTCGCGCCATACGTTGTTGGTGCTCTTGCAGCGGGGGCTCTCGCCGGGCTTGGCCTGAAGATCCGGGACGCGCTGACCTACCTCGGGCTGGTCCTCAGCGGGGCGTGGGTGTTGGCGGATATCTGGCAGACCGTGGACGCGCCCAACGGCAAGACACGTGCTGACTGCGATCAGGAGAAGGATGAATGCGATGCAGGCTGCCGGAGCCTACCAACGGATGCAAAGCAACGGAGGGCGCTATGCTGGGCGCAGTGCATGGACCGATACGCCGGGTGCCTCGCGTCCCTGCACTGAAATGGATCAATGGAGATGATCACCAGAATCTTTGAAGTGCAGGGTCACGAGGGTCAGCAAGTCTCCATGGGCCTTACCGTGCCTTCGGTACAACCAACGGGAGAATGGGCATGCGCAGTCCAGATCTCGGCTGGTAACGAGACTCCCCAACACTCGGTTGCCTACGGGGAGGACCCTCTTCAGGCGCTATTGCTCGGCGTGCAGCTTGCCTCGATCCTGCTCCGGGATGTCGAGCGCCGAATGGGCTGGCGGCTGCTGTGGTTCGGCAGTACCGACTGGGGTCTGGGAGTCTGAGCAGGCCACCGTGAACTCCGGCAGCCGTGGAGCGCGCCGGGGCGATCCCAAGAGCACCGACGGCGGGTGGGGCGACAGACTCGCTGGCGCCATACATGGTCGGGGCAAGGGCTACGGGGGCTCTGACCGGGCTCGGCTTGAAGATCCGGGACGCGCTGACGTTCCTCGGGCTGGTCCTCAGCGGCGCGCGGGTGTTGGCGGATATCTGGCAGGCAGTTCAGGAGGACGATCCCAATGACTGTGTCAAGAAGTATGAACAGTGCATGGACAAGTGCCTATTTCTCATTAAAGGCACGCGTGGACCCTGCGTTCGCACCCGCGGCGATGCTCTGGCCAGGTGCAAAGGAGATCTATGGGCATGAGCAATGAACAATTCAAACTTCCACCCGATCAACTTGGAGATATAGTCGGTCAAAGTATGGGATATCATGGAAATGCTTCCCAGATCGAACTATTTACAGTGTCAATCGGAAGGCCATTTCCTAAAGATGATGGCCATGACCTATGGTACTGTTCTTATTCTGTACAGCTCGCTTCTGAAATTTTAGCATCTGGCACAGTGGCAGGGATCGATTCCCTTCAGGCACTACTTTTGTGCTTGCAGGTGCTTCAGTCGGAAGTGTCGCGACTCAGTAACTCGGGAAGGATTCCTGTTCCTGAGTCGTTCTTAATCGAAAGTTGATATTTCACGGGCATCGAGTACCTCCGCGCGAGGTACTACGACCCGGCAACCGGGCGATTCACGGCAAAGGACACCGTCCAGCCGAACGCACCGGGGACGCCGGGGTGGAACTAGTACGCGTACGTTGCCAATAATCCCACCACATGGACGGACCCGACCGGGCACACGGTGCCCCCGGGTGCGATCCCGCACCCACCCGATGACTACGGGGAGGCGCTATCGAGGACGGAACGGACGGTGCGGAGAAGCTGGTCGGCGGTGTAGGGCTTGCTGAGTGACCGCCGGCGCCGCCCGGGGCCAGGTAGCTGGCGCCACATCTCGGCGGGGCCCGCCGTGAGGATGACCCCGGTGCCGGGGTTGGCCTCCTCGACATTCACCAGGAGGTCCGCGCCTGGGCCCTCCACCGTCCCGGCGCTGAGGATAACGAGCCGGATGGCGCCGTGGGCGCCATCCGCCAGTCCCCGGGCGTCGTCGGGGCTTCCGGCGGGCAGTACCCGATAACCGGCCGCCTCGAGCACGCGCGTGGAGACGAATCGGAGGATATCGTCGTCTTCGATCAAGAGAATCGTCTCATCACCGGTGGCGGCCGTGGCCGGCTGAGCACCCCGGCTGCCGGGCTCGACGCCGTCGGCCCGGGGCAGGTAGATCTCGAAGGTCGAGCCGCAGTTGACCTCGCTCTGGACGTGGATGGCGCCGCCGCTCTGGTCGACGATTCCATAGACGGTCGATAGCCCGAGGCCTGTGCCTTTCCCGACATCCTTGGTGGTGTAGAACGGCTCGAAGATGTGGCTGCGGGTCTCTTCGTCCATTCCCAGGCCAGTATCGGTGACCGAAAGCACAACCCACGGCCCGCTGCGGCCAACCGGCCTGTGCGTCCCGGAGAGGGCGAGGGCGCTGGCGTCGCGGGTCGCAATGGTGATGGTCCCGCCGGCCGGCATGGCATCGCGGGCGTTGATGACGAGGTTGATGATGACCTGCTCGACCTGCCCGCGATCGGCGACCACTCGGGCCGCCCGTTCGGCGGGTTCGAACTCGAGGACGATGTTGCCGCCGATGATTCGGTTGAGCATGCCAAGGACTTCGCGGATAACCTCGTTGAGGTCCAGCTGCTCGGGCCGGTTCAGCCCGTGGCGGCTGAACGCCAGGAGCTGCCTGGTCATGGAGGCGGCACGGTCCGCGACCTGGCGGATCTCGCGGACATCGGGAGCGACAGGGTGGCCTTCGGGAAGTGAGAGGAGCGCCGCATCAGCATCCATGACGATGACGGCGAGCAGGTTGTTGAAGTCGTGGGCAATGCCGCCGGCGAGCTGCCCAACGCTCTCCATCTTCTGCGACTGGAGAAGCTGGGCCTGCAACCGGGCGTAGTCGGTAATGTCGACATGCGAGCCGGCGAGGCGGACGCGCCTGCCCGGCTCGTCGCGGACGGCGGAGGCGCGTGCCAGGATGCGGCGGTACGAACCATCGCGGTGCCGCAGGCGGTATTCAGTGCTGCATTCCGGGTCAGCGCTGAGGAGGAAGTCCTGGACTGTGCGGACAACGACCGGGAGGTCGTCCGGGTGTATGCGTCCTCTCCAGTCCTCGATTGAGTCGCCCATTTCGCCCGGCGAAAAGCCGATCTGGCGCACCCATTCGTCCGAATATCTGACTTTGCCCGACTGGAGGTCCCAGTCCCAGAGCCCGACCTGTCCGGCAGCCATGGCGAGATGGAGCTGGCGCTGCGCGTCTGTCAGGTCGGTGTTGAGGCGCTCAAGTTCAAGCATCTTGTCTTCAAGTTTGCGGATGAGGGTCTCGTTGTAGAGGCGGTAAAGAGTGGTCTCGTCCGGGACCGGTGGTACTGGTGGCTCCAGCCCACCAGCGGCAGATTCGGCGAGCACTTCGTGCATGGCTTCAACGAATTCGGCGGTCTCGACCGGCTTCACATAGAAGCGCGCGGCGCCGAGTTGCAGGGCGAACTCCCGGTCCCGGGCTCCGGTGTAGGTGGCGGTGTAGAAAACGAACGGGACCCTGGCGAGCCGCTCATCACGCTTGCACTCGCGGCAGAGCGCGAACCCATCCATCTGGGGCATCAGGATATCGGAGATGACCAGGTCGGG
>Ga0209476_10002955_pt1 | contig 11324 bp, 9 predicted proteins | sample KloWWTrecipitate_FD_187179 | JGI IMG/M metagenome (GOLD analysis project Ga0209476, IMG submission 187179) | Active sludge microbial communities from Klosterneuburg, Austria, studying microevolution and ecology of nitrifiers - Klosterneuburg... | ecosystem: Engineered > WWTP > Aerobic digester >...
AACTGCCCGACGATGCCGCAGAGAGCGGCGACGACACCGGCGACGATGACGGGCAAGTCGAAGCGGTCGAGATGGGTCCGCGCTAGGATGGCGGCATGACTTCTTGCTGCCGCGAACATCTGGGCTCGGTGAGTTCGTTCACGCACACCGTCACCGCCGGAAGCTCGGTGGACGTGGTGACCGATGCGGACGCGGCTGGCCGGAAGTATCGGCTCGAGGACGTGCGCATCGTGCAGGCCTCGACCGCCACGGCGTCGTTCGAGACGAGCAACGGCGACGACCTCTGCCCGGTGGCATCGAACGATGTCGGGGAGACGGCGCAGTACCTGGTCAACGATCAGGGCTGCGCGTTCGCGGTCACCGGCAGCGGCTCGGCGACTCTCACCGGCACCTTGCGCTGGCTCTGAACCATGCCCCGCGTCACCAACCTGCGTTCCACGGCGACGACGAGCACGACGATCACGATGGCGTGGTCGAACTGCGCGGCCAGCTTGCAGTGCTCGCTGCATGCCGATCGGGCCGGTGGCGGTGGCAGCTTTGCCACGCCGCTGCTGCCCGGGGCTGAGGAGGGCACGCTGGTCGGCTTGTCGGCCAACACCGACTACGACGTGCATGTGCGGGTCGGCGGCGAGATGAGTGCGGTGGTGCGCGTCACGACCGATCCCGGCGAGACCGGCCCGGATGCGCCGAGCGAAGTGATTGGCACGACCGTCGACCACACCGCCATCGACTGGTCCTGGACCGACAACTCGGGCAACGAGCAGGGCTTCCAGTTCGAGCTGAGCGAGGTGCGGACCGGCGCGATCGTGCGTTCGGTGGCCTTGGCCGCTGGGACGACGAGCATCCGCACGGGCGGGCTGCGCGCGGCGTCGCTCTACTCGGCGCGCGTGCAGGCCTTGCACGCCAGCCTCGGCAACAGCGAGTGGAGTGAGGCGGCCTACGCGAGCACGCGCGCCTGGCAGTTCGGCTCGGGCGGTGGCAGCGGCCTGGTGAACCCGCCGACGGCGGCCAGCGGTCTGCTGGTGACGTTCGTCGCCCAGACGCAGGCGACGTTCCAGTGGCGCTACGCCGTGGTCGACGATCACACCTCGACCAAGGTGCAACTGTTCGACTCGGCAAGTCGGCTGCTGCGCACGGTGACGCTGGCCGTCAGTGCGACCCAGCACACGTGGACCGGCCTGAACCCGAACACGACCTACTACACGTCGGTGCTGTTGGGCAACGAGAACGGGTCGACGGGCTCGGCGCGCGTGACGTTCACGACGCTGACGATCCAGCGACCCGCACCGACGCCGCCTGCCGACGTCGAGGCCACCGCGTTGTCGAGCGGCACGGTGTTGCTGCCCGGACTGGTCAAGGTGAGCTTCGACGCGACGGGCTGCAACGCCGACCTGATCTCGATCTTCCGCGACACGGTGCCAGCGACGCTGCTGACGCGGCTGATCGCGGACGTGTCGCCGCTGGCGGGGCAGTGGATCGACGAGGACGCTGAGGCGGGCGTGACCTACGTCTACTCGGCGAGTTCGCAGCAAGTCAGCGGGGTCGAGAGCGCGCGCAGCGCCGAGGATCAGATCACGATCCCGGTGCTGGCCGAGACGCCGCCGGGCAGCACGCCAACCCACGCGATGGTGGCGCTCGACAGCGACACGCTGTTGGCGACGTGGGAGTTCTCCGGCTCCGACATCACGCACTTCCGCTGGGAGATCAGCACGGTCGGATCGAGCGGGCCGTGGACGACGCAGCAGGACAACATCGCTGGATCGCAACGCTACCTGAGCGCCACCGGCAAGAGCCCCGAGACGCAGTACTGGTCGCGGATCGTTGCCGTTGGCGGCGAAGAGGCGATCAGCAACGTCGCCACCGACACCACGCCAGCCATCCCGGCTGCACCGGAACCGGCGCAAGACGTGCAGGTGACCGTCTACACGCCGCATCTGGCGCGCGTGACGTGGCAGCCCGGCGGCGTGCGCGTGAGCCGCTTCGCGGTGCGGCTGTCGATCGCCGGGGCGGCCTACTTCGACTACGCGGAGAACATCTCCCCGGCGCTGCTGCTCATGGATCTCACCAGTCTGACGCCGAACGCTTCGCATCGGGTGGTGATCCGGTCGACGAATGAGTCGGGCACCTCCGACAGCGAGGCGGTGACGTTCGTGACGCCGCCGCTGGCCAGTGGCGATGGGGCGACGGCAGCGCACGGGCGCGAGCAGCAATACACGCGCGGATTCGCATCCGCCGACAGCGATGTCGACGTGGTGTTCGACTCGCAGGTGCGGATCATCGAGTTCCGCTCGGTGCCACCCGATCTCACCGATGGCCCGTTCGTCGAGATCTACCTGGACGGGGTGTTGACCGCGGTAGCTGGCGGCGACACCGGCGAGGCCGTGTTGCGCAACCGCGTGGTCCCGGCGGGAACGACGATCAGTCGCCGCACGCGCGGCGTCGGCACGGGAGTCTGCAAGACAACGATGCTCGTCGAGATGCTGTGAAGCTCACCCAGACCAAGCAGCTCGCTAGCACGGACCGGCCGACCGATGAGATCGACTGGAACGACCCGCAGCAGCGCCGCTGGTTGAAGTGGCTGTGCGAGCAGCGGGTGCCGGAAGGGCTGAGTGCGTTGGCTCGCCACTGCCTCGGCAACGACTATTGGAAGATCGAGACGGAGCGCGAGAACTACACGCTGCGCGCGGGCAAATGGCGTTGGAAGCACGGCATCTGGACCACCTGCGGACTGGTGGACTGGGGACCGAATCGGCTGATCCAGGAGGCCTACCTGGCGAACGGCGACAAGGTGATCCTGTGCTCGCGCGACGGGCTCAAGACCGCGAACGGCATCGCCGACTACGTGCAGCTCATCATCACGGATCGCGACACCCGCGGCATGGTCTACATGGAGACCGGCAAGAACGCCGAGAAGACCGTGGCCGCGATCCGGCGCTGCCTGGAGCGCGATCGGGTCATCGAGTTGTGGGGCAGTTTCGAAGGCGAAGGCAAGTCGAAGAGCAAGGACTGGGGCAAGGCCAGCTTCACGGTGATCGGCCGCGAAGTCGACCACCGCATCCCGACGGTGCAGGTCGGCGGCGCCGACGTGAACACGACGGGCGACCACGTGCTGTGGTGCTGGATCGACGATCCGCTGTCGTATCAGAGTGCGCGGTCGACCGAAGTGGTGAACAAGGTGATCGACGGCTGGTTGCAGATCCAGCCGCTGATCGACGCGGGCGGCCATGAGGCGATCAGCCTCACGCCGTATGCGCGCGGCGACATGGCGGATCGGCTGCTGAGCGAGCATGCCGCGATGTATCACATCATCCGCATCCCCTGCGGCTACACCGCCTACTACGACGACCGCGGACAGGTGGCGCTCAAGGGCAAGCCGAACTTCCCCCATCTGACCTACGACTATCTGCTCAAGAAGGCGCGGAAGATGGGTCCGACGCGCTTCAACCTGAACTACGGTTTGAGCATGGACGACACGGTTGGTTCGGTCTTCCGTCGCGAAGACCTGATCCCTGATCAGTGGCAAGATCGGTTCAGCTACCTGTCGGCCTACGTGTTGTGCGACACCGCGTTCAGCACGTCGGCGGACGCCTGCTTGTCGGTCTTGGCACTGGTCATCATGGACTGGGACGACACCGCCTACGTGGCCGACATGCGGATTGGGCGATGGAGCGACGACGCCTTGCTGCGCGAGTACTTGTTGCTGCGCTCGCAGTGGGAGGCGCGGGTGCGGATCGTGGGCACGGCGATGGAGCGCGTCACGCTCAACGTGCAGGTGCGCTCGGCCTGGGAGCGCGAGATGCGCACCCGCGGCGTGCGGTGGCACTGGATCGAACTGCGGCGCTCGGCCACCAAGACGTCTGGCGATCAGGGCGTGGCAAAGTCGCAGCGGATCCGCGCGATGGAGTCGCGGGTGCGGGCGCACAAGCTGCGCTGCCTACCGTCGATCCCCAAGACGGTGATGCTGAACGGGGTGCTGACCACGCTCTACGACCCGCACGGCATGCGGATGCCGGACGGTAGCTACCAACCTGCGGGTGAGTTGGTCGAGCAGATGGTGCGCTGGAACGACAGCCCCTACTACAAGGGCCTGCAAGACATCCCCGACTGTCTGGCCGCCCTGGACGAGATGTCGTACGATGGTCGGGCGCGAGCGATCCCCCCATCGTCGCGAGCGGCGGTGCCGCAACTGTCCCATCGACCTGCTGGGCAGCGGCCTGCCGCTCGCGTCGATCTTCTGAGTAGGATTCGCCGCGGCGGACGCACACGCACATGAACCGAGACCTACACCGCGCGGCGGAGCAGCTGATCGACAAGGTGATGGCGACCTTGGCTGCGGCTCGCAAGACGATGCCCATGGCGCAGTTCGCGGCGTTGCAGAACGCCTGCCGCGGGCTGCGCGCCCAACTGGTCGCGGATCGGTTGCCGGAACCAGCGCCGGCCAAGCCGTCCGAGCCGGAGGCGACGATCGAGCCGCCCAAGGCCAAGCGCAGCAAGGTCGGGCTGGCTGGCAACCTCAACGAGATCCTGTGATGGTCAAGACCACCTACCGCTTCCTGGTCGACGGCAAGCCGATGTCCGAGGAGGACTCGAAGCGGTGGCTGGAGGCGTCCGGCTGGGGCGCCAACTTCGCCAACGTGCAGACGGTTGCCGAGCGCGCCGCCGACACTGCGGCCAACCTGATCCGGGCCAGCGAGAACGCCAAGCGGCCGATGCTGCGGCCGTGGGAAGACATCGAGTGGATGATGCGGGGCAACCCGCTGTCGGTGGACGACAACTTCACCGACGTGCATGTGCCCGAGACCAAGAAGTGCGTCTTCGCGATGGCCCCGCGCATCGTGCAGGCGTTGGCTGGGCCGGGCGCGGAGATGTTCCATGTGATCGGCCGCGACGAGCAGGACCGGCGCCGCGCCCTGCGGATCGAGGAACTGCTGCGCTACCTGCTCACCAAGGCCCGCTACCTCGGCGGGGCAGAGCGCCGCGCGCTCTGCGGCCTGATCTACGGCAGCGTGGCGGTCGGCACGTCCTGGGAGGTCCGGCACCGCAAGCAGACTGTGCGCAAGGTGCGCGAAGAGGCAGCCAAGCAAGGCATCCGCCTCGTGATGGATGTCGAGGCCGATAAGTCCGTGTTGGCCTACGAGGGCTTCCGCTGGCATCTGATCGACCCGCGCGACCTGATCTGGGATCCATCGGCGCTGACCAGCGAGGATGCTCAGTACGCGGGCGAGCGCATGCGGGTGCCGTTGCACGAGTTGCTGGCGCTCGAGGCCAAGGGGCAGGTGACCGGGGTGGTGGCCGCGGTCGAGGGCAAGAACCGCCATCAGCGCGCTGGGGCGGTGCTGCGCGCCGAGGTCGAGCGGATGCAAGGCGAGCTCGCCAAGGCGGAGCGCGACGGCCGGGCGATCTTGCCGGAGGAGCTGTTCGGCAAGCGCGTCGTCGACGCCAAGGACGCGAACACCGTGGAGGTGACCAACCTTTGGCTCGACGCTTGGAGCGATCGGGAGCGCCCGGAGTCGGCTGACGACTGGCGCGCGTGGCAGTTCATGTACGTGAACGGGACGCCGGTGCGGATCGCGCACAACCCCTACGACAGCCAGCATCTGCCGTTCGCGTTCGCGCAGCTCAACCATGACTGCTGGACGCCCTGGGCGATCTCGATGGCGATGGACGCGCTGCCGTTGCAGCTCGCCTACGACCAGACGCGGGCGCTGGGGGCGCGCAGTCACGCCCTGCACGTCTCGCCGTTCTGGAGTTCGGATCAGGGCAGCGACTTCGAATCGAGCCTGGCCGACCTGGTGCCTGGCCAGCGGGTCGATGGCACTGGCGTGGAGATTCACCACTGGCCGAGCACGCTGGCCGACACGATCGCCGCGTCGGACATGTTCCGCCGCGACATCCGCGAGATCACCGGGGTGCCGGAGGGGTTCACTGGCAGCGACCAGTCCGGCACGGCGACGCAGTTCGAGGGCAACATCCAGGAAGCGAACCGCCGCGCGCAGTTGATGATCTTCAACCTGGCCGATCTGGAGCGGCAGGTCGTGCAGCACTGCTTCTGGTATGCGCAGCAGTTCCTGAGCCCCGGCAAGGCGTTCCGGGTGCTGGGTCGCGGGGCGCGGTTGCTGGGCATGTCGGCGGAGCTGGCGCCCGAGGACCTGAACGATCCGGTCGACATCGAGATCATCGGCCTGCGGCAGTTCCAGTCGCACGGCCTGCGCGCGACGCGGTTGGCGACCTTCAACGCACAGATGGCGCCCTACATCAACGCCGCGGTCGCGGCTGGGCGACTGGACCCGATCAAGCTGCTCGAGGAAGGCTGGCTGTCGATCATGGGCTTCCGAATCGACGACCAGATCATGAAGCCCGAGATGGACCCGCAGGAAGTCATGTCGCCGGAGTCGGAGAACATCCTGCTGGGCAACGGTCAGCGGCTCGAAGTGCATCCGCTGGACGACCATCAGGCGCATGTGCTGGCGCACGCCATCGCGATGAACGAGGGCCAAGAGCGGGACGAGTCGGATGACGTGCAGACCGAGCGGTTCCTGCACATGCAGAAGCACGCCGCGGCCTGGCAGCAGCAGCAGCAGCAGCAGCAAGCGCAGCAGCAGGCCGCGGCGATGGCGGCGCAGAACCAGCAGGTGATGGCGACCGACGGCCGCAAGGCGGCTGGCGAGGGTCGGTATCATCAGCGCGAACCGGATCTGAGCAGCGGTCCGGCGGTCGCGGGTCCTGGCCAAGCGCCGGGGCCTGAGCGACCGGCGGCGATGGCTGCTCCTGACCGGATGCAACCCACGTTCCAGACGACACAATGACGCCCTCCCCCGAACCGAATCCTGCTGCCCCTGCTCCGGCTGCGGCAGCCCCGGCTGCCGCGCCCGCGGCTCCGGCCATTCCGCCCGCGGCGCCGCAGCCGAGCGCGCTTGAGCGCATCGGCGATGCCGACGCCACGCTGAGCATGGCGCAGGCCCGCGCCGCCGCCTCGATCCTCGGCCAGACGCCGGGGCTGACGCCTGATCAGGCGATCGTGCTGGCCCGGCATCAGCACGTCGGGCTCTTCGCTGCTGGCAAGCCGCCTGAGTCGCCGCCTGCCGCTCCGCCAGTCGCCAACCCGGCGGTGGCCCCGACGCGCGGTGTGCCGACGCCGCCTGCCCCGGTGCTCACGGCGAAGCAGCAGGCCGAGCGCGACAGCTTCGAGGCGGTCAAGGAACTGATCGTCAACGACCACAACCTGAACGACGCCGGGCGTCATGCCTTGGCGGTGAAGGCGATCACGGCCCGGCGCGTCATGCTCGACCTGCCGAACACGATCGACTCCGGCGCCCGTTACCGCAAGCCGTAGACGGCCGGACCGGAGTCTGCTACCATCTGTGCTGTAGCGAGCGCCCTGGAACTCGCGGTTGCACCAACCCAACGAGAACCACATGACTCTGCTCGCTTCGTACGACCGCATCCTCTCCGGCATCGACGAGAACCTGCTTCGCCGGGATCTCGAGATGGCGATCAACATGGTCATCTGGGAGGACAACCCCTTCCAGCGCGTGTTGCCGGTCGGCAAGACGCCGATCAGCCGCACGTTCGAGATGCACGTGCGCAACCTGACCTCGCCGACGGCGGTGACGTCGGCGGTCGAAGGTGGTGCGCCGTCCAGCTACACCACGAACCTGCCGAAGATGCTGAGCTGCGGCCTGCACTACGCGCTGTCGGAAGGCTACGGCGTGTCGGGCACGGACATGGCGCTGCCGCTGACCTGGAGCGGCGACAACTCGCTGGCCGATCAGGCGGCGATCAAGCTGCGCGAGTTCGTGATGCAGACCGACCTGAACTACCTCTGGTCGACCTTCCAGGCTGGCACGTCGGACGGCCAGGGCACCGGCACGTCGCGGCGCTGTGCGGGTCTGATCCAGTGGCTCGCCACGACCGGCGCCCATCGCAACGCTGGCAGCACGGTCGACATCACCGGCACCACGGTGCCGTCGTACGCGAACTCCTACCTGCACGACTTCGGCACGACCCCGATGACGGTCGATGCGCTGAACGCCGCGCTGGTCACGCCGCGCACGAACGGCACGCGGCCGGGCAACTGGACGCTCGTCGTGCCGCCGCTCGTCAAGGTCTTCCTGGACGGGCTGATGGTCACGGCGACGCTGGACCCGACGACGGAGCGGCTGCTCCAGCAGTACACGCGCCCGATCGACAGCCGCCGCGTCGGTCAGAACGTGGACTTCATCCAGACGACCTGGGGCATCATCCCGATCATGGAGGTGAAGCACCTCTCCGGGGTGACGCAGGCGATCAACCTGACGGGTTCGAGCTACGACTACACGGTCGACGGCGACGACCTGATCCTCGGCTTGGACTTCTCGGCGATGAGCCAGCACGTCCTGCGGCCGTTCGAGATGCAGCGGCTCGGGCGTGACAGCGATGCCGTCCAGGAGTACTTCGTGCACGAGGGTGCGCCGAATCCCGGCCACCCGGCGAAGCACATGGTCTTCCTGAACCCGCGCGGCACCGGTTCCTGAGCGATGCGGCGGAAGCTGAGTGAGCCGCGCAGTCCCGAGCAGGTGGCTGCGGATGAGCAGCGGCTGGCAGAGATGCTGGCCGCTGGCCGCGCCCCTGGCTCGATCGTGCGCGGCTCGGTCTGGCGGGATCCGATCAAGGTGACGGCCCCGCCGGAGCGGATGGTGTCCGATCAGGCCCTGCGCGCTCGGCAGCGGAGCCAGACGCGCGAGTTCCAGCGCAAGCAGCGGATGGTGAAGGCCCTCAAGCCGTATCGCAAAGAGAAGATCGGGGGGCTGGCAGCGTCCATGCCCATCGAGTCATTCATGGCGATGCAGAGGACGATGGGCGACGACTGGAACGATCCTGGCGCACGCGAGCGCGCGCTGCGCGAATCAGGTGCCATGCTGAACGACTGACCGATCACTGCTGCGCGCGGTAGAGTGCTGCCATGACTGAGTTCGTGGATGACTTCGCGCGCGCCGAAGAGGCGATTGAGACCGGCGGCGACTGGGCGGCCCTGAACAGCAACAACGCGACGAGCAACGTCGTGGCGGTGCTGGACGGGCGCATGGTCAACAACGACCCAACGCGCAGCGCGGCGGCGTTCTACGTCACCACCAAGCCCGCGGCGGCCTCGCAGGAGATGCAGGCCAACATCACGGCGTCGGTGCAAGGCAGCAACTGCCACGTCGACATCGGCGTGTTGGGCAAGCAGGCTGCGGCTGGCTGGTCGAGCAATCCGCTTGGTGTGTGGGCGCGCTTCGCATGGCTCGCCAACGGCGCGCGGCGGCTGTCGATCCACCGCTTCCTGCCCGGCGACTCGGCGGCCACCACCGTCGTGACGACCGATCTGGTCATGGCTGGCGCCATCGAGAGCAGCAGTCACCTCGGGGCGTTGCTGGACGCCGGAGCACTGGGCTCGGTGCAGAACGTGCGGCTGGTGGTCGAAGAGCAGGACTGGGGACTGCGCGCGCGCGTCTTCCTCAACACCAACGACGACGACCGCTACGCGCTCGAGGCGCGGCTGACCGGCGACTGGCTCGGCACTGGCGATACCGCGCAGGCCAATGGTTCCTGGTGGATCGGCTTCGGGGCTTCGGGAGGCTCGGCGGGCGATCAGGCCGTGCTGGCCGTGGCGGGCTCCGACTACGACCTGTCGGACGACAAGGCGCTGATCGAGCAGCGCGACGATCAGCCGCGGCTGAGCGAACTGCGGCAGGACGTGCTGTATCGCTACACCAGTGCCGGAGGCACGAATCGACCCGCTGAGGTGGTCGATGCAGCGATCCGCTACGCCACCATCGAGGCCCTGTTGATCCTGGGCGACAAGGTGGAGACGCGGCGCGAGGAAGCCACGGTGGCCCTGACCATCGACGCGGTGACTGGTCGCGCCACCGGCTTCACGGCCAAGATGCTGCGCGTGCTCGACATTCGCGATGCGACGACGCATGGGCGCGTGGCGTTCAACCACCAGAATCGCGGCGTCGACGGCACCCCGGTGCTGCGCGTGAGCGGGAGTTCCGGGGACTACCTGGTCACCTACTCGATTCGCCCGCGCATGCCAAAGGCGCCGGACGATCCGGTGCCGTTTCCGCCCGAGCATGTCGAGATGCTGATCTACGGTGCCTGCCAGCGGCTGGCCGAGTCGGACGGCAAGCCCGATCTCGCGATGCACTGGAAGGAGATGAGCTTGGCGGCGATGCGCACGGTGGCGAAGGATCTGCAACGCACGACGAACCTGGAGCGGCAGGTGATCCAGCCGCGCTACCTCGGCCCCGTGTTGACGCGCCGTCGGCGCGCGTGGTTGGGTCGCTGATGCCTGGCGCGAATCTCGACCTGCGCGGTGCTGGCGGGCTGTGGGGCGGCATCGTCGACACGAGCGCCTTGGCGCCGGTGGCTGGGCCGGTGCGCGAGATGACGAACCTGCTGGTCTCGCGCGACGGCACTGCGTTGCGGCCAGCCCCTGGGCTGCGGGTGTCGGGTCGCCCCTTCCACGGGCAGGCGATGACCGTGCTGGCCAAGACGGTCGGGGCGAGCGCAACGACGCTGCGCGTCGACGTGACCGCGGATCGCAACGCCAACGCCTTCTTCGCCAGCAGCTTCCACGTCTGGATCCCGGCCGACGAGGCGATCTACCTCGCCACGCGCGTCGACGCCGACGAGTTCACGATCCCGACGACGACGAGCTCGGTGGCCGTCAACGACCTGCTCCTGGTTGGCCGCAAGCATCGCGTCCACGACATGGCGACGTGCGATGGGCGTGCGGCACTGGCCATCGAGACGGCGTGCTGGGCCAGCGTGTCGACCGAGTTGCGCAACGTGGCGACGACGGTGTGCAGCAGGCTCTTGTCGATCACGGACCCTCCTGGCCCTGGCATCCCCGACGAGACGGACGCGGACTTCGTGTTGTGGCCGTCGCCGACGATGGCCCCGCTCAACCAGTCCGAGCCGGGGCACAACGACTCGCGGATCGCGACGATGCGGCATCGTGAGATCGAGCGGCGCATGCAGTGCGAGCCGATCAACGGTCGGCTGGCGATCGCGGTGCCTGGCATGGGCTGCCTGCTCGAGGCCAACATCCGGCGGGCGCGCGAGTGGTTGCCGCGCGACACGGACACGGCGACCTACGCGCCGAGTCCGCGCTGGACGCGGATGCTCGGCATCCCGCGCGGCCACATGCCCTACGCCGGGCTGGAGGCCAGCAGCGGCGGCGCGCTCGACGATGGCTGGTATGCCGCCGCGGTCGCCTACTACGACCCCTACCAAGACGACGTGGGGCTGCTGTCGCAGGTGCAGGTTGTGCAGGCCACGGCTGGCGCCAACCTCAACAA
>Ga0209476_10002956_pt1 | contig 11323 bp, 15 predicted proteins | sample KloWWTrecipitate_FD_187179 | JGI IMG/M metagenome (GOLD analysis project Ga0209476, IMG submission 187179) | Active sludge microbial communities from Klosterneuburg, Austria, studying microevolution and ecology of nitrifiers - Klosterneuburg... | ecosystem: Engineered > WWTP > Aerobic digester...
CGGCACACCCGCCAATCCGGTCACCACCACATCCAGCACCGAATCAGCACCCACCGGCAACCCACCACGAGTATCAGCGATCCGCACCGGCGACAACGGGTGGTAGTCCGCATCCTGGGGCAACGACTCGGGCAACGTCGCGGGCGACGAGACGCCCGCCGCAGCCGGTGTAGTGGCCACCAACAGCGCGCCGAGCAGCGCCGTCAGTGAGAGAATCAGGTGAGGTACCGCGCGACGAGTGGCCATGGCCCCATCGTCCAATGCCCCCGTCCACCCGACGTCCAATCCGCCGTCCGTCGAAACCCTCGGAAAGGTCGGGCTCGACACTTCGACGACCGCTGCATCGGGCAGACTGTGCGCCGTGAGCACTCCACTTGTCGCCGTCGTCATGGGTTCGGCCAGCGACTGGCCGACAATGAGCAAGGCCGTCGAGGTCCTCACCGAGTTCGGTGTCGCCCACGAGACCCGCGTGCTCTCCGCGCACCGCATGCCAGACGAGATGTTCGCCTTCGCTCAGGCCGCCGGCAACCGTGGCCTGCGGGCCATCATCGCCGGCGCAGGTGGGGCAGCTCACCTGCCCGGCATGCTGGCCGCCAAGACCGCGGTGCCGATACTGGGTGTGCCCGTCGCCGGCCGTCACCTCAACGGCGTCGACAGCCTGCACTCGATCGTGCAGATGCCTGCCGGTGTCCCTGTGGCCACCTTCGCCATCGGGGAGGCAGGCGCCACCAACGCCGCGCTCTTCGCCGTTGCACTGCTCGCGGCGACCAACCCCACGCTCGCCACCGCCCTCAACGAGTACCGCCGGCACATGCACGATGTCGCCGCGGCCAGCGAAGTGCCACCACCCGCATGACGGATGCCACCAGCCTGAACACGGTCATGATCACACCGCCCGCAATGCTGGGCATCCTTGGTGGCGGCCAGCTCGGCCGCTACTTCGTGATGGCAGCGCGGACCATGGGGTACCGCACCACCGTCCTCGAGCCCGACCCGCACTCGCCCGCCGGCGCCGTGTCCGACGTACACATCGTCGCCGCGTACGACGACCCAGCCGCCCTCGATCAGCTGGCCGCTACGTGCGCCGTGGTGACCACCGAGTTCGAGAACGCACCGGCGACGGCGATGGAACGACTCGCCGCGCACATCCCCGTGCGCCCATCCTCATCCGCCATTGCCATCACCCAGGACCGTGTTGCCGAGAAGGAGTTCCTCGTCGACATCGGCGTCGCAGTGGCCCCGTACATCGTGATCGACGGCGACGACGACATCACGAGCGCCGCCGGCTTCACCTTTCCGGCAATCCTCAAGACCGCGCGCCTCGGTTACGACGGGAAGGGCCAAGTTCGGTGCGCGTCCTACGCAGATCTCGCCCCCGGCTGGGAGCAACTGGGTCGCGTCACGTGCGTGCTCGAGCAGCGGATGAACCTCACCCGCGAGCTCTCGGTCGTCCTGGCTCGCGGCGCGGACGGCACCACGGCCTGCTATCCCGTCTCGCAGAACCAGCACGTGCACGGCATCCTCGACGTGAGCTACGCCCCGGCCAACCTGCCGGGCACCGGCCACGCCGATGCCGGCGAACTGGGCACGTACATCGCCGAGGAACTCGGGTTCGTGGGCGTGATGGGCGTCGAGATGTTCGTCGTCGGCAACGACGTCCTGGTCAACGAACTCGCCCCCCGCCCACACAACAGCGGCCACTACACACTCGATGCGTGCGTCAGCTCTCAGTTCGAACAGCAGGTGCGCGCCATCTGCGGCCTGGCGCTGGGCGACACCAAACTGCTGGTGCCCGGTGTGGCGATGGTCAACCTGCTGGGCGACATGTGGGCCAACGGTGAGCCGAACTGGGCGAAAGCGTTGCAGCACGGCTCCGCGCACCTTCACCTCTACGGCAAGTCCGAGCCGCGAGCCGGTCGCAAGATGGGGCACCTCACCGTCACCACCGGTACGGCCATGGGCGCCACCAGTCTGGCCCGACGGATTCGCAAGCAATTGACCGCCGGTTAGCCTGCCGCCCATGACTGCGCAGGCGGCCCTCATCGGTAGTGCGTTCAGCTGGATCAGCGACGCGACGGACAAGCTGGCCGACTGGGCGGGCAACTGGTGGTTCCTGGCGGTCATCTTCATCGTCGCCCTGCTCGATTCGGTCATCCCCATCGTGCCCAGCGAAACCACGGTCATCGTCGGTGGGGTCGCGGTCGCCACCGGCGATGCTCCGTATCCGCTGATCGCCGTCATCGCTGCGGGCGCTTTCGGCGCATTCATCGGCGACAACATGGCCTACACGATCGGCTACCGGTGGTCCGCAGCGTTCGAACGACGTGCGCAACGCAAACCGAAGTTCGCGGCCAAACTCACCTGGGCGCGGGCACAGATACACGAGCGCGGCGGATTGCTGTTGATCACCGCCCGCTTCATCCCGGGCGGTCGCACGGCGCTCACGCTTGCCAGTGGCATCACCCGCCAGCCGCGCACCTGGTTCGTCAAGTGGACACTGATCGCCGCCGCCATCTGGGCCACCTATGCAGCTGGTCTGGCCCGCCTGGTCGGAGCGCCATTCAAGGACGACCACACCATGGCCTTCTGGATCGCCTTCGGCACGGCGCTCAGCATCAACGTGCTGATCGAGATCGTGCGGCACGTGGTGGCGAAGCGTGTGGCGGCAACACAAGTGCGGCAAGCACCGAGCTGACCAAGCGGCCACGAACGCACGGGCCGTGGCCTGACGACTGATGAATCGTCGACAGAACAGGGGCCCGACGAGCTGGCTGGCGATGACCTGTGCTGTCATCGCCGTAGCGAACATCAATCCAAGGTACGCATCTTGTAACGATGCAGGGACAGCGGGACGGCAATGCCGAGCAGCATCAGGCAATACGCCCAGGCGGCGATGACAGGGTGTTGCATCGGCCAGATGTCCTTGGCGATCGGCGAGAGGGGGTTGCCGAACAACGTGCGCACCGCCGCCACCATCACGCTGACAGGGTTGACCGATGCAATCCACTGCAACACGTTGGGCAGCGTGGCGATCGGTACGAACGCGTTGCTGAGGAACGTCAGCGGGAAGACCGCGGTGAAGCCCACGCCCATCACTGCGTCGGGCGAGCGAACGATCATGCCCAGCCACGTGCCGAACCAGATGACGGCCGATGCGAACACCACCAGCAGCAAGATGGCCTCGGCGACATGCAGGAAGTCGGTGTGCGTGCGCCAACCGACCATGAGGCCCGCAGCGAGCAGCACCACGATGGACAACGCGATGCCCGCCATCTCGGCCAGGTAGTGGCCCAACAGGTAGGCGCCGCGGGAAGACGGCAGGGAGCGAAAGCGGTCGATGACGCCCTCACCCAGGTCCGTGGCAATGGCTGTCGCCGGGCCCATCATCGCGAACGACAGCGACTGGATGAGGATGCCGCCGATCAGGTACTCCCGGTAACCACCACCGTCCACCTCGATCGCACCGCCGAAGACGAAGGCGAACAGCATGACGAACATCAGCGGCTGGATGGTGACGTCGAGCAGCTTCTCGGGGATCTGGCGAATGTGTTGAATGTTGCGCCGGGCGTACACCAGCGAATCGGTGCACAGCTCGCGCAACCCCAGCCTCTCGTCCTCGTGAACGCCGACCGGGGCCACCGGTGTGGGAGCGAGTGTTGCAGTCATTCGGAGACCTCGTCGTTGCGGTCGGCGCGGTGGGTGCCGGAAGTGAGCGTGAGAAAGACGTCGTCGAGCGTGGCCTGACGACGGTTGAGGTCGACGGCATCGATGCCCGCTTCATCGAGCGCACGGACCACGTCGATGATGCGGGTGCCCTCCTTCAGGGGCGCCGTGACGGTCAGGATGTCCTCGTCGAAGGTGGGGTCGTTGTCGGCGAACGGTGCCAACGCAACGGCGGCGAGCACCATCTCGGATGCGGCCGACACCTTGATGTCGACGCGCTCGTTGCCGATCTTCGACTTGAGGTCGTCGGGCGTGCCGTGGGCAACGGTGCGTCCGTGGTCGAGCACGACGATGTCGTCAGCCAAGCGGTCGGCTTCCTCCAGGTACTGCGTGGTGAGGATGACGGTGGTGCCTTCGTTGACCAGCTCGCGCAGCATCTGCCACAGATCGCCACGGCTGCGCGGGTCGAGGCCGGTGGTCGGCTCGTCGAGGAAGAGCACCTCCGGATTGCCAACCAGGCTGGCGGCGAGGTCCAGCCGGCGACGCATGCCGCCGGAGAACGTCTTGACCAGCTTGTTGCCGGCATCGGTGAGGTCGAGCCGCTCGAGCAGTTCGTCGGCCTTCGTGCTGGCGTCTGCCTTCGACAGCCGGTGCAGGCGAGCGACCATCTCCAGGTTCATCCTGGCCGACAGCAATCCGTCGACCGTTGCCTGCTGGGCGGCGACACCGATGCGGCTGCGCACCGCCGTCGGCCGCTCGACCACGTCGTGGCCCGCCACGAAGGCACGGCCCTCAGTGGGCTGCGACAGCGTGGTGAGGATGCGGATGGCAGTGGTCTTACCAGCGCCGTTGTGGCCGAGCAGACCCAGCACCGTTCCCGGAGCAACGTCCAGATCGAGGTCGCGCAGTGCCCATAGATCGCCGAAGCGCTTGCCCAACCCCTGCGCGACGACACCGCAGCTGGTGTCGACCAGCACGTTGCCGTGGCGTTCAGAGTGCATTTCGTGCTGTTCGTACATAGTACGACGAACAATAGCAGTACACTGTACGACATGGCAACCGAATTTCCGGAAAAGCGTCCACGAGACGCTGCCGCCATCCGTCGGATGACCTCCGATGCCACGTCGGAAAAGGTCTCCGACCACGTCCACCAGCACCCCGAGACCGACCCACTCGACGTGTGGACGCGCGGCGACCGCGCGTCACGAAAGCCGCGCTTCACCCGCGACGACATCGCCGAGGCCGCCATCCGCATTGCCGATGCCGAGGGTTTCGACGCCGTCTCGATGCGCCGCATCGCCGCCGAGCTCGATGCCGGCACGATGACGCTCTACCACTACATCCGCACCAAGGACGAGCTGCTCTCGCTGATCATCGACGCCTTCATGGGCGAAGTGATCCTCCCGGAAGGCAGCCGGCTGCCCCCGTCGTGGCGCGAGGCGATGACCGTGATCGCTCGCCGCAGCCGTGACGCGATTCGCCGCCATCCGTGGATGTTCGACATCAGCGACGACCCCTCGCTCGGGCCCAACGGCGTGCGCCACTTCGACCAGTCGCTGCAGGCACTCGCTTCGCTCGACGTCGACCTGCAGGGCAAGTTCGACGTGCTGATGGCAGTCGACGAGTACGTGTTCGGCTTTTGCATGCACGAGCGCAACAACCACGGACCCGGTGATGACAACGACCAGTTGAGCCCCGCCTTGGCCAACTATCTCGCCGACCTGATCGCCACCGGCGACTACCCAGCCATGGAGTCGATGACCGAAGGTTCGTCGCTGGACGAGGTCTGGACCCGCATCGCCGGCGCCATGCGCGACGAGACCCGCTTCGACAGAAACCTGAAGCGCCTATTGGACGGCTTCGAAAGGTCGTTCGGTGCGTCAGACTCTCGCGATGGAGAACTTTGATCCACTGCACGCCTTCGGTCCCGAGGTAGCTGCCCGCTACGACGACCAACTGCGCGGCGACGAAGACGTCGCCGCCGAATTCCTTGCCGGGACCTGATGGCCCGCATCGCCGGCCTGCGCCTGGTCGATCGCTTCGGCTCTTGGCGCGGCGAGCCGTTCAGCTCGAGCGGCACCGCCCACGTCTCGGTCTACGGACGCGTGTAGCCGCAGAACGAGCGAACCCGCCCTTGCGGGCGGGTTCGGACAAATTCGGACAGATTCGGATTGACTCGCAGGTACTACCAGCGGTAGTGGGCGAAGGCCTTGTTGCTCTCGGCCATCTTCTGCATGTCGTCGCGCTTCTTGATGCTGGCGCCCAAGCCGTTGCCGGCATCGAGGATCTCGCCGGCCAGGCACTCGGCCATGGTCTTCTCACGACGGGCACGGCTGAAGTCGATGAGCCAGCGCACCGACAGGGTGCTGGCACGGCGAGGGCGAACCTCGACGGGCACCTGGTACGTGGCGCCACCGACGCGGCGGCTGCGCACCTCGAGCGGGGGCTTGATGTTGTCGATGGCGCGCTTGAGGGTGGCGATGGGCTCGGCGCCCGACTTCTCTTCCACCATCTTCAGTGCGTCGTACACGATCTTCTCGGCGACGGAACGCTTGCCGTGCAGCATGACCTTGTTGACCAGCTGAGTGACGAGCAGTGAACGATAGATGGCGTCGGGCATGAGCTCGCGACGCTGGGCAGGACCTTTACGGGGCATATTCCTTCGATTCCTTACTTAGCCATCTTGGCGCCGTAGCGGCTGCGGGCCTGCTTGCGGTTCTTCACGCCGGCTGCGTCGAGCGCGCCGCGGATGATCTTGTAGCGCACACCGGGAAGGTCGCGCACTCGGCCGCCACGCACGAGCACGATGCTGTGCTCTTGCAGGTTGTGGCCCTCGCCGGGGATGTAGGCGGTGACTTCGACCCCGGAGGTGAGCCGCACACGGGCCACCTTGCGCAGCGCCGAGTTCGGCTTCTTGGGCGTGTTGGTGTACACACGGGTGCACACGCCACGACGCTGCGGCGAACCCTTGAGGGCCGGCGTCTTCGTCTTGGTGAACTTGGTGCTGCGCCCTTGGCGGACGAGCTGCTGAATTGTGGGCACGCGTTTACCTCATGCTTGATAGGACCCGGCAATGCTATGGGGACGCGCGGAGAGGCAACAACGCGCGACCGCGCATTTGACCACTTCATACCGACAAATGTAGGACCATAGTCACTGGTCTATGGTCACAAAACCCTTGAAGCTCGCTGCCAGATACTCCACGAACCTGGGCGACACGCCTTCTGCGGCCAACACGTCAGGTTTCGCCGGTGGCCGGCGGGGAACGAAGTTCGGGTCGCGCTGCAGGAGCTGTGGGTAGTCGTGGTGCAAGATCGCGACTCGGCCGAGCACTGCAATGTCCACACCCGTATCCAGGACCCGCTGTATATCAGCCGGGTCGTGAATCTTGCCGGCCACGCCCAACCGAACCGCGCCACGAGGCAGGGCGGAAAAGATCTCGGTGAGGGTGCGACCCTCGAACTCGCTGTCGGGAACGCGACGGTCGACATCCCACAGGGACATGTCGATGAGGTCGACCTGACCCGACGCCACCAGTCGCTCGTAGACCTCCACGATCTCGTCGGTACGCATTCCGAAGCGCTCCGGTGACAGCCGCACAGCCACTGCGAAGTCGTCACCGCACTGCGCGCGGATACCGGCGATGATGTCGAGCAGTAACCGACTGCGGTTCTCCAGCGATCCACCGAACTCGTCGTCGCGCTGATTGAGCTCCGGCGAGAGAAACTGGCAGATCAGGTAGCCATGGGCACCGTGCAGCTCGACACCGTGAAAGCCTGCCGCCTCGGCGCGGCGGGCCGCGGCGACGAACGCTGCGATCACCTCATGCACTTCGTCGGTCGTGAGGGCGCGGGCACCTGTTGCCGGATCATCCGACGGGCAGACCGGTTGCTGCCCGATCAGTTCCGCCGGCGACCGATTCCCAGCGTGGTGCAACTGCGCGTAGCTCACCGTCCCGGTCGCATTCAATGCGGCAGCCAGCTGGGTCAGACGCTCGACGTGGGCATCGCTCCAGATCCCGAGCTGGCCGGGGAAGCCTTGTCCGTTGGCCTGCACGTGCGCGGCGCAGGTCATCGTCAGGCCGAAGCCACCTTCGGCGCGCATCGCCAGCCAGTGGAACTCCTCGTCGGACAACGTGCCGTCGGCGTGGCTCTGCGTATTGGTCAGCGGCGCGAGCATCAGCCGATTGGCCATGGCCGGCCCGCGGCGGAACGTGACGGGATCGAACGGTGACGACATGATGCGAGTCTGGCAGCTACTGCGGGCACACCGTAGGCTCTGCGCATGGCAGACCCGACGGTTCCGGCAAGCGTGTTCAAAGCACGCTGCCTTGCACTGCTCGACGAAGTGGCCACCACCCACCGGTCGTTGGTGATCACCAAGCACGGGGTACCCGTCGCCCGCCTGGTGCCCATCGACACCGAAGCGGTCGGTACGCAATCGGTCACGTTGCTGGCCGACGATGACAGTGACTACTTCACCGTGGGGGACGACTGGGATGCCCTCGGCTGAGCCACTGCTGCTCGACACCCACGCGCTGCTGTGGTGGCAGGCCGGAAGCGACCGTCTCTCCGCTCGCGCCCGTCGCCTGATCGATGCCGCGCCGCGCCTGTTCCTCAGCGCCATCTCCGTGTGGGAGCTGGCCATGCTGGTCGACCAGGGAGTGGTCGCGCTCGACCGCCCCACGCAGATCTGGGTGCACGACCTGCTGGCCGACGGCATCGTCACCATCGCCGAGCTCAGCCCGGCCATCGCGGTCGCAGCAGCCCACCTCGACGAGTTCACCGGCGACCACGCCGACAGGATCATCTACGCCACCGCAGTCCAGAACCAGCTGACGTTGGTGACCAAGGACGACCGCCTGGCCGACTACGCCCGAGCAAACGGAGACGCCATCATCGAGTGGTGACGCGTCAACCACCTGCTCTTTGGGCCTCCGCTTCTGCGAACAGCCGACACATCACCTCGAACTGGTCCTGCGGCAGGCCGACCGGCGGAGGGTCGCCGGCCTTGCACGCGGCAAGAACTTCTACGGCCGAGATGTCGGGGTGCGCAGGGTCACGTGGGCGGGCCCCGCTGAGTTGCCAGCTGACGTCGAGGGCATACAGCTCGCGCTCGTAGCAATCGTCGATGCCGTCGTACGCGTAGTTGAACAGCTGCGTCAACGGATCGAAGGACACGTCGCTGATCGGTCGGCCGTCGCTTCGCATGCAGTCGGAGAAGCGTTGGAAGCCGGCCTCGTACTCGTCGAATGTGACCTCGTCGTCCGTCAGGGCAGCGGCCTGCTCCGTTGAGCGAACGTCCTTCGCGTAGGACACGGCGTCGGGAAGCCCACGGCGAGCAGCAGCCATGCCACCAGCTGCCAGTGCCGCCACAGCAACCGTGCCGGTGATCGCCAGCGCTGCCGTGCGTCGACGCCACCGACGGGCTGGCGGCTGAACGATGATGTCGGACAGCTCACGCTGATAGGTGACCCGGCTGAACGCTTCGTCGAGCAGTTCACCCGTGTCGTCGAGGTAGTCGTTGTTCATCTCTGCTCCTCCAGGATGTTGACGGACGAATCCGAGTTGGTGAGTGCGACCCGCAGCGCGGCGAGCCCACGCCGAAGGTGGGTGCCGACGGTGCCGGCATCGATGTCAAGCTCACGCGCTGTGTCGTTCGCGCTGAGGCCGAGAAGAACTCGATACGCAACGACGTCGCGCTGTCGCTCGCTCAGCCCGGCGAGGCACTCGAGGATCGCGGGCTCGATCTCCGCAACGAACGCCGGTCGCTCGGCTGTAGCAGGTGGCAGCAGTCGCAGTCGACTGCTTCGCCGCCAACGGTCACGATGCAGATTGAGCGCCGTGCGAACCACCCACGCTGAGGGCGCCGGATGATCGACAACTGTCGCCCAGTGGGCAAACGCCCGGGTGTACGCCTCGGAGAGCAGATCGTCGGCCTCCTGCCCATCGCTGACAGTCGCAAGAACCGCCCGAAAGCAGCGATCCTTCGTCGCGAGGTAGAACTCCTCGAAGTCCGCTGCCGGGTCGTTCATCATCACTCAGACTTACGCAGAGCCGCCCCCGTTCGCGTACACACCATGCCCTCAAGTTCCCGACGCAGTCACCGCGTCATCGCTTCTCGCCATTTGCCGCAGTCAGGGCATGACATGGTGGCAAAAGTTGGGCGCTCCGAGAGTGGGTATGGGAGCTGACGTTGGTGGACGCGTGCGGTCACTCGCGCGGCGCCGCTCCGCCAACGATTGGATCGAAAGCATTGCGGCGAGCGGGGCTGTTGGCATATGGATAGCCCGACTCGAGCAGTGTTCCGACGGGCACGACGGTGTAGCCGCGTTGGCCCGCAATGTCGAGCATGCAGGTCAGCGCATTGACTGTGCTGGAATGGCTGCCGCCATCATGGAGCAGCACGATCTCGCCGCTGTGCAGGCCCGACAGGAAACGGCTGCACAGTGTGGACGACGACGCGCGTGGCGACTTCCAGTCACCCAAGTCAGTGGTGGTGAAGATGTTGCACATCCCCTGTGCGGCCAGCGCACTCTGGATGTTCGAGCCCTCGGTGAGGCCGGGCGACCGGAACAGCTTGGGGGTGACGCCAGTGGCTCGACGGATGGTCTCGTTGGCGATCGGAATTTCAGCAGCGATGGTGGCCGGGCTGTAGACGTGGGTCTGAGAGTGATTCCCGATTTCGAAACCCCGGGCAACGACGTCACGCGCGATCTCGGGGTAGTTACGGACATTGTTGCCGATCATGAAGAACGTCGTCGTCAAGTGGCGCGCTTCGAATATCGCCATCACCGCCTGGGTGTTGACCGGCCAGGGCCCGTCGTCGAAGCTGAACGCAATCAGCTTCTGGTCGCCGACGTCGACGCCGCGGATCAGAGCCCCTGGTCGGCAGATCTCGGGTGCAGGAGGAACCGGGCCGAGCTGCGCACGTATTCCCCTGATCGCCGGACTCGACGCCGAGCCTCCATCCACCAGCGAGTCGGCGATCACGTCGGCCACAGCGGGCGAGTGCGAGCCTTCAGCGGCGTGGGAGGTTGCCCCCACCCCGGTGAACATCGTCGCGATCAGCATCGTGGCGAGCAGCCTCGACCACCTAGTAGACGTGTGATGTCGAGCGACGCCATGCCCCCGGAGACCGAAAGGACGAGCGTCGCGGTCGTTAGCCCGCGCTGACCCCATGGTGCAAAGTGTAGACACATGAGCGATTCGTCGAAAACCAACTGCCACCACGCACGGCCGACGATGCGAAACGGCCCGGGGTTTGCACCCCGGGCCGTCCCACAACTACTGCTTCATGATCACAACGATCAGACTTCGGCAACCACTTCAGGCTCGCCGTCGCTGCTGTACGTGCCGTGGATGTTGCTCAGCCAGGCAGCCGGGTCTTCAGCGGCTTCGCTGCTGAAGTAGGCCATCGGCTCGTACGCGGGAGCGACAACATCGAACTCGCGGTAGCGCATCATGCCGGTACCGGCCGGGATGAGCTTGCCGATGATGATGTTCTCCTTGAGGCCCAGCAGGCTGTCGCCCTTGCCATCGATGGCGGCTTCGGTGAGGACACGGGTGGTCTCCTGGAACGAAGCTGCCGACAGCCAGCTCTCGGTGGCCAGCGACGCCTTGGTGATGCCCATGATCTCCGGGCGACCTTCGGCGGGCTT
>Ga0209476_10002959_pt1 | contig 11319 bp, 7 predicted proteins | sample KloWWTrecipitate_FD_187179 | JGI IMG/M metagenome (GOLD analysis project Ga0209476, IMG submission 187179) | Active sludge microbial communities from Klosterneuburg, Austria, studying microevolution and ecology of nitrifiers - Klosterneuburg... | ecosystem: Engineered > WWTP > Aerobic digester >...
AGCCTTCCGCCACCACAGCATCACATCCTGCTTCTTCAGATTTTTTTGCAAATTTGGAAGAGCTTATCACATGCACAACAGTAATTCCTTTTTCTTTTAAGACGCTGGTCCATGTGGTTGGGTTACCGGCAGATGTAAAAACAATTTTTACACCTTCTTCAATAATAATATCAATATGCTTGTCAATGTCTGGGTACAGTAAGGGTACGTTTACTCCAAAAGGTAGGATTGTTGCAGCTTTACATTTACGGATGTGTTCTCTTAAGACATCAGGATACATCGATCCGCTGCCTATAATGCCTAAACCACCAGCATTACTTACAGCACTGGCCAGTTTCCAGCCACTTGCCCATATCATTCCTGCTTGGATGATAGGATATTTGATGCCGAGAAGCTTTGTAACTCTGTTTGAAAAGGATGTAACAATCATGCAATTATATTAACTAATAAAATTCTAACTTTAAAATAAAAAAGTATGGAAAAGATACTAAAAGAAGTGAAAAAACTTTCAGAAGCCCAGAAGCTTAAACTATACACTACACTTCAAAAAGATCTATACTCTTCTGAAAAGACCGTAAAGAAAGAACTTAATTCCAACGAATGGAACAAAGTTTCCAGCAGAATAACAGACCTGGAAACTGGTAAAGCCAAAGGCATTTCTTTGAAAGATCATTTGAATTGGCTAAAACAAAGAAGAAATGTCATATAAATTGATTTTCCATCCGGAGATTCACAATGATATTAAAGAAACACTTGAATGGTATGAGTCGGCAGGTAGTAAAATAGCACTCGATTTTGAAGCCGAACTTATAAGATGCTACGAAAGAATAGCCAATAACCCCCTTTCCTATTTTATACTTCACAAAAAATTAAAAATCAGAAGAGCCTTGTTATACAAATTTCCATACAAGCTGATATTTCAAGTACAGAAAAACAAAATAATCTGGATTGTAGCTTTAATTCATCATAAAAGAAAATCCATCTGGAAAAAACGTTTCAGATAGACACTTATCCCAAGTCTATACTCGTATTATCTCCAATATTTAACGAACGGGATTCGCCACGAAGATTGGTATCGCTACCAATTACAGAATCGTCCAGCACAATATCATAAAGGTTGGAAAATGAACCAATGATAGAATCTTTAAGAATTGAACTTTCAATAATTGAATTTTCGCCAATGGTAACATTAGGACCTATTATAGAATTTTTAATATTACATCCACCACCAATACTTACTGGCTGAACAATCACCGTATTTTCAAATTCATTAGGATCTGCTGTTGCTCCAAACTTTTTAAGCAATGTAGCATTCGATTCCAGCAATGTTTCTTTTCGGCCACAATCAAACCAATTTTCTACTTTGAACGATTTGAATTTAGAACCCATTTTAATCATGCAATCCAATGCATCGGTTAAACTAAATTCACCATGACTGCGTAGCCCTTCCCGTATATTACTTTCCAGGCATTGAAACATTTGCTCTGTTTCTTTAATCTTGTACACACCAACCAATGCCATATTCGATTTTGGGATCTGTGGCTTTTCAACAACACGACTGATAAATCCATCATCTTCAATTTCCGCCACACCAAAATCTCTCGGGTCATCCACTTTTCTTACTCCAATCATCGAAAAAGGACTGTCCACCACTTCCTGAATATTGTATTCACAAATTGTATCGCCCAACACTACAAAAACATCTTCTTGATTTACAATTGTTCTCGTCATTCGAATAGCATGGCCTACACCTTGTCTGTCAATCTGGTGTATATAATGTGCTTTTATTTCAGGGTATTTGCTTTTTACAAAATCCTGAATTTTATCGCCCAGATAACCTACAATAAATATAAATTCATTGATGCCTGCTTCTTTCAACTGATCGATAATAATCCCGAGAACCGTCTTTCCTGCAAGCGGAATAAGTGCCTTAGGCTGTGTGTAACTATGAGGACGCAACTTGGTGCCTGCGCCGGCCACTGGTATGATAGCTTTCATCTATAAATTTTACAGTTCACTACTAAAATGATCTGCGGTGGTTTGGTTACTAATCAAAAGCCAACGAAAGTAAGGCATTTCAAATAAACAAAATATTCAGCCCGAAAAGCATTAACAACTTTCGCTATCTTATTTTTGTAAAGATATTTTTTGTGCCGGGCTGCAGTACTACTATCACCGTCTGTTGCGTCGCACTCTTCATCGTTCAGTAATTCTATTCAGCAAATGCAAAGAGACACTGTTTTATTCGACCTCATCAACAAAGAGCTAGATCGTCAACGCAATGGCATTGAGTTAATCGCCTCCGAAAACTTTACTTCCTTGCAGGTAATGCAGGCAATGGGAACAGTACCTACTAATAAATATGCAGAAGGCTATCCCGGCAAAAGATATTATGGCGGATGTGAAGTGGTGGATGAAATAGAAACACTGGCTATTGAAAGATTAAAAAAAGTATTCAACTGCTCATGGGCAAATGTGCAACCACATAGTGGCGCACAAGCCAATGGTGCTGTTTTTCTGGCGGTAATGAAACCCGGAGAAAAATTCTTAGGTCTCGATCTAAGCATGGGCGGACATCTTACACATGGCAGTCCCGCCAACTTCAGTGGTAAAACATATAATGCATTGCATTACGGAGTAACAAAAGATGGCATTGTAGATTACGAGCAGCTAGAAGCAAAAGCAAGAGCAGAAAAACCTAAAATGATAATTTGCGGCGCATCTGCATACAGTCGTGATTGGGATTACAAACGCATCCGAGCAGTGGCCGATGAAATTGGTGCAGTAGTATTTGCAGACATTGCACATCCTGCCGGATTAATTGCAGCTGGTTTATTAAACGACCCGTTCGATCATTGTCATATTGTAAGTTCTACTACACATAAAACATTAAGAGGACCAAGAGGCGGCATCATTATGCTTCGCCATGATTTTGAAAACCCATGGGGAATAAAAGACCCGAAAGGAAATTTAAGAAAGATGAGTTCGTTGCTAGACCTTGCTGTTTTTCCAGGCACACAAGGTGGACCGCTGGAACATGTTATTGCAGCAAAAGCAGTTGCCTTTGGTGAAATACTAAATGAAGATTTTAAAGCTTACGGCAAACAGGTAATCAATAATGCACAAGCTATGGCAAAGGCTTTTGTAAGCCGTGGCTATAATCTTATTAGCAATGGTACAGATAATCATTTAATGCTGATTGATCTTCGCAATAAAAACCTGACGGGTAAAAAAGCACAGGAAACATTAGACAAAGCACATATCACTTTAAATAAAAATGCAGTGCCTTTTGATGATAAATCACCTTTTGTTACTTCAGGTATAAGAATAGGTGTACCAGCCGTAACCACAAGAGGTATGCTGGAAGCACATATGGAAACGATTGTGGAAATGATAGACAAAGTATTGATGAATGCAGATGATGAAAATGTAATTAACAATGTAAGAAGTGAAGTAAAAACATTTATGCAGCAGTTTCCACTTTATCCTGAATTAGGTTAATATTAAACTATAAAAAAAATTCTACCATGATACAACGTCAACAAACACTTTGGTTAATATTGGCTACCGTTGCTGCCGCACTTACTTTTAAATTCCCTTTTGCAACCGGCGAAGAGATTGTCAAGAATACAACAATGAAACAATTGGTAGAAACTACAGCAGCTAATAATTTCTTTACATTGATACTCACCATTGCAGCTACCATTATTTCTACTATTACCATCTTTATGTTCAAGGATCGTAGTATGCAAATAAAACTTTGCTTGCTAGGCCTTTTAATTGCTATCGGAATTCTTACACTCTACATTTTGGAAATGAATAAACTTATTTCCGGCACACCTGCTATATGGGCATTGCTACCTGCGTTAGTTATTATAGGATATTTCATGGCTTTTCGTAACATACGAAAAGATCAAAAGCTGGTAAAATCGTTAGATAAACTAAGATAATAGCTTTTCTAAATACAATTTGTTGATACGCTTACTTACTTTCCGTAAGTAATTCTACTGTAGAAGAAATCGGTTGCTCATGAAAATCTACGAACTATATTTTCTTCAATGAGACTTAATTCGGGCAATTAAAAAAACACTCCGGTCATTTATTTTTTACTCCTTCATCATTCAGCCTATTTTATTCTAAGGATTTCATTACAATCCGGCTAAGTGCTAACACTAATTTCCCGAAAATACTTGCACAGCTTCTTGCATTGGCCTTTGGCAACACATACATTTAAATTGTATCCAAATCCACCTTGTATGAAGACCACCTATCTCTTCACTGTATTTTTACTATACGCAAATTTTTCATTTGCGCAAATAAACTCAACCACTCCATGGATATGGATGGAAGGAGATAATACGATTAACCAAAAAGGAATTTACGGCTCGCAGAACGTTTCAAATAATAACAACAAACCTGGAGCAAGAAACTCATCCTCCACCTGGACAGATGCAACAGGAAGCCTTTGGCTTTTTGGTGGCTTCGGGCATTCCTCAACTTCTCAAGGTTATCTTAATGATCTTTGGAAATATTGTCCTGCAACAAGTGAGTGGATATGGATGCATGGCGATAACACTGCAGGAAAATATGGAGTGTATGGCACACAAGGCATTGCCAGTTCTACCTATAAACCCGGTTCATCTTATCAAAGTGTTTCATGGACTGATAAAGACGGAAACCTTTGGCTATTCGGAGGCTTTGGATACAGCAGTGCTTCAATGGGCTTGCTAAATGCACTATGGAAATATAATACAGCAACAAATCAATGGACATGGGTAAAAGGAAATAACACTGTAAATGCTGCTGGTAGTTATGGCACTAAATCCGTTGCAAACATTAACAACTTTCCCGGTGCAAGACATAGTAGCCAAACATGGGTAGATGCCGCTGGCAACTTATGGTTATTTGGAGGCAATGGCTATGCAGGAAGCACTGAAGGCATTTTAAATGATCTCTGGAAATATAATATAGCTACGAATGAATGGACTTGGATTAATGGAGATAATACCATTAATCAACCCGCCGTATATGGAACCAAAGCTGTTACATCCGCAACAAACAAACCCGGAGCAAGATATGTAAGCACATCCTGGCAAGATGCAACTGGCAATGTTTGGATGTTTGGTGGCTATGGCTATGATGAAACTTTTGCCGGCAACTTAAATGATATGTGGAAATACAATCCATCAACCAATCAATGGACATGGATGCAAGGCAACAAAACAATTGATCAAAAAGCTGTGTTTGGTACACAAGGCGTTCCATCTATTACGAATAAGCCCGGTTCAAGATATGTAAGCAACTCATGGGCAGATGCAGCCGGCGAATTATGGATGTTTGGCGGTTATGGTTTTGATCAGATTAATTCTGGTTATCTCAATGACCTTTGGAAATACAATACAACCAACAATACCTGGACATGGATAAAAGGTGATAACAACGTTGACCAACGTGGAGTGTATGGCACACAAGGCCTGGCAAACACCGCCAATAAATCTGGTGCAAGAACAGGTGCTGTTTCCTGGGCAGATGGTATCGGCAACCTATGGATGTTTGGTGGCTATGGTTATGATGGAACCCGGTCTGGTGTGCTGAACGACATGTGGAAACTGGGAAACTTTCAGCCAATACTTCCATTACACCTGCTACAATTCAGTGGAGTGCTTAACAATACGGTACAATTGCAATGGCAAACAGAACAGGAAAAAGATTTCAATCATTTTAATATACAACGCAGTGTTGATGGCATCAACTTTACAAACATAGGAAGCATAAATGGAAATAATTGTAACAGCAAAAACAATTATAATTATGCCGACAATAGTTTGCAAGTGCTAAATGCACAAAAGATTTTTTATAGATTACAGTTGATGGATATAGACGAGAAATTTACCTACAGCAAAATAATTTCCTTTAACCTCACTCAAAATGCTGGAAGCATTACCGCTTTCCCTAATCCGGCTGCGGAATCAATCAACTTATCATTTACACAAATTAAAAAAGGAAATACCGAAATCAGCATTACCAACATGGCAGGCAACACGGTAAAGAAAAATAATCAGTACTTAAGTGTAGGAAAGGTAAGTCTGAACATCGATGTAAACACTTTATCTCCGGGAGCATACATCGCAACAGTCATAAATGATAGTGGAATAAAGCAGTTGAAATTTATAAAACAATAATAAATGAAAAGAGGAGCAAATCAGCTCCTCTTTTTTCATGTTCAAAGTTTGGTACTCTCTCTGTTATTGAACAATAAATTTAGACGTAAGTATTTTTTCTCCACCCGAAACCTGCATGTAATATTGTCCGGCTTGTAGCTGCGCTGGCAGTTCTATTGTTTTAGCATAAGCACCACCCGGATGTTTCAACGTTTCTGTTTTTACTATTTGTCCGTTGGCCGAAAATATTTTTACATAATAATCACCAGCGGCACTGTTCATTTGCATAGTAAATTGTTTACCTGTAACTGGGTTTGGATACAATACAATGTCCTGTTTAACCGTAAGGTTGGTCGCCACTTTTACAATCGGGCTATAAACTATTTCACCATCTCTGCTTGTTACTTTAATTCTATAATAAGTAACAGAAGCTGGCTGCACATCATATTCATAATAGCTTTCTTTATCATTTGTATTGCTTCTTGCAGTAAGCGAAGCCATGGAGGTAAACTGTGTTCCGTTCAATGATCTTTCTACTTCGTATGCGACTACATCTATTTCGGTAAGATTCGTCCACTCAATTCTGTTTCTATCGCCGGTATGGTATGCTTTTACATTGACCAACTTAACAGGTAATGGGTTTGTAGCTGAACTTGTGCTGGCCAAAGAAAAAGGGCTAAAAGTTGTAACATTCCCCCAAGTAATAGAACCATTTAGTAAGCCACTATTTGCATCAGAGAAACCTCCAAAATCATCCCAACTAGTACCATTTGAATGTGCAACTTTCAATGTTGTAATATAATCGTCTACATATACAGCCATATTGCAAATACTCTGATTGTTCCATGATAATGAGACATCCACATCCGGACTAGCCGCTGTTGTATTAATATTCCAAAATTCGCAGTTGCTTACATGAGAAAGTCCAGCTATTGAAATTGTGGCGCCTGCAGACCATGCACTACCTCTGATATATTCTGCTGTATATGTATCTAAAGGATTAGCAGGTGCTGAAATACCGCAAGGATGATGTCCATAATTTGTTCCTCCAAGACTTACTTTGCCTATTGGAAAAAGGAAAGCAGTACTTCCTATCTTTCTCATTGGGCCATTTACAAATGAATTAAGAGAACCGCCGGATGTTGTTTTGGGGTTGAGTCCATAATTAGCAGTAGCTACACTACTTCCTGCATTCATTGTAAGAAGATTGGTACTTGTAGTAGTAATATGTCCACTCGTTAATGTAAGTACACCTGCTATAGCAATGGGTTGTTGCAATGTTACTCCAGTAGTTCCAGAACCTGCTGTATTATTAATTGTAAGATTATTAATCAGGTTAGGCGTTGTTGTAGTAAAAATTCCGCTGTTTTGAATTGCACTACTATTATTATAAGTATAATTAGCACCACTGCTATAAGTTCTTGTTGCCAACGAAGTTGACACAGTTCCCACATTTGCATTCTGAACACCATTGGTATTTGCAGTAATTAAACCTGCGCCAGAATTTAATGTAAAACTGTTATTAAGACCTGGTACGGCACCAGTTGAACTAAGAATTTGATTAGTGCCTGCATTAAGAATACCATTTACGATAAAATTTCCTGCAAAATTTGGAGTAACATTTTCATATAATACAATGTTGGATAATAACTGTGTGGTGCTGGTAGAAGCAACTACAAAATTAGTATAAGCAAGGTTGGTAGGCGTTGTAGCAGATACAGTTTGATTGCCTGAATTATTAAAGGTGATTCTACCATTTGTGATATCAGGATCCAATGTAGAACTTTCCATTACCCCACCTGTGAAAGAAAGGTTTCCTGTTAGGTTTAATTCAGTATAATTGGGAGTGTCAGAACTTCCGGCACAAAAATTAAATATTCCACCTGCTTGCGAATAATTACCTGTAACATTAAGACTTAGTTTATTTAAAGACAATCCTGCACCAGTTGCAATAACAGGCCAGTAATGAAAATAGGAGTTGCCACCCGACATTGAAAAATTACCACCAACATTGACTGTTGCTGTCACATTATCACCAAATGCATTATTACCTTGTCCATATACCATAAACAATTGAGCGACATTAATGATCAGGTCGCCACCCACATTCAGTGTATAAATACTGCCGTTTGTCTCAGCTAAGAATATCCCATAAATAGTAGCTCCATTATGCGTATTATCAACAGTAAAGTTTCCGTTAACTGTTGTCAATGCCTCAATAAAATATACAAGAGCAGTTTGCCCAGTACAATTCCATGTAAAATTTCCAAAACCAGACACCGGATTTAAACCTGTTGGGGCAGTATCAGTTACACCAGTTATATTACAATTAGAGGTAATTGCCCATGTTGCTGTAGGTATTACACCACCATTTCTAGCATGTTGATAAACACTATTAGCATTAAATACAACAGTTCCAGTTGTTGTTACATTATTTGAATTTACAAGAGCACCGTTTACAGTTAAATCTGTTAAGGCACCATTTGCAACAGTTAGTATTTGCCCTGCATTAACAGTTACTTGTCCTCCGGCATCAATAGTACATTGGTCAATTATTACACTAGCTGTAACTGTTACGGTATGGCCATTACGAATTGTAATTACTCCACTAGCATTTGTTGGAGTACCTTGTGCCATAGTAGGTGCAGTCCATGCTGTCCCATCCCATCGTTCCCATCTGTTTCTTTGACTCCAGTTCATGGTCGCTGAGTTTGACCTGTAATCACCAACAGCTTGAGCAAAAACTTGTGTAGCACAAATTGAAAAGAAAATCAATAAAAATGATCGAATACGCAGAGAAGTAAAAAGTTTCATACAGTTATTTGTAGGGATTAAAAATCAGCTTTCAGTAGAGATTGGATTATGGTATATTTCCATCAAACAAATGGAAATTTTTCATCAGGGACTAAAAGTATATCAACGATTTTATTTATGCAAGCTTTTCTAAGTAATTTTTACTGACAAGAACGAGTAGTTTTACGATTGCCCCTTTGACTTTATCATTTTCATGATTTCAATCAAAGCAATTTTAGAGATAATTTGCTGTATAACTATGTTTTTCTTTTTTTAAATCCGCAGGCTTTCCGGCAAATACTAATTCGCCACCACCATCACCAGCTTCGGGGCCAAGATCAATTACCCAATCGGCACTGCGTATTACATCTGTATTATGTTCTATTACTAAAATAGAATGGCCTTGTTCAATCAATGCATTAAAAGAAGTGAGCAGCTTTTTTATATCATGAAAATGCAAACCAGTAGTTGGCTCATCAAAAATGAACAGAATTTTATTATTGGCTCTCCCTTTGCCAAGAAAGGAAGCAAGCTTTACTCGTTGTGCTTCACCACCAGATAAGGTGTTGGAGGATTGGCCCAGTTTTACATAACCAAGCCCTACATCGCTTAATGGTTGAATGGCTTTGGCAATATTGGCGCCATCAGAAGCAGAGAAAAAATCGATGGCTTCATCCACACTCAGTTCCAGAATATCATAAATGCTTTTATCATTACACTTTACTTCCAGTACCTCTTCTTTAAATCGTTTGCCACCGCAGGATTCGCAAATCAGATGCACATCGGCAAGGAATTGCATTTCTACCACTTGTTCGCCTTCGCCTTTGCAGGTATCGCATCTGCCACCATCTACATTAAAAGAAAAATGCTTTGGTTGAAAGCCCCGCATCTTGCTCAATGGCAGTTTTGCAAACAGGTCTCTTATTTCATCGTATGCTTTTATATAAGTAACCGGATTACTTCTGGAGGATTTACCAATTGGATTCTGATCTACCATTTCCAATTGCTGAATAGAATCTATATCACCTGTTATCTGTTTATGAAAGCCAATCTTATCACCAAACTCGCCTTTCATTTTTCGTAAGGCAGGATACAAAATTTGTTTTACCAATGTTGTTTTTCCACTACCACTTACACCGCTAACCACACACAGCACATTCAATGGAAACTGAACAGTAATGTTTTTTAAATTATGTTGCCTTGCACCTTCTACAGTAATGGAACGATTCCATTTTCTTACCGTCTTCGGTGGTTCAATTGTTAATTCACCGTTCAGGTATTTACCAGTAAGGCTTAAAGGATTAGATATTATTTCGTCGAAATCGCCTTCGGCAACTACTTCTCCACCCAAATGAGAAGCAAACGGACCCATGTCGATAATATGATCTGCTTCTCGCATCATCATTTCATCATGCTCTACCACTACAACAGTATTACCAAGATCTCTCAATTCTTTTAATACTTGAATAAGGTTCGCCGTATCTCTTGAATGAAGTCCAATAGAAGGCTCATCTAAAATGTACAACGAGTTGGTAAGATTGCTTCCAAGGCTTCTTGTTAATTGTATCCGTTGACTTTCGCCGCCGCTTAAAGAATTGGCAAGGCGGCTCAGCGTTAAATAACCTAATCCAACTTTTAGTAGTGTATCAAGTCTGTTATGCAGCTCCAATAAAATTCTTTTCGCCACATCTTTATCATGCTGGCTTAGTTTTTTTTCTGTTGCTGTAAACCATGTTTTCAAATCTTTGACTGGCATTATGCATAGCTCACCAATATTCTTATCATTCACTTTTACATACAAGGCTTCAGGTCGCAAACGAAAGCCATTACAATCCGGGCAATCGGTTCGGCCTCTGTAGCGGCTCAGCAAAACTCTATACTGTACTTTGTATAATTGCGATTCCACATCTTTAAAAAAATCGTTGATGCCCATTACACCATCACCTCCTTGCCACAGTTGTTTTATTTGTTTATCAGTAAGATCGGCAATGGGTTTATGCACTGGAAAATTGAATAGCTTGGCGCCTTTTACAAAGTTTTGTCGCCACCAATCCAGCTTATCGCCTTTCCATGGAGCTACGGCACCATCATACACACTTAATTTTCTATCAGGAATTACCAAATCAGCATCAATACCCAGCACTTGAGAAAACCCTTCGCAGGTTGGGCAAGCACCAAAGGGATTATTAAACGAAAACAAATTAGGAACCGGTTCTTCAAACTGTATTCCATCTAGTTCAAAACGATTGTTGAAATGTAGTAGTGAATGGTGAATAGTCAATGGTGAATTCGCAAGAGTCTTTGATTTTTTTGAAACTTTCTGTGGACTGTCGGCTGTCGACTGTTGACTCCCCTGTACTTCAAG
>Ga0209476_10002967_pt1 | contig 11299 bp, 8 predicted proteins | sample KloWWTrecipitate_FD_187179 | JGI IMG/M metagenome (GOLD analysis project Ga0209476, IMG submission 187179) | Active sludge microbial communities from Klosterneuburg, Austria, studying microevolution and ecology of nitrifiers - Klosterneuburg... | ecosystem: Engineered > WWTP > Aerobic digester >...
TTCGTCCGGCCGATTCGCGCCCGGAACGTTGCGCCGACCCTGGTCGACAAATCGAACGCAGGACACCACGGTCATACCTTGGCCAGGGTCAGACCAGAGCCGACGCAACGCCCCACAAGTCTTCACAAACTTTCCCGCAGGTGGTGGGGTGGTTGGGGCGTGAGTTCTTCTGGCGGACCCGCAGGCGGACGAGCTCGGTCTCGAACCCGTTGCGGCTGGTCAGGCCGCCTTGGGAGAAGCGGGTGGTGAACACCAAACCGTTGTCGGTCAAGGTCGAGAACGGGATCCCATGCTGCTCGGTGGCAGCGCGGAATGTGTCGACGACGATGCGGCCGGTGACTCGTAGGTGGGCGGTGACTGACAGGGCGTAGCGGGAGTGGTCGTCGAGCCAGGTGAGGATCTCGACGTCGACGCCGTTGGCGAGGCGCCAGTGGGTGAAGTCGGACTGCCAGGTCTCGTTGGGTTGCTCGGCTTGGAAGCGGATGTAGCTGGAGCGTGGCTTCTTGCGCGGTTCGGGGGTGACGAGTTCGGCGCGACGCAAGATGCGGTAGATCGTTGCCCTCGACAAGGTGATGTGGTGGTGGTGTTGCAGGTGCCAGGCGATCGTCACCGGGCCGGCGTCAAGGCCCTGGCGGGTGAGTGAACGTCGCAGGTTCACCACCAGCTCAACGGTCTGCGTCGGTGTCTGTCCCGGTCGTGCTGCCGGTCTTCTCGAGCGTGGCTCGAAGGCTGCCTCGCCTTCGGTGCGGTAGCGAGCGACGAGCGCGTAGACCCAGGATCTGGCGACTCTGTAGGTGCGGGCGACCTCGCTGGGAGAACGCCCCTCGACAACGACAGCAGTGATCACCAAGCGGGCTTTGGACACCCGGTGAAGGGTTGCCGATGACGCGCGACATCAGTGTCCTGGATGACGCGCGACATCTGTCCTGGATGTGGTGAGACTCCACACTGCCCCCGCCACTAAGAAGGCCCTGGTCAGCCACTATGGCGGGCCAGGGCTTCGTCGTTACGGGGTCGACTTCTGACGGAACTTCTAACGGACTCTTGTGCTGTCCCGGTTCATAGTGGACATGTTGGCTCCGGTTGGTGTGTTCCAGTTCGGTGTGGAACTGACGGACATCCGGCAGATGATCTGCGAAACCGCGTTTCGCGAGGAGTTTCGCGACGTCCACCACCCCTCGTGTTGGCCAACGCCACCGGCGAAGGCCGCGAGTAGATCCACCGCCTCGTGTGGCCCATTCGGACCGGAGTCGACCGAGGACGACGTCGAGGCCACACCGCGTTAGGGGAAGTGGACATCATCGACCGTTGTCCAAGTTGGTTTCGACCGGCCAGTATGACAGGTCAAGTCGTCGGCCCAACGGGAGTGAACATGTGCTCAACCTCGGCGAGGAGATGGCTGGCCGCATCGAGCGGAGCCGTCATGAGCCGTCCCTCGCTAGAGGGAGGCTCGCTGCGGGTGTTGACCACCACTTCCGTCACCGCCAGAACGTGCAGCCAGCGTTCGAGGGGATAGGAGATATAGCGAAGTGGAGTGTCGTTGGCGTCGGTGAAGTGGGGTGTTGTCGAACCCGTAACCTTGAGGTGGTGATGTGGTGTCCCGAATGCATGACGAGACTCGACGAGGTGCCAAGCGACGACGCATGCCCGACGTGCGGAGGTCGACGACGAAACGCCGCGCCGTCTCCCGCCTCAGTGTCGATGAAGGTGACTGTGCCGACGCCCACGGTCATCGTGTCGCCTGATCATCATCGCCCTTGGGTCGAGAAGTGGTGTTCGATCGTTCGAGCTCTCGCTGCAATCGATGACGCATACGACGGAAGTACGCTGCGTGGCAACGTCGAAGTTGAGGAGTTCGTTCGTCGCTTCTTCGTTGAGTGCAACGACATCAAGGACTGGTTGATCGGAGACTTCGCCGACCTTCCCGGTTCTGTATCCAAGACGAAGATCAACGGTCACTACTTCAAGGAGCCGTCACTCACGCTTTGCAACGCGATGGCGAACACATCCAAACACCACACGCGAAAGCCGTCCGAGTCCGAACCCAATCCCATGTCTGCGCAGATCCATCAGACCAGCCTGACGGCTGGACTCTCCGCGAAGGTCACCCTCGCGTCGTGGTCGCACAGCAATCCGACCAAGAGTCTCGTCGACGCGCGCCAACTGGCGCACGACTGCGTAGAAAGTTGGCGAGACTTCTTCGCGGCTCATGGGATGGCCGAGCCCGCCTGCTAAGTCGGGCGCAGTGATACCCAGGGAGCGCGACTCATGACGAAGATCTGGACGCTGGACACGCGAGACACCGTCCTGCTCGACGTGGTCATGCAGCACTCCCAGCTTTCTTACGCAGATCTCGGCCCTGAACTAAGGATGTGCCACGCCCGGACGGTGGAGATGCTCGGCAGCAAAGGTGTCAGCTACGAGGCGCTTCGATCAGCGCTCGTTCCCAATACCGAACCAGAGTTAGCGGACCTGGCTCTCGTGTTCGACACCGCCCGCTTCGACGAGAGCTGGTACGGCATGGCCATTGCCGAACGAGTGCTCCCTCAGCTCGAACGAGACTGGAGTGGGAGCATTCTTGAAGGAGATCTGATCTCTCGCAACGAAGACCGGGCATTCCGAGCGCTGCGCAGTTCGCTTGGTGCTCGTGTGTCCGGGATCTCTACAACCAGACAGCTCTTCGTCATCTACCTGACGAACTTGAACAAGCGCCGAAAGGAGAAGCTCGTCAAGGGACTGCTGGAGTACGAGCCCTTCGTCGGGTCCATTGAGACTCACTATGAATCCTGGCTCAAGGACTGGCTTAGCCTCACCCTCACAAACTCGTACTTGAAGCACGGGACCACCTTCATTGGCCCTCATGAATCCGACATCGAGGAGGCCGCCGAGCGCAATCTTCGTTGGTGGCCACTGGACCAGCATGGCTATCGGTGCGTCAGCCTTCCGAGCGACCTTCACTTCGACCTGTTCTTGTCGTACAAGATCGAGCGTGGGGAAGGCTTCCATGGTTCCGAGTCAGACACGCTGCACGGGCTGTCCACGATCTCGGATGACCCACAGGAGCTCGGCGAATTCACGGTCTTCGTCGACCCTCGCAAGGTCGACTACGGCAATGGTAAAGGCGAGTCGGTTCAGCGGCTCGGAATAGCCCTGACCGACGGCGATGCGTCTAGGTATGTGGCTGACAGCGTGGTTCGGGCTGCGGGACGCTCTTTGAAGGTTGCGAGCACAGCAACACTTGACGCCGCTCTGGTAACCGCGGTCGACCGCTACCGCAACTTCCTAAGGGGAGGCTAGCAATGGGCCCTGCACGTCTAATAGCGGCACTGAGCTTCGAGGATCGCGCGACTTGCGGTGTGGTCGAACTGGCCGACAGGATCCAGGAACTCGTCATGCTCGACTACGGCTCGCGCGCGACGCCCGGGCACACGGCGCGGAGGGCTCGAGAGCAAGCATGGAACAAGGTCGGCGATATCGGGAAGCGGACGTCAATGAGCCCGACACGGCTCGAGATCAATCCATACTCGATGCGAGACCTCGAAGACGCCATCTTGGCCCCCAGTCCAGCCACGCACACCTACATCGATATCAGTTGTCTAACGCGGCCGCACGTCGTGGCCGCAGCAAGGGCGTGCACCGAACTCACCGCACAAAGTCGTCGGTGGTCCGTCGTCTACACCACGCCGTTGTCATACGGGAACCTGAATAGCGTCACGAGCGGTTTCGGCTGGCGGGACACGTTGGTCCTGCCTCTGGGACGCGAACCCTCGGCCAGTAATGAGGGTGTGAGCGTTGGCCTCGTGCTCCTTGGCCAAGAGGCTGAGCGACTTCAGATTGCTTTGGACGAGGTGGAGCCCGCTGCCGGATATGCCGTGCACGTTGTTCGCGATGATCGACCCGATTTGTATCGAAGGACGATTGCATCGAACGAGCTTGTCCTGCGTCACTTGCGCTCCCTGCGGATGCCAGGTCGGCGAGCTGACGCGATTCGACCGTTTCTTCCTTCGCTGGGATGGGTCGAACGCGGCGTCCACCTTCCAACGCTGCTTTCTGAATTGGCGGGCATTGTCAGCACGGTCTCGTCTGCGGCCCGAGCGGCAGGTGCCCCAGTGTTCTTGTACCCGTTTGGGCCGAAGGTCAGCGGCTTCGCTGCTGCGCTGATGCTCGCAACCGAGTATCCGGAGGCCAGCTGGTGCATCTACCCGATCGCCGTCACGCATCCGCTCGACTACAGCGAAGGCTGCTCGGAGGTCGCGGTGCTTCCTGACAGCGCGTTCGCACAACCTTTCGCTAACGCTGCGGACAACTCACTCCAAGACTCTGAGGTCTGCTGAAGCGCCTTAGCGCTGGTCGTTTCCTCAGCTCGACTAACTGTCCGAAACAGAGGCAGCTGAGGAGCTGCGAAAGATCGTCCATCCTGGCCACAGCCAGCGTTGTTGTGGTTCAGAAGAGCGTCGGCGCCGGAGGAACAGCTGTCGGGTGAGTGGGTAGCCCGTCGCATGTGAAGGAGGATCGGCGAACTGTACTGGCTCGGAAGAGCCGTCCAGGTGGCGCTTCACCCACTGCTCAAGCTCGGCGCAAGGGAGGCGAACGCAACGACCGATGCGCAATACCCCAATGCTTGACCACGGTCGTCGCGGGTGGCGACAGTGAGCAAGGGGCTGGTGGTGCGGCCACTTCTTGCGTCGGCACACGACTTGGCGCGTCTGCTCGGCACCAGACGCGCGACCCCGCACGCACTGATCAAGCTAGTCTCCTCACTCCGGTCAGGCCAAAGAGTGGTCCAGCCTTCGTTACCCTCGGAGCGCGCCTCCCGCTTCGGAGTCGGACGACTAAAGTCGAGCAAGCCGCGTGAGTATGTGGCGATACTCGCAGATAAATCCGTCAATCTCGGCTCCATGATAGAAGACCTGAGAGTCCACGTCGTGCTCAGGGTCCAGCTGTAATTTGCGCCTAACCTCATGAATAGTGTTCCGTGCGGCCTCCGTTCCGTCACCAGCGCACGCCACTTGGATTGACAACACTTCACTGCGCGAGCGTTTCAGGATTCCCTTGCGGGGAATAGTTCGGGTGATGTTGATCCGATTTCCAACTCCGCCTGCAGCATCGAACTCGCAGTCGAAGGTGCGCAGAATATGCTTGAGCTTGATCCACTTCAGAGGACGATCGGACCTATCGATCGCTCGGGTGTGCTTCCGAACCCACTCAGCAAGTTCAGCAACCTCGCGGTCTGCCAGGTCAGAGGAAGATGTCGGCACCAGCCCATGTTGGGCGACACGCAGAGTCATGCGAAACAGCTCGTCTTGTGCGCATGTCATGACGAGGCCGTTGATGTCAAGAAAGGCGATGAGCGCAACCAGCGCTGTTCGCTTGTTGCCGTTGTGGAAGCTATGGTTCAGAGCCACCGAGTGGAACAAAGCGGCGCCAGCCATCTCCGCAGTCGGATACTTGAGAGTCTGTCCAATTGATGTGAGCGGCCGGTGAGCCGACATGGAGACCAACGCTGCGTTCTTGACTCCCGGAGGGCTGATGGGGTCCCCGGAGTCGCGGAAGTCCTCCTCCAACGCCTCGTGAATGCCAACCAGTTCAGATTCCGAGAGGTACTTACTGACCGCTGTCCTGCCGATGTCGCGAAGCTCGAAGTTGTCGACAAGCGGCGGCGTACTGCGCCGAACTTCGGGCAGGGGCGCCTGCCGGACCCCGTCCTCGGAGAACGCCCTGCGGAATCGTCGAAGGCTGTTCTTCGGTATACGGCGGGTGCTGGGGTCCAGCTTGACGCCAACCGATCTCATGCGTTCCGACAGCTCAGACAATGTGAGTCCGCTGGCGTCAATCCAGTATTGAACGTTCAGCTGCTCCCTCGGGCCGACCAGGCCGAGCGCCGATCGTGCGGCGGCGACTTGCCGCGCGGGAATCAGGTCGTTCGCACTGCCGAGCTGGTCGATCCCGGCATCCCACAGCGTGACCAGAGCCTCATCGAGATCGACATCCGCTTCGCGAGCGAGCTCGCCCACCCTAATTGTCTTTCGACTCACCGGCGCTCGAACCTCCCGGCAAACCCTAGCAACGGTCGCCTTCGTAACGCTGCTTGTCGAATCGACCCGAACGAGGGCACTTCGGCGAACCGTGCAGCCGCGATTGACCAGCTCAGACTTCACGTCGCCGGCCCCGAACGGACCCTCCCGAACCCTCGGATTCGTTTCCTAAACCGATCTATGGTCGATAGTCAGATTGGGCCAGCGTCCGCCGGGCCAACAACCCGATGACTGGACCGCTGCGTTCAGGCGTTGTCGGCGGAGCTTGCTCGACGCGGCACCCGACGGGTCGGTGCAGCTGTGGCCGTGTTGCCCGCCGGGCTTGCCAGGGCACGTTCGAGGCCGGTGAACAGGTCGACGACATCGGCTGCTTCGAAGACTCGGTAGCGCTGCCTACCGATGTTGCGTTGGCGCAACACTCCAGCGGCTTCGAGACGGTTGATGGCTTCGCCTGTTCGCATCTCGGATCGTCCGATCAGTCGTGCGGCGCTGTCGACGGTGATCACCGGGACGCCTGGCAGGAGGTCGAGGAGCAGCTCGACCGCCGAGTTCGCTCGGACTCGACCCAGTTGTGCCCGCCATCGTGCATTGAGTGCTTGGATCCTGCCCGCGTAGGACTCGGCGTCCGCACACGATCGGTGTGCAGCGGTGGCGAACGTACGCAACCAAGTGCCCGCACCGGCGGATCGCTCAGGACTGGCAGGCGCACCGATGTGTCGAAACGTGGTGAGCCCGGCGATGTAGTCACTCGCCCAGGTGGCGAGCACGAGACTGATCGGCGGTACGAAGCGCGGTGCGAGGCCGCGGCGGCGGAGGATGACATGGATGAGCGCGCGGCCGGTGCGGCCGTTGCCGTCGGCGAACGGGTGGATCGTCTCGAACTGGGCGTGAGCGATCGCCGCTTGCACGAGGGCAGGATGGTCATCGCCGTTGACGTAGTCGAGGAGGTCGTGGAGCAAGGCGTCGACAGTGTCCGGTGGCGGTGGGACGAAGACTGCGGAGCACGGGTTGTAGCTGCTGCCGCCGATCCAGTTCTGCATTGTGCGGACCACACCGCCGATGTGCGGCATCGAAGATCGTTCCATCAAGGTCCGGTGGATACCGAGCAGGTCGTCGAGGGTGATCGTGTCGGTCGACGAGCCCAACTCGACGGCGGCCTCCATGGCTGCGACGTTGGCGAGCACCTCGACTGCAATCCGATCGGCTGCGTCGCCACCCTGAGCAAGCACGACCTCTGCGTCGAGCAACCGGCGTGGCCCTGCCTCCAGTCCCTCGATCTTCGACGAGGCGACCGACTCGGCGCGCAGCAAGAACCGCGCCAGCCCTTCGAGGCTGACGTGCGACGTGCCGGTCGCGTTCAGCCTGCGAATCGCTGCTTCCGCGTCGCTGAGGTCAGCGGCGAGATCGGCCGGCAGGGCGAGCTCCCACCCGGTGAGCGGGTCGGGGAGATAGGCGTCGTACTCGCAACCCTGGCGGTCGTGTCGACTCATCCCCTCGAACGAGGAGGTCCAGCGGCTTCTGATCAGCGTTGCCACAACCGTTACCTCCCATCTCTCTAAGTAACGCTTGTACTCTAACCGTTCTCCAGGTGTGCGGGAATGCAACACTTCCTTCAGAGCGCCAGCGACAAGCGGTGCACCGAAATGCAGCCGTCGCCGACCGAAGCGCCCTCGTATGTTGACGTCATGTCGTCCGAGCCGAGCGCACCAAGCCAAGCGCAGATCGGGGCTGCTGTCGAGCAGACCCTCGTGGGTTGGGGCGCGGAGCTGGACGTCGGCCAGAAGTTCTGGTGGATGGACTGGAACCGCATGATCCGCGACGCGATCACGGCGATGCGGACGGGCGAGCCGGTCCTGTACGACGACGACGAGTGACGGCGCGTGATCTGTATGAAAGCCCGACCTGTCTGCTGCGGGCAGATCGGCGTTCTGGGCAGAACTTCTAACGGAACTTCTAACGGACCAGGTGACACAGGGCGTTATCCACAGCTACCAGATGACATTCCAGAATCGTGAAAGCCCTCCTAGATGGCACAAAGTGGCACAGGGCATCACAGAGTGACAGCACCGTTTTACGGCTCATAACCCGAAGGTCGCAGGTTCAAAATCCTGCCCCGGCACTGAAAAGCCCTGGTAGATCGCAAGATCTGCCAGGGCTTCGTTCGTTCACTCCTAGTGACCCCGGCAAGCCATGTACCAAGTTCTGTGTACCAAGTTCTCGCCCGGCGTCGAACGTTCTACCTGTAATCATGTTGCATCGGGATCTTGCCCGATGGTCGTAGACCTGCCATGTGCAGCCAGATGTCGACCGATGTGGGTCCGCGTCGGCCGTGGCGCCGACTTCACGTCGGCATGCGGCGGACGGCTTGGGCCGCGAGCTCCGAGCGGCTGGTCACGCCGAGCTTGGTGAAGATGTGGCCGAGGTGGACCTTCACGGTCCCGCGAGCGACGAACATCTTCGCTGCGATCTGTGGGTTCGTGAGACCCTCGGCGACCAGTTCGACCACTCGCAGTTCGGTCGGGGTCAGGCTGGCCCAGCCGCTCGACGGTCGCTTCCGTTCGCCCCGCGCTCTCGACGCGTACTCGATGGCTTCCTCCATCGAGAGTGCAGATCCCTCTGCCCAGTACGTGGCGAACGCATCGTCGCCGACAGAGGCTCGCAGTTGGCCACACGTGGCGTGGGCGACGGCGGCATCTGTCGGCAGCGGGACGATCCCGAGAATGTTGCGCAGTGCCGCAGCTGCGGCGAAGCATCTGACCGCCTCGGCGTCACTCTCGGCGCGTTGGGCGAGTGAAGCGACCGCGTCGAGGGTGGCGGCGGCATCGGGCCGGTGGCCCATGCGAGCGAACGATGCCAAGGCCCCGTGCACGTGGCGCGCTGCGGCCTCGAGGTCACCCGACTCCTGCGCGAGCAGACCCCGCTCCAGTTCGATCCGGGCCAGCATCCACTGGTTGTCGAACCCCGCAGTCAATCCGGCGATGTCGTCGAGGAGAGAACCGGCGCCGGCGTGCTCGCCGACGCGCCGTCGCGCGGACGCCTCGACGATCGCCGGCAGCACCACGAAGTACGGGATGCCGTGCTCGCGGGTGGTCGCGTAGTTGGGAGCGAGCAGGTCGATGGCCGCCTGGTTGTCGCCGCGCCCGATCGCTATCTGACCAAGGTTGGCGAGGAGGTCCGCGACCGCAAGGCCTCCACCCGTCGCGTGGGAGCGCTGGAGGAGGGCGGTGCACTCGGACTCCGACGCGTCGTACTCGCCTTGGGCGATGTCGACGGCCCACAGCCAGGCACGGGCCATCGAACCCGTGATCGGCTCGCCGATGCCGTCGCACAGCTCGATCGCCCGCTGGAGGTGCGACCGTGCCTCGACCAGGTCGCCCCGACGGGCGAGGAACAGGCCGAGGAGCCCGTGGTACCACGCAAGGAAGTAGTCGGCCTCGAGTCGAGTGGACAGCACACGCAACGTCTCCATGTCGTCGGCGGCAGCGATGTCATCGCCGGTCACCCAGCACAGGACGGTCAGCATCTTGTGGCTGCTGAGCACCGCCCACTGGTCGCCGCTGGCCGAGCCCAGCTCGATGCTTCGGTCGAGAAGGGGTCGTGCCTCGTGTGGTGTCGTCACGGCGGTCGCGAAGCCGAGGGTGTTGAGCGCTCGGGCCCGCGCCCAGTCGTCGTCTACCAGTTCGGCTAGCTCCAGCGCCTCGGGCGCGCGGGCCGACATGGTCTCGAGATCGCCGGCATACAGGCCGAGGTGTGCCGCCGCCCAACACGCTCGAGCGCGATGGACGCTCGGCGCAGTTTCGGGCTTGTCGAGCAGTCTGGCCAGCCATCGCCCACCGCGTCCGAGGTGACCGCGCAGCTCCCAGAACAGCGCCATCGCAGTCGCCAGCCGCAGCGCGCACTCGCGGTGATTGGACCCGATTGCGAACTCGAGCGCAGACTCGAGGTTGGCGTGCTGGGACTCGAGCATCGCCAACAGCGCTGCGCTGTCGCGCAATGCCACACCCGGCGCGCTCCGCTCGGCGAGCGCGACGAAGTACGACAGGTGGCGGACGCGCACGGCCTCGGCCTCGCCGCTCTCGGCGAGACGCTGCAGGAGGTACTGGCGCACCGTGTCGAGGAATCGGTAGCCCTGACCGTTCGTGGCGTGGTCGACCTGCACCATCGATTTGTCGACGAGCCGGGTCAGGACGTCGAGCACGGCGTACCGATCCGCGATGTCGTCGCCCGCCAATCCCTCTGCCGCCTCGAGTGTGAAGCCGTGCATCACCGACAGGCGGCGGGCGAGCTGTTGCTCGTCAGGGCTGAGCAGGTCGTAGCTCCACGCGACCGACGCCTCCAGGGTCTGTTGTCGCGACATCGCCGTTCGGCTGCCACCACTGAGGAGGCGGAAACGGTCGTCGATCCCCGAAGCGATGCGCGCCGGGCTCATCATCCGCACCCGAGCGGCGGCGAGCTCGATCGCGAGCGGGATGCCGTCGAGCCGCGAGACGATCTCGGCGATCGCCGGCCGCTCGTCGACCGAAGGTTCGAACGACGGGCGCGCGCTGCGAGCCCGCTGCACGAACAACTCGAACGCCGTCAGTTCGTCGAGCGATGGCACCCGCCACACGACCTCGCCCGACACTCCGAGCGCCTCACGGCTCGTGGCGATGACGCGCACGCCGGAGCAGCGTTGCAGCAGCGTCTCGATCGCCGTCGCCACACCGTCGAGCAGGTGTTCGCAGTTGTCGACGACGATCAGTGCCGACACGTCGCGGAGCTGCTCGGTGAGCGTGTCGAGCAGCGGCCGACCGAACTCCTCACGGAGCCCGAACACTGCAGCGATCGCCTGCGCAACGAGATCGCCGCTGGCGACCGGCGCCAGCTCCACGCACCAGACGCCGTCGTCGTACCGATCGAGCTGCAGCTCCAGGGCGGCGACCTCGTACGCCAGCCGCGTCTTGCCGCAACCTCCGGCACCGGTGAGGCTGACCAAGCGGTGGGCGATGATCGCCTCGCGTACCGATGCCACCTCCGCCTCGCGCCCGATGAACGACGACAGCTGCGCCGGCAGGTTCGTCGATCGATCTACCCCGGTGCCGGTCGAACGTGAGGACGAGCCTGGGCTGGTTGCGTTCATGTGCGGCATCGTCTCCTGACCCCTCGGTGCCGACATCTGCCAGATGGCATATCCCGTCGCGCTCGGGCCTCGACCAGCGGGATTATCCCACGCACTGAAGCCGAATATGCCACCTGGCCGATGTACCGCGGCAACCGCGGGCGCA
>Ga0209476_10002969_pt1 | contig 11297 bp, 10 predicted proteins | sample KloWWTrecipitate_FD_187179 | JGI IMG/M metagenome (GOLD analysis project Ga0209476, IMG submission 187179) | Active sludge microbial communities from Klosterneuburg, Austria, studying microevolution and ecology of nitrifiers - Klosterneuburg... | ecosystem: Engineered > WWTP > Aerobic digester...
CAAGGCTGTGGAAGAGGCTGTCGCCGGCCTGCCGTCCTATCAGAGGCCGCAGGCCATTCATTTGGTAGACGACATGCCGCGGACGGAGACGGGAAAGCTGCGCCGCGGCGCCCTCGGCAGGATGCTTGAATGAATACCCGTCGTCGTCGACGGCGCGCAGATCAATAACAACAGCGGCAAAGCCGGTTAAAAAGGAGGAGGCATGAAAAGCAAGCTTCGCATCGAATGGACGCTCTGTGGCGCCTTGGCGCTGGCTGCGGCGTCCCTGCCGGCCAAGGCCGATCTGCAGGTGGCGCAGATTGCGCCGATGAGCGGGCCGATCGCGGCGGAAGGCACCGCCTACAATCTCGGCATCCGCATCGCCCTGGATGCCGCCAATGCGCGCGGCGGCGTGCATGGCAAGAAGATCGCCCTGAAGACACTGGATGACGAGTACAAGCCGGATCGGACGGTGGAACTGATCCGCAAGGAGGGCGCCGGTGAAACCCTGGCCCTGCTGCTGCCGATCGGCTCGCCGGCGATGACGAAAGTGCTCAAGGAGAAGGTGCTGGAGTCGGTCGGGATGCCCGTCGTCGGCGTGATTCCCGGCGCCGAGCCGCTGCGCTCGCCGATGAACCCCTTCCTCTACCATGTTCGCGCCGGCGACCTGGACCAGTACCAGCGCATCGTCGAGCACGTCCTGACTGTGGGCATGAAGCGGATCGCCGTGGTGTATGCCGACATTCCCTTCGGCAAGGCGGGGCTGGCGGCGGTCGAGACCCTGCTCAAGGCCCGTTCCCTGGCGCCGACGGCCGGCATCGCCTTCCCGATGGGCGCCGAGATCGATTTTCGCGGCGCGATGGACCGCTTGCGCCAGGACGTGCCGGACGTGGTTGTCCTGATCAGCCCGATGTTCGCCGCAGGACAGTTCGTGCGCGAGTACCGCAAGGCCGGTCTCACCTCGCCTATCATGACTTTGTCTTATGGTGCGGCGGAGGCCCTCTGCAGCATTGCCGGCGAGGACAAGGCGAAGGGCGTCGGCGTGGCCCAGGTATTCCCCAACGGCAACAGCCCGACCATTCCCGTTTCGCGGCGTTTCCAGGAGGACTTCAAGCGCTACGGCCCGGCGAAGGTGGCGCCGACGCAGAACCATTTCGAGGGCTACGTGACCACACTGGTGTTGCTCGATGCACTCAAGCGGGCCGGTCCGGCGCCGACGCGGGAGAAGCTGGTGAAGGCGCTCGACGGCATGAAGGAAACCGACATCGGCGGCTTCACGGTGGATTTCTCGCCGGGCCGCCACACCGGATCGCGGTTTGTCGATATCGGCATCGTCAGCAACAACTGCCGGCTGGTATTCTGAGCGATGCTGCGGAATTGGTGTAGATTGTTGCAAGCCAAACAAAACGCGCAGAGCGTTTCGCCGGCGAAGCATGATTGGCCTTTTCAGAGTAGACGTTTCGATGAACGGCATCGAGTTGCAGGATCGCGAATCGTTCGCCGCGATCCGGGAATGCCGCGAGCCGAATGCGCGTGCTGCCCTGCTGCTGGCGCACGCCGCACAAGCTCGAACAGCAACCCCAAGACGCCTGTGCACCATCCAAACATAACCGGAGGAGACACTATGAAGACCAGTCTGAGAATCGTACTCGCGGCGGCCGCCCTTGCCGGCGCCGCCCAGTTGGCGCACGCCGCCGATGTGACCCTGCGCTTCCACCAGTTCCTGCCGCCGCAGGCAACAATTCCTTCGAAAGCCATCGTGCCCTGGGCGCAGAAGGTCGAGAAGGAAAGCGGCGGGCGCATCAAGGTGCAGCACTTCCCGAGCATGCAGCTCGGCGGCAAGCCGCCCGAGTTGTACGACCAGGCCAAGGACGGCGTCGCCGACATCGTGTGGACCGTGCTGGGCTACACGCCGGGCCGCTTCCCGAAGTCGGAGGTGTTCGAGCTGCCCTTCAGCAGCGGCTTGGCCGAGCCGGCCTCGCGCGCCTTCCAGGAGTATGTCGAGAAGCACGCGATGGACGAGTTCAAGGATGTCAAGGTCATCGCCGTGCACGTGCATGGCCCCGGCCTGATCCACAGCAAGGACCCGGTCACCCGGCTCGAGGACATGAAGGGCATGAAGGTGCGCGGCGGCTCGCGCATCACGAACATCATGCTCGATCAGCTAGGTGCGGTTCCCGTCGGCATGCCGGTGCCGGCCGTCGGCGAGTCCCTCTCCAAGGGCGTCATCAGCGCCACGACCATTCCCTGGGAGGTCGTGCCGGCCCTCAAGGTGCAGCAGATCGTCAAGAACCACACCGGCTTCGCCGGCGAGCAGGGCCTGTACACCCAGACCTTCGTGGTGGCGATGAACAAGGGCGCCTATGACAAGCTGCCGGCCGACCTGAAGAAGGTCATCGACGCCAACAGCGGCATCGAGACGGCGGCGCTGTTCGGCCGCGCCATGGATGGGGGCGACAAGGTCGGCCACGACCTGGCGCAGAAGGCCGGCAACAAGATCTACATGCTCGACGCCGTGGAGACCCAGACCTGGCGGCGCACCGCTTCCGCCGTGCGCGGCATCTGGTACAAGGAAGTGGCGGGCAAGGGCATCGACGGTCCGAAGCTCGCGGCCGAAGCCGAGGCCCTGATCGCCAAGCACGCGAAGAAGTAATCCTTTTTCCTGTCCCTTTCCGGCGCGGCGGCCGTCAGGCCCCCGCGCCGCAAGACTGGTATTGACCTATGGGCAAGTTCATATATGACATCAGCCGCTACCAGGCCTGGTTCGGCGGCATCGTGTTGACCCTCGTCGCGGTCATCAGCGTCGTCAGCATCGCCGGCCGTGCCTTGACCTTTGCCGGACTCGGACCGGTGCCGGGCGACTTCGAACTGGTCGAGGCCGGCACCGCGCTCGCCGTGTTCTGTTTTCTTCCCTGGTGCCACCTCAAGCGCAGCCATGCCGACGTGGCCATGCTGTGGCATCTCTATCCGCCAGCGGTGCGTCGCCTCCTGGAAGTATGCATCGAGACGCTGGTGCTGACGGTCTGGGTGCTGCTCGTCTGGCGCATGGGCGTGTCGATGCTCGAGTACCGCGAGAACGGCGAGGTCAGCTTCATCCTGCAGATGCCGGTGTGGTGGGGCTATGCCGCTTCCATGCTGCCGGGGCTGTTCGGCTGCCTGGTCTATGCCTGGCGCCTGCTCGAAACCCTGCATCTGGTGGCGCCCCAGCCGGGATTCGCGACTGCCGAGGGAGGCCATTGATGGAGTCGCTCACGCTGGCCGCCTGGTCCTTCCCCGTCCTGCTGCTGCTGATCTTCCTGCGCGTGCCGATCGGCATGTCGATGCTGGCCCTCGGCCTGCTCGGCTCCTGGCTGGTGTATGGCAGTGCGGCGCCGCTGCTCAATCAGATGAAGGCGCTGGCCTACGGCACCTTCTCCAGCCATTCGCTGTCGATCGTGCCGCTGTTCCTGCTGATGGGCCAGTTTGCCTCGCTCGGCGGCATGTCGCAGGCCCTGTTCAAGGCGGCCGAAGCTTTTCTCGGCCACCGCAAGGGCGGCCTTGCCATGGCAGCGATCGGCGCCTGCGCCGGTTTCGGCGCGATCTGCGGCTCCTCGCTCGCCACCGCGGCGACGATGGGCCAGGTGTCTCTGCCGGAACTGCGCAAGGCCGGCTACGACGGCGGACTGGCCAGCGGCGCGCTGGCGGCCGGCGGCACGCTCGGCATCCTCATCCCGCCCTCAATTGTGCTGGTGATCTACGCCATTCTGGCCGAGCAGAACATCGCCGACCTGTTCGCCGCCGCCTTCGTGCCGGGCATCATCGCCGCCATTGGCTACATGCTGGTCATCAACATCGTGGTTCGCCTGAACCCCACCCGTGGCGGCCGCCAGCTCGAGCCGATGCCGTGGCCGGAACGCCTGCGCGCCATGCAAGCGGTATGGCCGGTGATGACGATCTTCATCGTCGTCATCGGCGGCATCTACACGGGCATCTTCACGCCCACCGAGGGCGCCGCGGTCGGCGCCGCCACCACCGGCCTGCTGGCCTGGTGGAAGGGCGGCCTCGGCCGCGACCGATTGCTGCGGGCCCTCGAAGCCACAGCGAGCGGTACCGGCATGGTGTTCATGATCGTGCTCGGCGCCGCCGCCTACAACACCTTCCTCGCTCTGTCGCAACTGCCGCAGGAGCTGGCCACCTGGGTCGGCAGCCTCGGCCTGAGTCCCTATGCGGTGCTGTGGGCGATCATCGTGTTCTACCTGATCTTCGGCTGCGTGATGGATTCGCTCTCGATGATCCTGCTGACCATTCCGATCTTCTTCCCCATGGTGTCGGGCCTCGATTTCGGCCTGCCCCCCGAGGACTTTGCGATCTGGTTCGGCATCATCGTCCTGATCGTCGTCGAGGTCGGCCTGATCACGCCGCCGGTGGGCATGAATCTCTTCGTCATCCAGTCGATGGCGCCGGACATCGCCATCCGCGACACCTATCGCGGCGTCTGGCCCTTCGTCGCCAGCGATCTGATCCGCGTCACCCTGCTCGTGATCTTCCCGTCGATCACGTTTTTTGTACTGAAGCTCTGAGCGTACAACGACGTCGCATCGGCATCATCGGTGCCTCTCCTTCCTTGGGTGCTTGCGTCGGCCGTCATGTCCGGCCGACGCGCAGGTGCAGGGGCCAGCGCAAAGTCTTCTTCATCCCGGGATCCGGCCACAACGCTGCCAGGCGGCGGCCGAATTCCACGAGCGGATCGACGCCCTTCGCCTTCATGCAGGCCTGGGTGGCCGACCAGGTGCCGAGGTAGCCGAGCAGGTCGTCGCGCGACCACTCGGTACGGATCTCGAAGGCGGGCGGTTCGATGGATTCGAAGGGAAAGGGCAGCGAACGGTAGCGGTCGTCCACCATTTTGCGTTCCGGCGGCCAGTAAGGGCCGACTACGTTGCGATAGTAATCGCTTACCAGTTCATCGATGCCGGCCTCGACGTCGAGCAGTGTGTAAGTCCACGCGGCGATGACCCCGCCCGGCTTCAGCACGCGCTTCGCCTCGGCGTAAAACTTATCCAGATCGAACCAGTGGATGGCCTGTGCGACGGTGACCAGGTCGATGCTCGCCGTATCGAGGAGACTGACTTCTGCCGGCGCCAGGCGGTAGTCGATCCGGGGATGCGGCTCGGCATGCTCGAGTTGCTTGCGGCTGGGATCGGTGGCGATGACCCGCTCGAAATGGGCGGCCAGCCCCACCGCGGCCTGGCCGCTGCCGGTGCCGCAGTCCCAGGCGGTGCCGCGCGCCGGCGCGATGCCGGCCAGCCAGGCGAACAGATCGGCCGGATAGTTCGGCCGAAACCGGGCGTAATCCGTCGCCTGGTTTGAGAAATGGTCCTTGAACGCCGAACTCACGATAAGGTGAAATAAAAGGTCGCGCCCTTGTCGATTTCACCTTCGGCCCACACCAGGCCGCCGTGGCGCTGGATGATGCGCTGCACCGTGGCCAGGCCGATGCCGGTGCCGGCGTATTCCTTGATGCCGTGCAGGCGCTGAAAGGCGCTGAAAAGCTTGTCTGCGTAGCGCATGTCGAAACCGGCGCCGTCATCCCTGACGAAATAGGCAAGGTCGTTGCCGGTTCGCCGGACGCCGAATTCGATGTGGGCGACTTCCTGGCGGGCGGTGAATTTCCAGGCATTCGCTATCAGGTTATGCATCGCCACGCGCAGCAGGCGTTCGTCGCCGCGTGCCCGGATACCTGGCGCTGCCGTGAATTCAACCCTGCGACCCGGCTCGGCAGCCTGCAATTCCCGGGCGATCGTTTCGGCAAGACGGGAGAGGTCGACTTCAGCCATGTGTATGGGCTCGCGCGTGAGTTGGGCGAGATCGATCATGCCATCGATCAATTCGCTCATACGCAGGGTGGCCGCGCAGATACGGTTCAAGTACTCCCTGCCTTGCTCGTCGAGCCGATCGCCATAGTCTTGCTGCAGCAGGCGCGAAAAGCCGTTGATGCCGCGCAGGGGCGAGCGCAGGTCGTGCGAGACGGAATAGCTGAAACTCTCCAACTCCTTGATCGAGGCTTGTAGTTCGGCTGTGCGCTGGTTTACGTGGTCTTCCAGCTCCAGATTCATATTGCGCAGAAGGTTTTCAGCGTGGCGGCGACGTTGGCTGTTGCGGTTGGCTTCGATCAATACGGCGCAGGTGGCCGCGAATGGCTGCAGGTGATCGACCAGGGCCTCGTCATATCCGCCCGGGCGATTGGCGGCCCCCAGCATGCCGACCATTACTTCGCCGCGATAAAGCGGCAGGCCCATGAAGGAATCGAGGGGCGGATGGCCGGGCGGCAATCCGCCTCGGCGCGGATCGCTGCTCGGCGAATTGGACAGGACCGGACGGCCGGTGGTGAGGGTATTGCCGAAGAGCGTTTTCAGATTGCGGAACTCGAAACCGCCACTGATGTACTTCTCGTAGAGCTGGCGCGAGGCATCGTCCCAGGAAATGTCTGTGATGGCATACGGCCGCAGGAACGGGGCGCCCGAGTCATCGCGGAAGACCTCGCAGATGAAGCCGTACCGGCTGTCGGTGATGTCGAGCAGATGGGTCAGCAGCCGGTCGAAGGTCGGATGCGGGTCGGCATCCGCAATGAAATCGGATTGCGCTTCGCTTACCGCATGCAACATGCGGTTCTGTTCGAGGAACATCAGCTCGATCCGCTTGCGGTCGCCGATATCCCGCGTAATGGAAAGCATGCAGGGCTCGCCATCGAGCTCGATGATGCTGGCGGAGAACAGGGTGTCTAAGATCCGCCCGGACTTGTGGCGGAAGCGGGCTTCGAAGTTGGCCAGTTCGCCCTTGTCGCGGAGCAGGGCGACTACCCGGTCGCGTTGCGCAGCTTCCGGCCAGATGCCCAGTTCCACGGTCGTTCTGCCGATCGCTTCGCCTTGGGTGAAACCGAAAACCCTTTCGAATGCCGGGTTGACATCGATATAACGCCCTGCGGCCAAGGAACTGATGACGATGGCGTCGGGACTGGCGGAAAAAACGCGCGACAGCTTTTTTTCGGAAAGGCGCAGCGCGGACTCGGTTTGCTTGTGCTCGTGACTGATCTGCTCAAGCAGCGTGTCATGCGTCCAGGCCAGTTCGGATTCATGCGATTCCAGCTCGGCGACGCGCTTTCGCAGTGCGTCCAGCTCGGCGTGCAGAAGGGATGTTTTGTCCTCAGGCAAATTCATGTTCGGCGGAAGCATGGCTTGTCCGGTGAATTCTCCGCCGAATTACCGCCCACCTCAAGCACAAACATGAAGGCATGCAGGACAAATGCCCCTGACGAGGCGGCCGCAGGGCCGCCTCGTGAAACCGGGCAAGGGGTTATTTCGGCCGCTTGTCGATGACGCGCTTGGCCTTGCCGATGGAGCGCTCGATGGCGGACTGGGCGACGACGCGCACCTGGGTGGACACGCCGATGTAGGACTTGATGTGATGCTGCAGCTCCTTTGCCGCCGCCTGCTGCTCGGCCGCCGGGGCCTGCGCGAACTCGGGCTTCATTTCCACCAGCACGTCCAGTTCGTCCATGTGCTCGGGGCGGGAGACTTCCAGCACGTAATGCGGCGCCAGCTTCGGCTGCTTGAGGATCATTTCCTCGATCTGCGAGGGGAAGACGTTCACGCCGCGGATGATGAGCATGTCGTCGGAGCGGCCGGTGATCTTGTCCATGCGGCGGAAGGAGCGCGCCGTGGGGGCGAGCAGGCGGGTGAGGTCGCGGGTGCGGTAGCGGATGATCGGCAGCGCCTCCTTGGCCAGCGAGGTAAATACCAGTTCCCCCGTTGCACCGTCGGGCTGCACTTCGCCGGTCACCGGGTCGATGATCTCCGGGTAGAAGAAATCCTCCCAGATCACCAGGCCGTCCTTGGTCTCGATGCACTCGCAGGCAACGCCGGGGCCCATGACCTCGGAGAGGCCATAGATGTCGACCGCATCGATGCCCATGCGCTTTTCGATTTCCGCACGCATCTGGTTGGTCCACGGCTCGGCGCCGAAGATGCCGATCTGCAGCGAGCACTTGGACGGGTCGTGGCCCTGGCGCTCGAACTCGTCGGCGATGGCCAGGCTGTAGGAGGGCGTGACCATGATGATGTCCGGTTTGAAGTCGATGATGAGCTGCACCTGCTTTTCGGTCTGGCCGCCGGACATCGGGATCACCGTGCAGCCGAGGCGCTCGGCGCCGTAATGGGCGCCGAGGCCGCCGGTGAAAAGGCCGTAGCCATAGGCGACATGCACGATATCGCCGGGGCGGCCGCCGGATGCGCGGATGGAGCGCGCCATCAGGTCGGCCCAGATGTCGATGTCCCTCTGCGTGTAGCCGACCACGGTCGGCTTGCCGGTGGTGCCGCTCGATGCGTGGATGCGCACCACCTGTTCGCGCGGCACGGCGAACATATTGAAGGGATAGTTCTCGCGCAGATCCTGCTTGGTGGTGAAGGGAAACTTCGCCAGGTCGGAGAGCTGCTTCAGGTCCTCCGGCCTGACGCCGGCGGCGTCGAACTTCTTCCTGTAATGCGGCACGTTGTCGTAGGCATGCTTGAGCGACCACTGCAGGCGCTGCAGCTGCAGCGCGGCGACCTCGTCGCGGCTGGCCGTTTCGATCGGCTCAAGTTCGCCCGGTTTTGGCATTTTCGATGGCATGGCTGTCTCCTCCTGTGTTGCCTGCTGCTCTCCCGTGTTTTCTCAGACGCGCTCGATGACGAGCGCGATGCCCTGGCCGACGCCGATGCACATGGTGCACAGGGCATAGCGTCCGCCCGAGCGGTGCAGCTGATACATGGCGGTAGTCACCAGGCGCGCGCCGCTCATGCCGAGCGGGTGGCCCAGCGCGATGGCGCCGCCGTTCGGATTCACCTGCGGCGCATCGTCGGGCAGGCCGAAGTCGCGCGTCACCGCCAGCGCCTGCGCGGCAAAGGCCTCGTTGAGCTCGACGACGTCCATTTGCTCGAGCTTTAGTCCGGTGCGCTCTAGCAGCTTGCGCGTCGCCGGTGCCGGACCGAAGCCCATGATGCGCGGCGGCACGCCGGCGGTGGCCATGCCGACGATGCGGGCACGCGGCGTCAGGCCGTGCTTTTTCGCGGCGTCCTCCGAGGCGAGCAACAGGGCGCAGGCGCCGTCGTTCACCCCCGAAGCGTTTCCCGCCGTCACGCTGCCGTCCTCGCGCACGATGGGTTTCAGCTTCGCCAGGTTCTCCAGGCTGGTGTCGGCGCGCGGATGCTCGTCCTGGGCGACGATCTTTGGCTCGCCCTTTTTCTGTGCGATTTCGACCGGCACGATCTCGTTGTCGAAGCGGCCGGCGGCCTGGGCCGCGACTGCGCGCTGCTGGGAGCGCAAGGCGAAGGCGTCCTGGTCGGCGCGCGAAATCTTCAGCTCGTCGGCGAGGTTTTCCGCCGTTTCCGGCATGGCGTCGGTGCCGTGGAGCTTCTTCATCAGCGGATTGACGAAGCGCCAGCCGATGGTAGTGTCGAAAATCTGCGCGTTGCGCGAGAAGGCCGCATCGGCCTTGCCCATGACGAAAGGCGCGCGCGTCATGCTCTCGACGCCGCCGGCGATCATCAGATCGGTGTCGCCGGCGCGGATGGCGCGCGCCGCGCTGCCGACGGCATCCATGCCCGAGCCGCAGAGGCGATTGATCGTGGCGCCGGGCACCGTCAGCGGCAGGCCGGAAAGGAGCAGGGCCATGCGCGCGACATTGCGATTGTCCTCGCCGGCCTGGTTGGCGCAGCCGTAGAGGACGTCGTCGATGGCGCTCCAATCGAGATCCGGATGGCGCTGCATCAGCGCCTTGAGGGGCAGGGCGGCCAGGTCGTCGGCACGCAGGGATGCCAGCACGCCGCCGTAGCGTCCGATGGGGGTGCGCACGGCGTCGCAGATGAAGGCTTCTTTCAACTCAATCTCCTTGTGGTTTGACCAGCTCGCCCGCAATGCGATGTGACTTGCCGCGGAAAAGTGCGATGCGCTTGCCGTCCTGATTGCGGACTTCAATGTCGTAGATGCCGCTGCGGCCGGCGAGCGCGCGCTCCTCGCCGATGGCGGTCAGCACATCGCCGGCCTGCGCCGGCGCCAGGTACTCGATGGTGCAGCCGGAGGCGACGGCATTGTGGTTGTGGCTGTTGCAGGAATAGGCGAAGGCGGAATCGGCCAGCGTGAAGATGAAGCCGCCGTGGCACATGCCGTGGCCGTTTACCATGTCTTCCGTCACCTTCATGGCCATGCGGGCATAGCCGGGGCGGATCTCGTCCAGGGCGATGCGCAAAAACCGCGAGGTACGGTCGAGACGGTACATCTCGCGGCCGGCAGCCTCGGCCAGTTCCTGGGATTTTCTCTGTGCGGTCATGGATGGAGTTTACTTCCCTGTGAAGGCCGGCGGGCGTTTCTCCATAAACGCCTCAACCCCCTCGCGGTAGTCCTCGCTGCGGCCGAGTTCGCGCTGGGTGTCGCGCTCAAGGTCGAGTTGCTGCTCCAGCGTGTTGGCCGCAGAAGCGTACAGCGTGCGTTTGGTGGCGGCATAGCCGAGCGGCGGCCCTTGCGCAAAGCGGGCGGCGAGCGCCTCGGCCTCCGGCATGAGCCGGTCGTCGTCGACGCACTTCCAGATCAATCCCCAGGATTCCGCCTGCTCGGCGGGGAGTCTGTCGCCCGTCAGCGCCAGACCCAGGGCCCGCGCCGTGCCGGCAAGGCGCGGCAGGAAATGGCTGCCGCCGCAATCCGGCATCAAACCCAGCTTGCTAAAGGCCTGAATGAATACGGCCGAGCGCGCCGCCAGGACGATGTCGCAGGCAAACGCCAGATTGGCGCCAGCGCCGGCGGCAGCGCCATTGACCGCGGCAATGACGGGCAGGGGCAGCGCTCGCAGGGCCAGTACCAGCGGTTTGTAATGAGTCTCGATGGAATGGCCCAGGTCGGGCGGCGGTGCGCCGGGCGGGGCGGCGCGCTCGGCCAGATCCTGTCCGGTGCAGAAGGCGCGGCCGGCGCCTGTCAGGACCAGGGCGCGGGCGCCCTCGGCGCGGACGCGCTGGATGGCCTGGCGCAGTTCGCCGTGCATTGCCGCAGTGAAGCTGTTCAGCTTGTCCGGCCGGTTCAGCGTGATGCGGGCGATGCCGTCACGGAACGCATAGAGGACGCTGCTCATGTGGGCCTACCCATTTAAAATGATACAGATATCTATTCTGTGAAGTTTCGGTAGGTATCGTTTTACATCTCCGCCGCCATGCTACATAATTCAGCTCTGTCAGACAACATGCAAGATGCTGCCTTATGGTCAAGGTCTATTCCCTCGAAGGCGTGACACCAGTCGTGCATCCTACGGCCTTTGTCCA
>Ga0209476_10002970_pt1 | contig 11295 bp, 4 predicted proteins | sample KloWWTrecipitate_FD_187179 | JGI IMG/M metagenome (GOLD analysis project Ga0209476, IMG submission 187179) | Active sludge microbial communities from Klosterneuburg, Austria, studying microevolution and ecology of nitrifiers - Klosterneuburg... | ecosystem: Engineered > WWTP > Aerobic digester >...
CTACCGGCCTGGCGTTCGGAGATCGTTACGGGTGGGGAGTCTCGTGAGGCGTGGGCGAACACCCTAAGGGTTGGCCCTGATTGGCTTCGGTTTTCAGAATACTCGCATCGTCGTCCCCGCTTTCGCGCAACGGCATTAAGTTAGCGTGGCACTCGCCAGAAAAGATGCGCAGTACAGATGTGTTTGATTGTGCGGTCGCAGTCAAGCTGTCGACGACATGCTGTGGGCTTCTGGCCCTGAAAGGGCCGCATGAGATAGCCCAGGGCGAAGCCCTGGGTCGCGTCACCAAACACAGGATGAGCCCTGAAAGGGCGAAATAGATACTGGTTCAGTGGGCAAACCTGGCTGGTCGGACGTCCTCGCAAGCAATGCCGCCCTTTCAGGGCGGGAATCGGGTGAGCGTCGGTTTCCCAGGGCGAAGCCCCGGGCTATCGCATTCGGCCCCTTCGGGGCCGGGTGATGGACGCGCACCTAACTTAACGCCATTGCGCGAAAGTGTGGATGACAGGCAGAAAACCTCAACCAATTAATGGTTGGCCCACTTGGTTTGCGGCAGGGTCAATCGTTATCGGGACAATCCTCAGAGTGTTCGCGCCTGGAGCGTGACGGATACCCAGCGCGCCCTGGCGCCGTAACGATCCCTCGTACAATGCCCTGCGGTGAAGCTGCACTTCCTTGGACCGCCCCGGATCGAGCAGGCCGGGCGCGCCGTCGACTTCGATACCCGCAAGGCCCCGGCCCTGCTGGCCTATCTGGCCGTCACCGGGGAGCCCCAGCCGCGCGAGACGCTGGCCACCCTGCTATGGGCGGAGACCGATGACGAACACGCCCGCGGCTCGCTCCGCCGCACGCTGAGCGCGCTGAGGCGGGTCTTTGCCGAGGATGATCTGCGCATCGATCGGGAGGTCATCGCCCTGGGTGAGGGCGTCTGGTCGGACATCGCCGAGTTTCGCCGCCTCGCCGTCCCCGGCGCCGATGCCCAGGCCCTTGCGCGGGCCGTCCATCTTCACCGCGATGATTTCCTGCGCGGCTTCAGCCTGCGCGACAGCCCGCCCTTTGACGACTGGCAGTTCGCCCAGGCCGAACAGCTTCGGCGCGAGCTGGGCGATGCGCTTGAGCGCCTGGTGGGCGTTCTGGCCGCGCAGGGATCGCCCGCCAAAGCGCTGCCCCACGCCCGACGCTGGCTGGCTCTGGATGGGTTGCACGAGCCGGCCCATCGGGCGGTGATGCTGCTTCTGGCCCAGTCCGGCGATCGCAATGGCGCGCTTCAGCAGTATCGCGAGTGCGCCCGGGTGCTTGAACATGAGTTGGGCGTGCAGCCGCTCGAGGAGACGGTTCTGCTTCACGAGCGGATCCGGGCGGACAAATTCGAGCCGCGCGCGGCCGCGCCCGCGACGCCGTCAGGACCGCTGCCTGGCGAGGTCACCCCGCTGGAACTCGGCGCGGCGCGCGCCATCGTGCTGGTGGGCCGGAAAGGGCAATGGCAGACGCTCCAGCGCGCGCGTGAAAAATCCGGGCTGATCTCGCTGGAGGGAGAGGCCGGCATCGGCAAGACCCACCTCGCCAGGGCCTATCTGGCGTCCGCGCGGGAGGCTGGGACAGTCGTCCTCGAGGCACGCTGCTTCGAGGGCGAAGCCAGCCTGGCCTACGCGCCCCTGGCCGAAGCCCTGCGCCGGGGTCTCGACCAGCCCGGTCTGGCCGCCCGCCTCGACGCGCTTGCCCCGCACTGGCTTGCCGAGGCCGCCCGCCTGCTGCCCGAGCTGGCCCGCCGCGCCGACCCCCGCCTGGATGAATCGCCGGTCACCCCCGCCGCGCAGGGCCGCTTTTTTGAGGGTGTTCTTGCCACGTTGTCCACCCTGCTCGGCGCAGGCGGCGTCTTCTTTCTCGACGATGCGCACTTTGCCGACGAGGCCACCCTCGAGCTGCTCTCCTACATCGCGCGGCGTCTGCGCGGCCGGCCCATGACGTTGATGCTGGCCTGGCGCACCGAGGATGCCCACGCCGAGCGCGCACTGCGACGCATGCTCGCCGAAGCAGTCCGCGAGGGCATGGCTACCCAGATCGCGCTGCGCCGGCTGAGCGCCCAGGATGTCGAGGACTGGGTGCGTAAGGCTTTGCCCGCGCAGGCGGCCGGCGCCGCCGGGCTGGCCCGCCAGCTTCATCGCGAGAGCGAAGGTGTGCCGCTGTTCATCGCCGAGGCGCTGGCGCTGATGGCTGTCGATGCCGCGCCGGCTGAGGCGCCGGCGCCGCTGCAGCAACGCGTGCGCGAACTGCTGCGGGCCCGGCTCAATCGCATCGCCGACGGGCATCGCCAGGTCCTTGAGGCCGCCGCCGTCATCGGGCGCTCGTTTGATCTCGAGCTGTTACGTTGGGTGAGCGGCCGCTCCGACGCGGAGACGGCGGCCGGGATGGAGGCCCTGCTGGCTGCGGGCGCGCTTGTGGAAGCCCGAGCTGAGGAAGGATCGCGCTTTGACTTCTCCCACGAGAAGCTGCGTGACCTGGCACGGGCGGAGCTTGGCTTTGCCCGCCGGCGCCTGCTCCATATACGCTCCGCCGCAGCCCTGATCAAGCGCGGCCGCGCTCGCGGCCAGAGCGACGCCCTGGCCGGCCAGATCGCCCAGCACCTGTTCGAGGCCGGGCGCGAGACGGAGGCCGCCGGCCGTTATGCCCAGGCCGGCGATTATGCCCGCCGGCTGTACGCCAATGCCGAGGCGCTCTCGCACTACCAGCGCGCGCTGGCCCTGGGCCATCCCGAGGCGGGCCGCCTGCACGAGCGCATCGGCGATCTACGCACCTTGCTGGGGGATTATTCGGGCGCGATCGCCGCCTTTGAGATCGCGGCGGGGCAAGCGCCGGACTCCGGCGCGAAGGCGGCCCTCGAGCGCAAGCTCGGCGACGTCTGCCAGCGCCGGGGCGACTGGGCGGCGGCCGAAGCCCATCTGCGGGCGGCCCTCGAACTGGCCCAAGCCCGCGCGGACGCCGCCGCGCAGTCGCGCATCCTGGCCGATTGGAGCTTGAACGATCACCGGCGCGGCGACGATGCCCGGGCGGCGCGGCAGGCCCGGCGGGCTCTGAAGCTGGCCGAAGCGGCCGGCGACGCCTCCGCCTCGGGCCAGGCCCACAACATCCTGGGCATGCTGGCCACCCATGCCGGCCAGGCTCGGGCGGCCCGCAGCCATCTGATCCGGAGCCTCGGGCTGGCCGAGGTGTTGCGCGATCCCTTTGCCCGGATTGCCGCGCTCAATAATCTCGCCCTGAGCGAGGGCGAGGCGGGCGAGCATGACCAGGCCATTGCCCATGTGGAACAGGCGCTTGCGTTGTGCGCCGCGATCGGCGACCGGCATCATGAGGCGGCCCTGCGCAATAATCTGGCTGATCTCTTCAGGGCCTCGGGCCGCCGGCCGGAGGCGCTCGCCCAGCTCAAGCAGGCCGTGACGATCTTCGCCGAGATCGGGGTCGACGCGGGGCAATGGCAGCCCGAGATCTGGAAGCTGGCGGCGTGGTGAGGGGGCAGGACCGCTGACCGCCGTCAGTGGTCAGGGGTCCGCCGTCTGCCGTCCCACCCGCTCGAGTACTCCCGCCATCAGCGCCGCCGCGTCATCGAGCGACATGCCCTCGCCGGCCCGCCACTGCGCAAAGTACTCCTCGCGCGCCAGCGCGGCGTTTCGGATCTTGTCGAGCTTCGGCGCGAGCAGGTCGCGCTGCCTGCGGCGGGCCTTGAGCCAGGCAGCGAAGGGCGGGGTGAAGTCCATGGGCGACTATTCCTTGACCGCCGACCGCGGACCGCGGACCGCAGGCGCATCGGCTTTGATCAGGCGCCCGTCATTGGTGTGGGTGCGCGGCCATTCCAGAAACGCTTCGAGCGCGGCTGCCACGTCGTCGAGCGACATGCGCTCACCTGCGCGCCAGTGCTCGAACAATGCCTCATCGGCGAGTGCCGCCGTCCGGATCGGTTCGAGCCGGCGCGTGGTCAGGGCGGCCAGACGCGGATCGCCAGTCGTCGCGGCCTGAGAAGCCCAGGCTGCGCCATACATCTGTAGCGCCAGCGGAACGCATCTCACCCCCGCCAGCAGGCTGCCAAGCCAGGTGAGGGCCGGCCGCCATACCCAGTCCGGGAGTCCGCCACGCGTGTGGCGAAGGGCGTGGACGGCGGCATGCGGCATGCACGCTATCTCTCGCAGGCCCGTAATCGCTCCCGTCTCCGGTCGCAGGTGGCGCACCTGCGCGACGATCCCGGAGGCCAGCCCCTGAAGCGCGCACGCGCCGAAGGTCTCCGCCCGCCCTCCGGCCAGGGCGCTGAAAGCCTGCCGTACCGGGGTGACGTTCGGCTCAAGCCCGGCAGCCGCAAAGGCGTCCAGCGCCATCCGCGCATGGGCTTCGGCCGCGCCGAAGTCATCGCGCCACATGTGGGCGCAGGCCAAATACTCGTGTATCGAAGCCTGTCCGCCAAACATGCTCCAGGTGATGTTGTGCTCGTCCCACACGGCGAGCGCTGCCTCGAGCATCGGGATGGCGCGCTCAGCCTGGCGGTAGGCGACCAGCGCCCGCCCCAGCATCCCGAGCGACACGGCATGCCGCAACGTGTCGCGCCGGGTGAGCTCCAGCATCCGCAGGTAGACGGGCTCGGCTCGCGCGAAGTCGCCCTCGACGTAGTCATGCTGGACGCAGTCGGCGAACAGGACATCCGCCTCGACCCGCCAATCGCCGGTTCTTCGGGCAACGCTTCGGGTCAATTCATTGACGACCCGCGCGCGTTCCCATTCACCTGTGGCATGGACGAGATCCTCCAGGCCGAAGAGCGTTGCGGCCTGCACGTCATCCGGGAGCGCCGCAATCCGTTCCTCGATCCTCTCGTACCACACATCCATCCCTGGCAACGGCGTCGCGAATCCAAAGGAGGCGCCCCAACTGATCGCGCAGCCGATCCGGCCGGCAATGAGCAGGCCCATGCTGTAGTCGCCAGCCGAGGTCCGGCACCACGCCAGCGCGGCCGCGATGTTGTCCCGCTCCGAGCTGAGGCGCTTGATCCATTCGATATTGTTGGGTTTGGGCACATAGGGCTGAGACGCCGCTCCGAGGGCGTTGAGGTGGATGGCAAGCCGGCGGAACGTCTCATCCACTTCGCCGCTCTGGGTAAGTTGCAGCAAGGCGTACTCTCGAATCATCTCGAGCTGGTTGAAGCGGGCCGAGCCATCGAGCCCCTCGGCCTCGTAAATCAGGCTCTTGTCCAGCAGCGACTGCAGCGCCGTCTCCGCCGCCGCGATGTCAGGTGACTCTTTGTCGGCCGGGTCAAGACAGACTGCCGCCGCGCCGTCGAGGTCGCAGCCGCCGGCGAAGACGCTCATCCGCCGAAAGATGCGCTGCTCGGGCTCGTTGAGCAGACGATAGCTCCAGTCGATGGTGGACGACAGGGCGCGTTGGCGGAGGTCGGCGTCGCGCGGGCCGGTGTTGAGCAGCTCGAAGCGCGCCCCGGCGTGATCGGTGAGGCGCGCTAGCAGGCGGGCCGGGGTCAGCATGCGGGCGCGGGCGGCGGCGAGTTCGATGGCCAGGGGCAGATCATCCAGATGGGCGCAGATCTCATCCAGGATGGCTTCGTTCTGGGGGGTGCTGGCGAAACCGGGCTTGACCGCGGCGGCCTGGCGGACAAACAGGGCGATCGCATCCGGGCGGGCCAAGGACCGCAGTTCGACCACCCGCTCGCCCGAGAGGTTGAGGCGCTCGCGGCTGGTGACGAGCATGCGCAGGCGCGGGCAGCGGGCGAGGAGTCCGGTGATGAGCGGGGCGCCGTGCAGCAGATGCTCGAAGTTGTCGAGGGTAAGGAGGAGCTCGCGCGATTCGAGGAACTCAGAGATGGCTTCGATCAGCGACATCGTGCCTGCGCCTGGCGCGCCACCCGGGGTGCGCTGGCGCAAGGCATTAAGGATGGCGCCGGGCAGGTGGGCGGGGTCGGATAGCGGGGCGAGGGGGACAAAGGCGGCCCCATCGGTGAAGGCAGGCTGCATCTCGCGGGCGATCTGGAGAGCGAGGCGGGTCTTGCCGACACCCGGCGGGCCGAGCAGGGTGACCAGGCGCTCTGATCCGGCGGGGGCGAGTAGTGACGAGAGCGTGGCGAGGTCGGCCTCGCGCCCGAGCATCGCTGTGGGCGGGAGGGGCAGATGGTTGAGCGGCTGGCGCACCTGCAGACCGCGGGCAAAGGCGATGAAGGCGGCCCGATCGGCCTGCGGGATGTCGAGGGCTGCGGCGAGGGCGGCGGCGAGGGCGTGCGAGGTGGGTTGGGCGCCGGCCTCGACTTTATGGATGGCGATAGTGGAGTAGTGGGCGCGTTGGGCGAGGGCGGCCTGGGTCAGGTCGAGCTGCTTGCGGCGGGCCTTGAGCCAGGTGCCGAAGGGAGGGGCGAAGTCCATGATGAGGCTACGCCTCGACGGCCGGCGGCACAGCGCCAGCTGCGTTTTGCCGCCCACCGGGGTTTGTCTGCGCTCCGCCGTGTGTCGTCCGCGGTCTGGTAGGGTCAAGCGCTTTCCCGAGCAGGCCTGCCACATCCTCCTGCGACATCCGCTCCCCCACGCGCCACTGCTCGAACAGAGAAGCGTCGGTCAAAGCCTGCGCCCGGCGCTCGGCAAGTCGGGCGGAGATCGACCGGCCCAGATCTGTATCCGCGTGCGCGATCTCGTGCGCGGATGCGGCGCCAAATAGCCGAAACGCGACTTGGTTCTGGCCGAGCGCAACATACTCCCGGGCGATGAGGATCAACAGCGCGGGCCAGATCTGGTCGGGGAAGGCGCCGTGCCAGGCGGCCAGCGCGGCCCTGGCGGTCGTGAGGACACATCGCGCGGCATCGATGGCGAAACCGGTGGAGACGGGGTGGGTTGGTCCCCGGCCCAGGGTGATCACCGGCGGCAGCCCGAAATGCCGCCTTGCATTGGCGATGAAGCCGTCGACGCTCCCATTCGCCAGAGCTGCCATGGCCCCGAGGCGACTTGCCTCGAAGGCCGTCCAGCCGACCTGCAGGAACTCGGCGGTCGCGCGCTCCGCGTGACTGCGAGCCGCTTCAAAATCACCCTGCCAGGCATGGGCCTGGGCGAGCGAAAAATGGAGGGTTGACGTGCCGCCGAGCATCGTCCAAACGATGCCGTTTTTTCGCCAGATCTCCAATCCGGCTTCCAGGAGCGTGATCGCACGGCCTGGCTGGCCGTTGGCGGCCAAAGCCCGGCCGTACATGCCCTGCGCGAGCGCCCGCCAGACGGAACCCTCTTCGCTGTCGGCGATCATTTGTTCATAGAAGGGTACGGCTGATGCAAAGTCGCGATCAAGCAAGTCGCGCTGGGCGCACTCCACCCACAGCATGTGCCAGGCCGTGCGCGTGTCGCCGGTGCGCCGGGCAATCTCGCGAATCGGTTCAAACAACCGGCGCGCGCTCTCCCAGTCGCCCATACACTGCACGAGATCGAAGACGCCGTACACGGTGGCCGCCTGGATTTCGGGCGGCAGAGCGGTGACCCTTTCCTCGATGTCATCCATCCAGCCGCGCGCGTCGTCGATTGGCATGTAGGCGTTCCACAGCGATCCCCAGCTCACCACCCATCCAATCCGGCCGGCAAGCCGCAGGCCAAGGCTGTAGTCGCCATTGGGCGAGCGGCACCAGGCCAGGGCGGCGAAGATGTTGTCGCGCTCCGAGGCGAGCCGCTTGAGCCAGGCGGTCTGGTCGGCTTTCGGCACATAGGGCCGCGCGGCATCGCCCAAGATATTGAGATACTCCGTGAGTCGACGAAGCATGCGGTCGGTTTCTCCGGTGTCCTCGAGCCGGAGGCGGGCGTACTCGCGGACCATTTCGAGCATCGCAAAACGGGGCGAACCGTCCAAGCCTTCGCTTTCGTAGATCAGGCTTTTGTCGAGCAGGGATTGGATCAGCGCTTCGGCGATTGCCGTATCGCCGTCGTCGCAACAGACCGCCGCCGCGCCATCCAGCGCGCAACCGCCAACGAAAACACCCAGGCGCCGGAAGAACCGTTTGTCCGTGTCGTTGAGCAGGGCGTAACTCCAGTCGATGGTCGCGCTCAGGGTGCGTTGGCGGGCGTCCGCATCGCGCGGCCCGCTAGTCAACAGATCGAAACGCGCCCCGGTGTGATGGGTCAGCCGCTCGAGCAAACGGGCCGGGGTCAGCATGCGCGAGCGGGCGGCCGCCAGCTCGATGGCAAGCGGCAGGCCGTCCAGCTTGCCGCAGATCTCGCCGACGACAACGCCATTTTCGGGCGTCAGGGCGAAAGCGGGCTTGACCGCGGACGCCTGCCGGACGAACAGCGCGATGGCGGGCGCCCGCTCGAGCGGTTTGACCTCGACCACGTGTTCACCCAGAATGCCGAGGAGGGCCCGGCTCGTGATCAGCACGCGCAGGCGCGGGCAGCGCGATACCAGATCGCTGATCAACGTGGCGCCGTCGAGCAGATGCTCAAAATTGTCGAGGGTCAGCAGCAGCTCGCGCGGCCCGAGATAGGCTGAGATCGCCTCGATGGATGGCCTTCCGCCCAGCGCGCGCTGGCGCAAGGTGTTGGCGATGGCCGTTGGGATGTGGGCGCCGTCCGAGATCGATGCGAGCGCAACGAAAGACGCGCCGTCGGCGTAAATCGGTTGCAGATCATGGGCGAGCTGCATCGCCAGGCGCGACTTGCCCACGCCCGGCGGCCCGGTCAGCGTAATCAGGCGCGCGGTTCCTCCGGGCGCAAGCAACGCCTTAAGCGCGGCCAGTTCCGTTTCGCGCCCGATCATGGGGGTGAGGGGCACCGGCAGGTGATTCAGCCGCTGGCGCACATCGACTCCGCGGGCAAAGGCGATAAAAGCGGCCTGATCGCAATCGGGTATGTCCAGGGGGACAAGCAGCGCAGTGGCTAAAGCCCGCGACGCGGGATGGGCGCGCTCCTCGACCTTGCGGATGCTCTCAGTTGAGTAATGGGCGCGCTTCGCAAGTTCGACCTGAGTCAGGTCGAGCTGCCTGCGGCGGACCTTTAGCCATGCGCCAAACGGCGGTGCAAAATCCACAACGCCCCCAAACGCGTCTTCTGCCGAAAACCATACCCGCTGCGACGACAGGAGCGATTGGTGTGGCTTTCGGCTTCAATTATGGACCCAAACGGTCAAAGGTGCAACGCGGCGAAAACATACCGCTTTTCGTACTGCCCGGCCTCTGGACTCGGGCCGCGAAAAGGCGTACGAACAACGTGGGAACCGCGCACGGCGGCTTCCCCAAGCGTCTTCAGGCTCCATCCGGCGCCGACTTTGGCCGGCGCCGGGTGTCCTGAGCGCGACCGCCGCGCCCGACTTCCCAAAGGAGAACACGCCATGAAGACGCAGTGTAGACCGCTGTCCGTTCTGCTCGCCGCAACGCTGGCCCTGATGTCGGCTTGCGCCGTGCCCGTGACGCTGCCGCCGCCGGCGGCCGCGCCGACTTCGCCGCCGGTCGTGGAAGCACTCAGGACCCTGGTCCCGACCGCCGGTCCCCAGCCGACCCTCGTGCCGGCCGTGGTGCCGGCCACGCCGATTCCGCCTACCGCCGCGCCAGCGGCGACGCCCAAGCCGGCCGAACCCCAGTTGCTGATCGCCCCCGACCAGATGAAGTTCGAGGGCAAGGTCGACATCGGCGGGCGCTCGCTCTATCTCACCTGTTACGGAAAGGGAGAGCCGACCGTGATCATGGATGGCTGGCTGCTCAACAATGGCGCGGAATTCCTCACGCTCATGCCCGCTCTCATGAAGACAACCCGGGCCTGCTTCTACGCCCGGCCCAACACATTCGCGGGACAGAGCGATCCTGTGAAGGAAATGCGCACCAGCAAGGATCTCGTCGCGGATCTTCGCGCGCTGCTGGACAAAGCCGGGCTGAAGCCCCCCTATGTTCTGGCGGGCACTGGCTTTGGCGCGTTGAACCTCACCCTGTTTGCGTCTCGATATCCAAAGGATGTCGTCGGTCTTGTCTTCTTTGGGCCGCAGGCCCCGGGCACGACCAAGGCCTTTTTGGATCTTGTCCCTGCGGCCGCCGCCGCGGTCTCCATCCCGGCCCAGAAGTTCCGCGATTCCTGGGAGAAGTTCTCGCGCGGCATCGGCCTGCCGGTGGGGCAGTCTGACGCCGATCTGACCGTAGATTCGATGTTGGATGTCCTGGCCAGCGACCAGCAGGTTCTCGATATCAAGACTCTCGGGGATATCCCGATCTACGTGCTCCGTCCGCAGCTGTCATTTTCGGCGCCTGATCCCGCCATCTCGCGGCAGATGGAGCAGATTTACATCGAGCGGTCGAGCTTCTTCGCCAGCTTGTCGTCGCGATACGAAAGCCGCGAAGGGAGGCTCCAGTTCCTGATGTTCGAAGACGAGGCCGCATATGTGGGTTGGATCCTGAAGCTCGTTGACGCCGCCCGCGCGCAGAAGGTGAACGAGCGCGCCGCCGCTGTCCTCAAGATCGCCGACAGCTATGTGGGCCCGCTCGCCGACCAGGACAAGTTTGGCGGCGTCGTGCTGATCGCCCACGATGGCAAGGTGCTGCTGAACAAGGGCTATGGCTATTCGGATCGGGACAAGAAGACGGCATTTGCGCCGGACGCTCAGTTCCTCATCCCGCTCGTCCAGCCATGGCCGGCTGCAGCGGTCATGCTTCTGCAGGCGCAGTCAGAGGGCAAGTTCAGCCTCGACGACAGTGTGTGCAAGTTCATTGCCTCCTGCCTCGAACGCTATAAGCCAATTACCCTGCGCCATCTTCTTGCCAATACGGCCGGCCTGCCTGACCTCAGATACGACAAAGACGTGGACGCCGCCTTGAATGGCGTCTGGTTCTCACTGTCAAACTACGACGTCGTACCGGACGCGAAGTTCGGCAAGCCGGGAGACAAATTCACGACGGGCACGATTGCCAACGGCGTCACGCTGAAGGCGGACTTTGGAAACTGGGCCTGGACATATCTGGCTGGGTCCGCGGCCCTGAATGCGAACCTCACGGGACACTACAAGGACAAGATCAAGAATCCGCTTGGCCTTGAATCTTATGGCCTGTTGGGTTACGAAAATGACGGAAAGTTGGTCGCGCTCTATGACGGCGCGAAGCCGGCTCCGTACAGTCGATCAACCCACGTCGGCGCCGCGCTGATGTCTGCCGCGGATCTGAACACGTTCGTGCAGGCGCTGTTTGACGGCCGGCTGCTCAAGCCGGATCAGCTTGCTGAGATGCTCAAACCAACGGTCAAGGTCGACACGATGCCGGGTGACATGTACGCGGCGCTCGGCGCGTATGTTGGCATGGATCCCGCCGGGAAC
>Ga0209476_10002972_pt1 | contig 11293 bp, 9 predicted proteins | sample KloWWTrecipitate_FD_187179 | JGI IMG/M metagenome (GOLD analysis project Ga0209476, IMG submission 187179) | Active sludge microbial communities from Klosterneuburg, Austria, studying microevolution and ecology of nitrifiers - Klosterneuburg... | ecosystem: Engineered > WWTP > Aerobic digester >...
CGGTAAAAAAGAGCCTGCTGGGCGGGCTTTTCGGCAAGCCGCCCGTCGCGCCGCGGGGCCTGTATCTCTGGGGTGGGGTCGGGCGGGGCAAGTCGATGCTGATGGACCTTTTCCATCAGACCACCGCAATTGAGGCCAAGCGGCGGGTGCATTTCCACGGGTTCATGCAAGAGGTGCAGGCGGCGCTTCATGCTGCGCGCAAGACCGGGGTGGAGGATGCGATCCGCCCGGTGGCCAGTGACATCGCGGCAAAGCTGCGGCTCTTGTGTTTCGACGAAATGCAGATCACCGACATTGCCGATGCGATGATCGTGGGGCGGCTTTTCCAGATGCTCTTTGACCGGGGGGTCTGCATCGTCACCACATCGAACCGGGTGCCGGACGATCTCTACAAGGACGGGCTGAACCGGACGCTTTTTTTGCCGTTCATCGACCTTCTGAAAACCCGGCTCGAGGTTCGAAGCCTTGAGAGTGATACGGATTATCGCCAGCACCGGCTGACCGGCAGCCAGGTCTATTTCACGCCAGCGGGCCATGCGGCCAAGGAAGCGATCCGCCGTCTTTGGCTGGAACTGACCGGCGGGGGCGGCGATGGGCCCCTGCGGCTGGCGGTCAATGGGCGCAGCGTCGAACTGCCCGATCACAGGTCGGGGGTGGCGCGGGCCAGCTTCTGGGACCTGTGCGGGCGCCCGCTTGGCCCGGCGGATTATCTGGCGATTGCCAAGGCGGTCAGGGTGCTTATCCTGGAGGATATCCCGCCCCTGTCGGCGTCGAACTACAACGAGGCCAAGCGCTTCGTGACCCTGATTGACGCGCTCTACGAGGCGAAGGTGCGGCTGATCTGTTCGGCCGCCGACGAGCCCGAGCGGCTTTACATCGAAGGCGCGGGATCGTTCGAGTTCGAGCGCACCGCGAGCCGCCTGCGCGAGATGCAGGGCGCGGATTGGGGCGCGGCCTGATCCGGGGGGCTGGTCATCTGTTCTGCGAGCGGCCCCGGTCGCCGTGGGCGGCCGGGCGGGGCAGGCGTTGCTTCAGATCAGAAGCAAGGTGCCCTTAACCCAGCATATCCCGCACCATCGGCATCACGCGGGTGCCATAGAGTTCGACCGAGCGCATGAGCCGGTCATGCGGCAGCGGGCCCGAGGAATATTTCATCTCGAACCGCGACAGGCCCAGCGCCTTGACCGTGGCCACGATCTTGCGGGCGACGGTTTCGGGCGCGCCGACATAGAGCGAACCGTGATCGGCCTCGCGGTCGAAACTGTCGCGCGTGGTGGGCGGCCAGCCGCGTTCGCGCCCGATCCGATCGTGGAGCGCCTTGTAATGGGGCCAGAGATCTTCGCGGGCCTGAGCGTCCGTGTCGGCCACATGGCCGGGGGAATGGACACCAAGCGGCTGGGGTGCCTTGCCGATCTGGTCATAGGCACGTTTGTAAAGGTCGACAAACGGAAGGAAGCGGCTGGGCGCCCCGCCGATGATCGCCAACATCATCGGCAGGTCGTGATGAACGGCGCGGATCACCGATTCCGGGCTGCCGCCGACACCGATCCATGTCTTGAGCGTGTGGGGCGCCAGCGGCGGATAGACGCGCTGCCTTTTCAGGGGTGCGCGGGTCTGGCCGGACCAGGAGAGTTCCGGCTGGCGCAGAAGCTTGGCGAAAAGGTCGAGTTTTTCTTCGAAAAGCGTTTCATAGTCCGACAGGTCGAAGCCGAACAGCGGGAAGCTTTCGGTGAAGGAGCCGCGCCCGAGGATCACCTCGGCCCGGCCGTTCGAGAGGGCATTCAACGTGGTGAATCGCTGAAAAAGCCGGATCGGATCGTCGGACGAAAGGACCGTGACGGCGGTGCCGAACCTGATCTTGCTGGTGCGGGCGGCAATGGCGCCAAGGATCGGTTCGGGGGCGGAGATGGCGAAATCGTCGCGGTGATGTTCGCCAAGGCCGATATAGTCGACGCCCACCTGGTCGGCGAGTACGGCCTGATCGAGCACCTCGCGGATGACCTGATCGTGGGACTGGCGGTTACCGTCCGAGCCAAGCGTCACATCGCCAAACGTGTCGAGCGCAAGTTCAAAGGGGTGGGTCATCGTGCATCCTTCCGGGTTGAACCAGAGGTAGTCGGGCCGGGCCGCAGAGCAAAGGGTGAATTGGCGCACAAGGGTTGTGAGACTTTAGCAGACCGGCGCCGCAGCCGCTGGCTGCGGCAGACTTTTCAGTGGGATCGCGCATCGCACGCGATCCGTGCCTCCGGCGGGGATATTTCAGGACAGAAAATGATCAGCCGTTTTCGCGCAGAATCGAGCCTGCCAGATAGAGCGAGCCGCAGATCAGGATCCGCGCGCCGGGGGCGCGGGCGGCGAGAATGCGGACGGCTTCCAGAACGCTGCCCGCAGTGTCGGCGCTGATCCCTGCGGCAAGCGCGGCCTTTTGCGTGTCTTCGGCCGACAAGGTGTTTGCCTCGCCGGGGATCGAGACGGCGGTCAGGCTCGCGGCTTCGGCGGCGATGGGGCGGAGGTAGCCCGCGATGTCCTTGGTGTTGAGCATGCCGACGATCAGATGCGTGGGTTTAGCCGGCATCCGGGCGAGGGTGGCCGCAACAGCAATGCCCCCCGCCGGGTTATGCCCGCCATCGAGCCAAAGTTCGCAAGCGCCCGCCGCCTCGACCAGCGGGCCGGTTTTCAGGCGCTGCATCCGCGCAGGCCAGTCGGCCTTGGTCACTGCCGCCTCGCACGCAGCCTCATCGGCGCCGAGATGGCGCAGCGCGGCGAGTGCCGCCCCGGCATTGTCGATCTGGTGGGGGCCGGGCAGGTTTGGCAGCGGCAGGTCGAGAAGCCCGTTTTCATCCTGGAAAATGAGCCGCCCGCGCTCTTCCCACGCGTGCCAGTGCTGGCCACGGACGAGAAGGGGCGCGCCGAGGCGGGCTGCTTTCGCTTCGATCACCTCCAGCCCGGCCTCTTCTTGCGGGCCGACCACGCAGGGCGTGCCGCGTTTCAGGATCCCGGCCTTTTCGCCAGCGATCTCGCCCAGCGTTTCGCCAAGATATTGCTGATGGTCGAGGGAGACCGGTGTGATGATCGTCAGGCGCGGCTGGTCGACCACATTGGTGGCATCGAGGCGCCCGCCAAGGCCCACCTCCAGCAGTGTCCAGTCGGCGGGCGTGCGGGCAAAGGCGAGGAAGGCCGCGCAGGTGGTGATCTCGAAGAAGGTGATTTCTTCAGACCCGTTCGCCCGCATGCATTCGTCAAGAATTTCCGTGAGATAGCTTTCGCTGATCAGATCGCCCGCCAGCCGGATCCGTTCATGGAAACGCGCTAGATGGGGGGAGGTATAGGCATGGACGCGCCCGCCCATCGCCTCGAGCCCGGCGCGGATCATCGCCTGGGTCGAGCCCTTGCCGTTGGTGCCCGCAATATGGATCACGGGGGGGAGCGAGCGTTCGGGATGGCCAAGCGCCGCCAGAAGCCGGTGGACGCGGTCCAGCGTCAGGTCGATGATCTTCGGGTGGAAGGTCATCATCCGCTGCAAGATGAGGTCGGAGGTCTGGGACATCGGGGATCTCGGGCGCTGGTTCGGGCGGATCGGCGGGGGGCTTTCCGCCCCCCGTGCCCCCCGAGGATACTTGGGCCAGAATGAAAGGGTTACTTCGCCTCGGCCTTGCCGTTTTCCGGTTTGGGCGCGGTCAGTTCGCCCTTGATGGCGGGGGACTGGCGGGTGAGCATGCGGATGATCGTCACCAGTTCCTCGCGCAGTTTCTTGCGGTGGGTGACGCGGTCGAGCATGCCGTGGTCGAGTAGATATTCGGCGCGCTGGAACCCTTCGGGCAGCTTTTCGCGGATCGTCTGTTCGATCACGCGCGGACCGGCGAAACAGATCAGCGCATTGGGTTCGGCGATCTGCACGTCACCCAGCATCGCATAGGAGGCGGTGACGCCGCCCGTGGTCGGATGGGTGAGGACGACGATATAGGGCAGGCCCGCTTCCTTCAGCATCTGCACGGCGACGGTGGTGCGCGGCATCTGCATCAGCGACAGGATGCCTTCTTGCATCCGCGCGCCCCCTGAGGAGGCGAAGAGGATCAGCGGCAGTTTGCGTTTCACCGCACGTTCGGCGGCGGCAATGATTGCATTGCCAACATACATGCCCATGGACCCGGCCATGAAGGTGAAATCCTGCGCCACCGCCACGACCGGCGTGCGCGCAATCTCTCCCTCGGCCACCAGCATCGCGTCGCGCGCGCCGCTTTCCTTCTGCGCGGCCTTCAGGCGGTCGGTATATTTCTTCTGGTCGCGGAAATGCAAAGGGTCGACCGGCGGCTCTGGCACCTTCACCTCAGCAAAGACACCGCCATCGAAGAGCGCCAGAAAACGCTCATGCGGGGTGAGCGCCATGTGGTGATCGCAGTTCGTGCAGACGTTCAGATTGTCGGCCAGTTCGCGGTGAAAGAGCATGGTTCCGCATTCGGAACATTTGGTCCAGAGATTTTCCGGCACTTCACGACGCGAGAAGAGCGAGTTGATCTTGGGCCGGACATAGTTGGTGATCCAGTTCATCGTCGCCTTGCCTTCACCTCGGGATTGAACTTCCAGATAAGCCGCGCGGGGGTGAAATGCAATCCGACTGCCGCGCCGCGCGGCGCTGTCCGTGCAACTTTTGCCGTCCGCCGCCCGTATCTGCCGCAGAGGATGCAAAATGAGGGGCGGGAGGATCGAATGGGTCGGATAGTGCGCGAGGGCGCGGCACGCGGGCCGCTGATCTACCGGCAGACGCTCTGGACGCGAGTCTGTCACTGGTCCTGGGCAGTCTGCCTGTTCTTTCTGCTTTTGAGCGGGTTTCAGATCTTCAATGCCCATCCGAAGCTGTATCTGGGCGCTGAATCGGGCTTTGAGTATGACAATTCGATCTTCGAAATCGGCGCGCGGGAAGCGGCGGACGGGGCGCGGGGTTTCGTGCGGCTGGGTGGGGCGGAGATCGAGACGACCGGCTATCTGGGTCTGTCGGCGGCGGGTCCGCAGGCTTTCCCCCCAGCGCTGACCATTCCGTCCTATTACAGTCTGGCGACCGGGCGGATCGTGCATTTCCTCTTCGCCTGGGCCTTGGTCGTCACGCTGGCGATCTGGTTGGCCGCGAGCATTTGGAACGGGCATCTGGCGCGCGATCTGGTGATCGGGCGGCGCGACCTTGCCGCCCTGCCCCGCGATATCGCCGATCATGCCCGGCTGAGGTTCCACCATGGCCGCAGTTACAATGTGCTGCAAAAATGCGCCTATGCGGGGGTTCTGTTCGCGGCGCTACCCCTGATGATCGTGACCGGACTTTGCATGTCGCCGGGATTCAACGCAGTCGCGCCCTGGCTGCCCGACCTTTTCGGAGGGCGGCAAACGGCGCGGACCCTGCATTTCGCGGTGATGGTTGCGCTTTTGGCATTCTTCCTTGTCCACATGCTGATGATCCTGGCCGCTGGTCCGCTGAACGAGTTGCGTTCGATCCTGACCGGCTGGTACCGGATCGACCCCGAACAGGAAGGAGAGAGCAAATGAACCGGCGGGCTTTTCTGCGAACGGGGCTGATCGGAAGCTCGGTCGCGGCGCTTTCGGGTTGCAAGGTGCTGGACGGGCTGCGCGACGAGGAGGGCGCGTTGCGGAAAACCTTCGGTGCCGCCAACGGGCTGACCTATCGGGCGCAGCGCCTGATCGGGGGCGGCCATACGCTGGCGCGCGAATTCACCGAAAGTGACATTCGCCAATCCCAGCATCCGAACGGCAGCGTCAACCCGGACGGGGAGGACTATCTGACGCTCGCCCGCGGCGGATTTACCGACTATCGGCTGACGGTCACGGGACTGGTTGAAAGGCCGCTCAGCCTTGGGCTGGAGGAATTGAGGACGATGCCCGCGCGCACCCAGATCACCCGCCATGACTGTGTGGAAGGCTGGAGCTGTATCGCGAAATGGACCGGCGTGCCCCTGGGGCTGATCTTGACGGAAGCTAAGCCGAAACTCGCGGCACGTTATGCGGTCTTTCACTGTTACGATGCGATCGAGCGGGGGCTTTCAGGGGTCGTGACCTATTATGAAAGCATTGATCTGATTGACGCATTCCACCCCCAGACGATCCTGGCCTACGGGATGAACGGGCGACCCCTGCCGGTGGCCAATGGCGCGCCACTCAGGGTCAGGGTGGAACGGCAATTGGGATACAAGATGGCCAAGTACATCCACAGGATCGAGTTGGTGGATACGTTCGCGGGTCTTGGCGCGGGGCACGGCAGCTACTGGGCCGACCGGGGATATGACTGGTATGCGGGCATCTGACCCGACCTGCAGATAAGACCACCTTGATGAACTGGGGGCGGGCCTCTATCCCTTGGGTATGAAACACTCAGGGCAGGACAGGCCGGATCCGATCCTTCGACCGGCAAGCTGGCGGCGCGCGACGCTGCATACAGCGAGGCTTTTGCTGTGCTGGGCGTTGTTTTTGTCGGCCGGAACGACCGCGCTCCTCGCCGAAAGCACTGCCCCCGCATCGGCCGTGGTCGCCGATGGCGCGCTGACCCTTGCCGCACCGAAGGGCTTTTGCGTCGACAAGGGCGCAAGCCGGGCCGGAGACCAGGGCGCGTTCATCCTTTTTGGCAGTTGTGCCTCGCTGGCCAACTCGACCAAGGCGGCGCGCCCGAAGCAACCGGCGATCCTGACCGCCTCGGCCCTGCCCGGCGCGGCCAGTGCAGCGGACTTCAAAGCGTCGTTTCCGTCCATGGCGAAATTCCTGTCCTCCGACGTGGGGCGCGCCGCGCTCAGCCGTAGCGGCAAGGCAAAAACGGTCCGGGTGCGCCAGATCATCGCCATGCAGGATGTGCTTTACGTGAGCGCGACCGACACGTCGAAGGGCGAACGGGGCGAACAGTTCCAGCCCGACTATTGGCGGGCGCTCTTTGTGGTGAAGGGGCAGATCGTGACGCTGACCGTCCTGACATTGACCGACATGCCGCTTGACAGTGCGGCCCAGCGCGCCCTTCTGGAAAAGTTCGTGGCCAAGGTCAAATCGGTCAACCGGGGATGAGTTTGGGGCAAAGCGCGATATGCAGGTGCAGATGAGGCCGAACGGGTTTGTTCAGCGCTTGCGTTTGGCGGCCATGCTGCAGTTCTGGCGCAGGCAGGCGCAGGCGGCGGCAACATTGCCGTCGGGGGTAGTGCGTGATCTGCGCGGGCAGGCGAAGGCCCTGCGGCGCGAGCTGGACCAGTTCACCAAGGCCAGCGATCAGGGTCTGGCGATCCGGGTGGCGGCGCAGCGACCGACCGGGCCGCGCGGATCGGATCTGGCCTGGCGGCCCAACTTGTGGCAGGGGCGGCTCGATCGGGCTCATGCGCTTGGGACCGATGGATCCCTGCGGTTCGACGGCGAAACCGCGCTCTATCACGACTGCCCGCTTGGCGAGATTTCCGCCCGCCAGATCTCCGATCCCGACCCCGCCGCGCAGACCCCTGTCGCCTTGGTGCTGGAGGTCTACGGTTTTGCGGGCAGTTATCTTTCCATTTCGGTCCGACTGCCCGACAGTCTGACCACAACCACAAACCCCCGCCATATTGTGGCGCTTGAAGGAACCACCACAGGCGAAGTGCCGATTGATCTGCTGGCGCGGCTCAATATCGCGCAGGGCCCGGACGTGGCGCAGATCGCCCAGCCATTTGCGCAAAGCGGCGGGGCGGGGCGGCGGCGGGCGGAGTTTGACCTTGGCCATGCGCACCTGAGTGAAAAGCGCATCGAGAAGCTTTGGATCGACATCTTCTTTCAATCGCCCGCGCTCAACCGCATCGTCGTACATGATCTGGTGGTGTCGCGGCGCCCCCGCGCGGAACTTTAGGAGCCAGCATGGCCGAACCGAGCCTGCCCCATGCCGAGTTGATCGACGGGACCATCCGGGCCGGTGTCTGGCATGGCATCGTCCATGCCTCCGCGCCGGATGCCCCGGCCATCGAAATCCGCCATGCGGGGGGCACATTGCAACCCCGGCTTTTCGAACGGATCGCCGGGCAGGCGGACCGCTGGCGGGTCGATGTGGCGCTTCCGGCGGAGCTTCTGGAGGATGGCATGCGCAGCCTTCTGGTGGTCGATGTGACCAGCGGGCGCACCCTTCAAACCCTGACCCTGTCGGCGGGACTGCCGCTGCCTGAGGATCTGGCTGCCGAAGTGGCCAGTCTCAGGGCCGAACTGGAAGTGCTGAAGGCGGCCTTTCGCCGACATGCGCGCGAAAGCTGACGGGTGACGCAGCGTCCCGGATGACAGGGGCGCGCGACTGCCGCAGTCTGTTCCGACCGAGGGCCCGACCGGGGGGAAGGTGACGATCATGTCTGACTATCCACATTTGCTTGCACCGCTTGACCTTGGGCATGTCGTTTTGCCGAACCGGGTTCTGATGGGGTCGATGCACACGAACCTTGAAGAAACCGGCGACTGGAACCGCGTGGCCGAGTTCTATGCCGAGCGGGCGCGGGGTGGTGTCGGGCTGATGGTGACGGGGGGTATGGCCCCGAACCGCGAAGGCGGCGTATTTCCCGGTGCCGCTGGGCTGTTCGGTGCGACCGATATCGCCAATCACCGGGTGGTGACGGACCGCGTGCATGATGCAGGCGGGCGGATCGCGATGCAGGTTCTCCATGCGGGGCGCTATGCCTATGGGCCGGAATGTGTGGCGCCGTCGCCGGTCAAATCGCCCATATCGCCCTTCCCTCCGCGCGAGCTGGACGAGGCGGGGATCGAAAAGCAGATTGCCGATATCGTGACCGCCGCCGAACGGGCGCGCGAAGCCGGGTATGACGGGGTGGAGGTGATGGGGTCGGAGGGCTATTTCCTCAACCAGTTCATCGTCACCCACACCAACAAACGCACCGACCGCTGGGGCGGCTCCTATGAAAACCGGATTCGCCTGCCGGTCGAGGTGGTGGCGCGCGTGCGCCGGGCGGTGGGGGCGGATTTCATCCTGATTTACCGGCTGTCGATGATCGACCTGATCCCCGAAGGCTCCACCTGGGACGAGGTCGTAACCCTGGCCAAAGCGGTTGAGGCCGCGGGGGCGTCGATCCTGAACACCGGGATCGGTTGGCACGAAGCCCGCGTGCCGACGATTGCCACGAGCGTGCCGCGCCGCGCTTTTTCCTGGGTCACGAAAAAGCTGATGGGGCAGGTCGGAATTCCGATCATCACCTCCAACCGAATCAACCGACCCGAAGTGGCCGAGGCGGTTCTGGCCGAGGGGTGCGCCGACATGGTATCGATGGCACGCCCCTTCCTTGCCGATCCACATTTCGTGCGCAAGGCGGCGGCGGGCCGCGCGCAGGACATCGCCCCCTGCATCGCCTGCAATCAGGCTTGCCTCGATCACACATTCGCGGGGCGGCTGACCTCATGCCTTGTCAATCCGCTGGCCTGTCATGAGACCGAACTCAGAATCGAACCGGCGGCGGTGAAAAAGAAAATCGCGGTCGTGGGGGCCGGACCGGCCGGTCTGTCGGCGGCGCTGACGCTTGACCAGCGCGGGCACGAGGTTGTGCTGTTCGAGCGCGCGGCCCAGATTGGCGGCCAGCTGAACTATGCAAGGCAAGTGCCCGGCAAGGAGGAATTCCACGGGCTGGTCGAATGGTTCGCGGCGCAGCTTGCCCAAAGCCGTGTGACGCTGCGCCTGCAAACCGCAGCAACACCTGACCGCCTGACCGGTTTTGACGAGGTGATCATCGCCACCGGCGTGCGCCCGCGCGAACCGGCCATTCCGCGCTGCGATGGCGCCATCGTTGCCACTTATGCCGAGGTTCTGACAGGTCAGGTCGTACCCGGGGCGCGCGTGGTGATCATCGGCGCGGGCGGCATCGGCTTTGACGTGGCTGAATATCTGGTCGAACCCCATCCCGCCCCCACCGTTCGCCCCGAAGACTGGTTGCGCGAATGGGGGGTGGCCGACCCGGCCCGGCGGCGCGGCGGACTGGACAAGCCGCATCCGGCCAAGCCCGCCCGCCAGGTTGTGCTTTTGCAACGCAAGCCCGAACGTCCCGGCCGGGGGCTCGGCAAGACAACCGGCTGGATTCACCGCGCGACCTTGCAGGCCAAAGGGGTGGAGATGCTGGGTGGCGTGAATTACGAACGGATCGAGGTGGGCGGATTACGTGTGTCTTTTGGGGCCGAGCGCGAGAACCCGCGCCTGATTCCCGCAGATTGCGTGGTGCTGTGCGCCGGTCAGGACAGCGAACGCGCCCTGGCGGACGCCCTGATCCGCGATGGCCGCACCGTCCATGTGATCGGCGGTGCCGATGTTGCCGCCGAACTGGACGCCAAACGCGCCATTGATCAGGGCACACGCCTCGCCGCCAGATTGTAGAGTTTGCCGCTCGGTGAAGGAATGTTCACCCTTCGGAACCTGATCAGGGGTAAAATGACACATAGGTTCCGAACAATACCCAAGTGTTGACCACCCGTTTCCGCATTCTTGCCCGAATTGACCCCGATACCGTTTCAAGGCGGGCAATGTCTATTCAGGGTGCACAATGGACCGGCTAACGGAAATGGAAGCCTTCGCCACTGTCGTAGACCAGGGGGGGTTTACGGACGCGGCTAAGAAGATGGGGATCTCAAAATCTGCCGTCTCGAAACATGTCTCGGCTTTGGAGGCGCGCCTGGGGGCGCGTTTGCTGAACCGGACAACGCGGCGCGTGTCGCCGACAGAAATCGGACTGGCCTATTACGACCGGGCCCGTCGCGTCTTGAACGACGCCGGCGAAGCCGATGCGCTTGTGACCTCCATGCAGTCGGCGCCCTCTGGCCTGCTGCGTATTTCGGTCGCAACCGACTTCGGTGTGAACCTTCTTTCACCCATCTTGGGGGACTTTCTGCTCGAATACCCCGACATCACGGTGAACATGGTTCTGAACAACCGTTATGTTGAACTGATTTCGGAAGGGTTCGACATGGCCATCCGGGTCGGTGAGCTTGAGGACAGTACGCTGCGTGCCCGCAAGCTGACCGACACCGCCAAACGCATGATCGGCTCACCCGGTTATTTCGACAAGTATGGCCGCCCGCAGAAGATCGACGATCTGAACGAACACAAGCTTCTGCACTACTCGAATCAGGCATCGGGCAATGTGTGGAAGATCACCGCGCCTTCTGGTGAAAAGCGTCAGGTCCGCACGGCGGGCTGGCTGACGGTGAATGATGGCCAGTCGCTTCTGAATGCGGCCATTTCGGGTCTGGGCATCGCTTACCTGCCGTCCTTCCTTTATGCGGATGCGATGAAACAGGGGCTGGTGCAGGA
>Ga0209476_10002981_pt1 | contig 11271 bp, 8 predicted proteins | sample KloWWTrecipitate_FD_187179 | JGI IMG/M metagenome (GOLD analysis project Ga0209476, IMG submission 187179) | Active sludge microbial communities from Klosterneuburg, Austria, studying microevolution and ecology of nitrifiers - Klosterneuburg... | ecosystem: Engineered > WWTP > Aerobic digester >...
ACTCGGCGTCTTCGCCATGACCGACAAGGGCCTGCGCGGCGTCTCCAACCCCTCCGCGCTGTTCCTTTCGCAGCACGAGCAGCAGGTGGCCGGCTCCTGCGTGCTGGTGACGCAGGAGGGCACGCGCCCGCTGCTGGTGGAAATCCAGGCGCTGGTGGACGAGGCGCATTCGCCGAGTCCGCGCCGACTGTCCGTCGGCCTCGAGCAGAACCGCCTCGCCATGCTGCTCGCCGTGCTGCACCGCCATGCCGGCATCGCCTGCTTCGACCAGGACGTCTTCGTCAACGCCGTCGGGGGCGTCAAGATCAATGAACCCGCGGCGGACCTGGCCGTGATGCTGGCCATCGTCTCCAGCCTGCGCAACCGGCCGCTGCCGAAGAAGCTGATCGCCTTCGGCGAAGTCGGCCTGGCCGGGGAAATCCGCCCGGCGCCGCGCGGCCAGGAGCGCCTCAAGGAAGCCGCCAAGCTCGGCTTCACGCACGCCCTGATCCCGAAAGCCAATGCGCCGAAGCAACCCATCAAGGGCATCGAGGTCATAGCCCTGGAACGGGTGGAGCAGGCGGTGGACAAAATGCGGGAGCTTTAATAGTCATTCCCGCGAAAGCGGGAATCCAGTCCTTATTGGCGGGATATTTATGCTGAACTTGTTTAGAGTCGCTGGATTCCCGCTCCCCGCTTCAATCATGCGGGGACAAGCTTCGCGGGAATGACAAACTCAAACATGCATCTTTCCTGGCAGATGCTGAAGCGTGATTTTCGCGCCGGCGAATTGCGCCTGCTCGGCGTGGCACTGCTCATTGCCGTCGCCAGCCTTTCCAGCGTGAGCTTCTTTTCAGACCGCCTTTCGCGCGCCCTGGCACGCGAGGCGCATCAGTTGCTCGGCGGCGACCTGCTGCTGCTGGCCGACCATCCCTGGGACGCGGCCTGGCGCGCGGAAGCGCAACGGCTCGGCCTGCGCGTCATTGGCAGCGTGAGTTTCCCGAGCATGACGGCGGCGAACGGCGCCAGCCACCTCGCCGACCTCAAGGCCGTGCAGCCGGGTTACCCCTTGCGCGGCGCGTTGCGCACCGCCCCGGCGCTCAATCAGTCCGACAGCGAAACGCAGGAGACGCCGGCGCGCGGCACGGTGTGGCTGGACGAGCGGCTCACCGCGGCGCTGGAGACGAAGGTCGGCGATGTCGTGCGGCTCGGCAGCGCCAGCTTCGCCGTATCGGCGGTACTGACTTTGGAACCGGATCGCGGCGTGAATTTCTTCAACATCGCGCCGCGCCTGATGATGCACATCGACGACTTGCCGGCGACACAGTTGATCCAGGTCGGCAGCCGGGTGACCTGGCGCCTGCATCTGGCCGGGGAGGCAAAGGCCGTCGCCGCCTACCAGAAGTGGGCGGAAAGGCGCCTCGGCCGCGGCGAGCGCATCGAAAGCCTGGACAACGTGCGGCCCGAAGTGCGCAGCGCCCTCGATCGCGCCGAGAAGTTCCTCCGTCTGGCGGCGCTGCTGGCGGCGGTGCTGGCAGCGGTCGCCGTCGGCCTGACGGCGCGCCGCTTCATGCAGCGGCACCTCGACGGTTGCGCCGTGATGCGCTGCCTCGGCGCGCGCGCGAGCCAGCTGCTGCGCATTTACCTCGGCGAATTCCTGCTCTTCGGCGCCATCGTCTCGGCGCTCGGCTGCCTGACGGGTTTCGGCGCCCAGTTCGCGCTGGAACGCCTGCTGTCCAACCTGCTGACGACCGAATTGCCGGCGCCTTCGCCCTTGCCATTGGCCTACGGCTTCACGGTCGGTCTGGCGCTGCTGGCCGGTTTCGCGCTGCCGCAGCTGATGCGCCTGCGCAACGTTCCCACGGTGCGTGTGCTGCGGCGCGAATGGGCGGCCGCCGAGCCGCTGGCGTGGACCGGCTATGCCTTCGGCGCGGCGGTGCTGGCGGCCCTCATGCTGTGGATGGCAGCCGATCTCAAGCTCGGCCTGTGGGTGCTCGGCCTGTTTTCCGTGGCCGTGGCCTTCTACACCGGTGTGGCGCGGCTCGCCCTGGCCGCGGCCGGACGACTGCGCGGTGCGGCGGGCGCCGGCTGGCGCTATGGCATTGCCTCGCTGCACCGTCGGCTGGGCACCAGCGTGATCCAGGCCGTGGCCCTCGGCCTCGGCATGACGGCGCTCTTGCTGCTCACCCTGGCGCGCGACGACCTGCTGGCCTCCTGGAAGCGCAGCGTGCCGCCGGATGCGCCCAACCGCTTCGTCATCAATATCCAGCCCGAACAACGCGAGCCGGTGCGTGCGTTTTTCGCCGGCAAGGGGCTTGAGCAACCGGCGCTGCTGCCGATGGTGCGCGGACGCCTGGTGGCAGTGAATGGCCGGTCGGTGGTTGCGGCGGACTACGAGGAAGAGCGCGCCCAGCGCCTGGTCGAGCGCGAATTCAACCTGTCCTGGGTGAGCGGCCTGCCCGAGGGCAACTCGCTCACGGCGGGCCGCTGGTTCGCGGCGCAGGATGCCGGCACGCCGCAGTTTTCGGTGGAGCAGGGGCTGGCGGACACGCTGAAGCTGAAGCTGGACGATCTCCTGGTCTATGAAATCGCCGGCCGGCGGCTGGAAGCAAAAATCACCTCGCTGCGCAAGCTCGACTGGGACTCGATGCGCGTGAATTTTTTCGTCGTCACGCCGCCCGGCGTGCTGGAGCCGTTTCCGACCAGCTACATCACCAGTTTCCACCTGCCGGCCGACCGGGCCGGCTTCGTCGGCGAACTGGTGGCGGCGCATCCCAACCTGACGGTGATCGATGTCGCCTCCATCCTGCGCCAGTTCCAGTCGGTGATGGACCAACTGGTGCGGGCGGTACAGTTCGTCTTCGTCTTTTCGCTGATCGCCGGGCTGGCGGTGCTGTATGCCGCGCTGGAATCCACCCACGACGAGCGCGAGTATGAGATCGCCGTGCTGCGCACCCTCGGTGCGCGCAACCGCCAGTTGCGCGCCGCGCTGGCGGCAGAGTTCGCCGTCCTCGGCGCGATTGCCGGCGTGGTGGCCGGCATCGGCTCGGCCATCATCGGCTGGCTGCTGGGCCGCTTCATCTTTCAGATGCCCTATGAGCCGGCCTGGCTGGTGCTGCCGGCAGGAGTGCTCGGCGGCATTCTCGGCATCACCCTGGCCGGGCTGGCCGGCACTGCGCGCACCCTGCGCGCGCCGGCCCTGCAGAGCCTGCGCGCACTGGCATAAGCGGCTCGTGATAAATATCACGAAAGGGATAGGCAAGCCAAAATCCCGCTGTTATACTCGACCTTAAAAATAGAATGCAACCCTCTGTGACGGCATCGATTTTGCGTGCCACGGCTCCACGGAGGAATATGAGGAGGTCATGCCTGAGCTTTGGACGGCGGTCGCGCTTTTTATAGCGGTCGCAGCAGTTTTCTTCATCCTTTGGCGAATCGCCGCGCTTCACGCGGCGACGAAGGAACTCCCTACCGGCATCGAATCGGCACTGGCCGAGAAGCATCGCGCCATGCTTTCCGACCTGCATGCGGGCCTGAACAGCCAGGGCGACCGACTCCTCTCGCAAAGCACCGAATCCGGCGAACGTCTGCAGAAGACGCTGGCGGAACTGAATGCCTCCTTCCAGGCCAAGCAGGACCAACTGCGCGCCGAAGTCATCGAGCAGATCATGCTGAAGCTGGCGGAGCAGGCGCGCGCCGACCGGGAGCTGTTGCAATCCGGCCTCGGCCAGGCCACCGCCCAGCTCGCCGCCAGCATGGAAAGTCTCACGCGCAGCATCAACGAGCGGTTGGAGCAGATCAGTGGCCGCGTCAGCGAGCGCCTCGACGAGGGCTTCAAGAAGACCAACGAGACTTTCGCCAACGTGATGGCGCGACTGGCCACCATCGACGAGGCGCAGAAGAAGATCGACGGCCTCACCACCAATGTCGTCAGCCTGCAGGAACTGCTCGGCGACAAGAAGGCGCGCGGCGCCTTCGGCGAAGTGCAGCTCGAGGCCCTGGTGCGCAACACCCTGCCGCCGGGCAGCTTCGAATTCCAGCATACCCTCTCCAACGGCACGCGCGCCGACTGCGTGCTGAAGCTGCCCGAGCCGACCGGCCTGGTGGCTGTCGACTCCAAGTTTCCGCTGGAGAACTACCACCGCATGTTTGCGCCGGAGGCCTCCGAGTTTGAACGCCGTGCTGCGCAGACTGACTTTCGCGCCGACCTGAAGCGGCATATCGATGCCATCGCCTCGAAATACATCATTCACAACGAGACCTCCGACGGCGCCGTGATGTTCGTGCCGGCCGAGGCGGTCTTCGCCGAGATCCACGCCTACCACCCGGAAACCGTCGGCTACGCCATGCGGAAGCGCGTCTGGATCGTTTCGCCGACGACGCTGATGGCCGTCCTCAACACTGCGCGCGCCGTGCTGAAGGACGTCGAGACGCGCCACCAGATCCACATCATCAAGGACGCGCTCGGCAAGCTGTCGAAGGACTTCGCTCGCTTCGACGAACGCATGCAGCGCCTCGCTACGCACATCGACCAGGCGCAGAAGGACGTGCAGGACGTGCAGGTCAGCAGTCGCAAGATCAGCGGCCAGTTCGCCCGCATCGAGGGCGTCGAGCTGGACGGCATCGAGGCCCCGCCGACGATCGCCGCCGTGCCGCTGCGCAAGGCGGGGGAAGAATGAGCGCCGTCCGCCGGGCCGCCCCAAGGACGGCGCAGTCAATGACATGGAGCCGCATAGCGGCGAACGGTCGTCACCCCCTTCCTTGGGAAGGGGGTGGGAGGATGGTAGTTCAGCGCCGCCTGCAAATAGCCTGGCGTGCCCTGGCGGCGCTGGCAGTTCTTTGCTCTTGCGGCGCGGCCCTCGCGCTCGGCCCGATCGTCGATAACGGCCAGCCGGTCACCTTGTACTGGTTCGCCGGGTTGGGCGGCGCGAGCGCATTCGGCGGCTGGCTGGCGTGGAACTCCATCGCCTCCAGCAGGCTGCGCGACCAGCTTACCCTCATCGACACCGCCTTCCGTTGCGTGGATGTCGCTGTCATCGGCCTCGACGATCGCGGCCACATCTTCTTTGCCAACGCCGCCGCGGCCAGACTGACGGGCGCCGAGCCGGCGGACCTGACCGGACTCGATTTTGCCAAGGCCTTCCCCCTGCACAGCGCAGCGGACGGTTCGCCGGTGCTGCTCGATCAGTTGCAGGCTGCCAGCGGCGAGGCGGCGCCGGCGGTGCGCGCGGTGCTGCGGGACAACGCTGACAACGAACATGTGCTCGACATCAGTTGCGCCTGTGAAGACAGCGGCCGCCGCCAGGTGAGTTTCCTCGCCATGGAGGACGTCTCCATCCCGCACGGCATTTCGCTCGAACTGTTCTGGCAGGCCAATCACGATGCCCTGACGACCCTGGTGAACCGCCGCGGCTTCGAGGACAGCCTGCGCAAGGCCATCGCCGTCGGTGGCGAACCGGCCAAGCAACACACGCTGCTCTTCCTCGACCTCGACCGTTTCAAGCTGATCAACGACAGCGGCGGCCATGCCGCCGGCGACGAGTTCCTGCGCCAGATCGCCGCCGTGCTGCGCGCCCGCGTGCGCACGACGGACGTGCTGGCGCGCATGGGCGGCGACGAATTCGCCGTGCTGCTGCACGCCTGTCCGGTGGAGCAGGCACTGCGCATCGCCAACGCCATCCGCATGGATGTCTCGAATTTCCGCTTCGTCTGGCGCGAGAAAGTGTTCCACGTCGGCGCCAGCATCGGCCTGGTGGTGCTGTCCGACCCGGCCGCCAGCGCGGAGGAAGTGATGGAGCAGGCCGACAGCGCCTGCTATGCCGCCAAGGAGGCCGGGCGCGACCAGATACGCGTGTTTCACGCCAAGGCCGCGAGCCATCAGCCGCGCGCCGACATGAACATCGTCGAGACCATCCATGACGCCATCGAACGAAACGGCTTCCGCCTGTTTCGCCAGCGCATCGCCGGCCTCGACGAGGCGACTTCGAAGGCGCGGCATTTCGAGCTGCTGCTGCGCATGGTCGACCGGGATGGCAAGATCGTGCCGCCGATGGTCTTCATCCCCTCCGCCGAGCGCCACAACATGATGCAGGCCATCGACCGCTGGGTGATTGCGAATGCGCTGCCGGCCATCCGCCGCGAGTGCGAGGCGACGCCGGACAGCCTGCCGGTGTTCGACATCAACCTGTCCGCCGAGAGCATCAACGACGGCCGCTTTCCGCAATTCATGCGCGAGCAGATCGCCCTGCACCGGGTGCAGCCCGAGGCCATCTGCTTCGAGATCACCGAGACGCTGGCGGTGGCCAATCTGACCAAGGCGGCCGAGCTGATCCGCGAGCTGAAGGAACTGGGGCTGCGCTTCGCGCTGGATGACTTCGGCGCCGGCATGTGCTCCTTCGCCTACCTCAAGCACCTGCCGGTGGACTACGTCAAGATCGACGGCGCTTTCGTGCGCGACATGTTCGCCGAGCCGATGAACCTCGAAGTCGTCTCCGCCATCAACAATATCGCTCACTCGCTCGGCATGAAGACCATCGCCGAGTTCGTCGAGACGGAAGGCGCGCTCAACAAGCTGCGCGAGATGGGTGTCGACTACGCCCAGGGCCACGCCGTCGGCCGGCCGTTCTACTTCTCATAGGTCGTGCCGTAGGTCGGGCTTCAGCCCGACAACAGGGGTTTCTCCGGCGCCGAGTCCCGCGGGGATTTCCTTTGGTCATCGGGCTGAAGCCCGACCTACACCAGCCCTTCGAAGGACTGCACGTCGACGAGTTCGCCCGGCTCGACGTTGCCGCGCTCGTGCCCGACGACGATGATGCAGTTCGCCTCCGACATCGAGCGCAGCACGCCGGACCCCTGCGTGCCGGTGGCGCGCACTTTCCATTCGCCGTTTTCCCGGAACAGCACGCCGCGCTGGAACTCGCTGCGGCCGGGGCGCTTCTTCAGTGGCGTGACGCAGGGCACGCGGAACTGCGGCAGCGGCTCGATCGGTGCGACGCCCATCATCTTCAGCAGCGCCTCGCGCACAAACTCGTAGAAGGTCACCATCACCGCCACCGGGTTGCCGGGCAGACCGAACAGCCATGCCGAATTCGTGCCGCTGCCGATCCGGCCGAAGGCCATCGGTCGCCCCGGTCGCATGGCGATCTTCCAGAAGGCCACTTCGCCCAGCTTGCCCATCATGCCGCGGATGAAGTCGGCCTCACCGACCGAGACGCCGCCGCTGGTGAGGATCACGTCGGCTTGCGCGGCCGCCTGGCGGAAGGCCGCCTCCAGTGCGGCCGGCTCGTCGCGCACCACGCCGAGGTCGATCGCTTCGCAGCCCAGGCGCGTCAGCATGCCGTAGAGGGTGTAGCGGTTGCTGTCGTACACCTCGCCTTCCTTGAGCGGCGTGCCGACCGAGCACAGTTCGTCGCCGGTGGAGAAGAAGGCGACGCGCAGGCGCCGCCTGACGTTCAGCTCGGCGACGCCGAGCGAGGCGATCAGGCCGAGTTCCGCCGGGCGGATGATCTTGCCGGCGCGGATCGCCGGTTCTCCGGCGCGCAAGTCTTCGCCGGCGTGGCGCAGGTGCTGCCCCTGGCGCTGCTTCGGAGGAATGACGATGCGACCATTTTCGGCCCGTACCACTTCCTGGATGACCACCGTGTCGGCGCCTTCCGGAATCACGCCGCCCGTCATGATGCGCACGCATTGACCGGCCTCGATGCGGCCCGCGAAAGCGCGGCCGGCGAAAGCGCTGCCGGCGAGCGTCAGCCTGGTCTCGTTCTCGGCGGCGAGATCGGCGAAGCGCACGGCGTAGCCGTCCATGGCCGAATTGTCGTGGCCCGGCACGTTGGCGGTCGAGAGGATGTCCTCGGCCAGCACGCGGCCCAGCGCGTTGCGCACGAAGAGGTGCTCGCGGCCAGCAACCGGCTCGACGAGGTCGAGGATCAGTTGCCGGGCCTGGACGACGCCGAGCGATTCGGGATCGTAGCCGTCGACGCAGGACAGGGTCTTCAGAAGCGAGGTCATGGTTCCAGTTCGTTCAATTCTTCAAGCGTGTTGATGTTGGCGAAGGCGCGCTCGTCGGGGAAGGGCACCTCGGCCACCTTGAGTGCGGCGTACCAGGCGTCGACCTTGCGGCCGCCGGCCTCGAGGAAGGCCGTCAGGCCGTCCAGCACCTCGCGGCGCACCAGGGAGAATACCGGATGCGGCTGCTCGCCGGTCTTTGCCACGGCGAGGTTGGCGCCGGCCGCCTCCAGCGCGTCGTGCAGTCGTGCAACCAGATCTTCGGGCAGGAAGGGCGAATCGCAGGGCGCCGTGACCAGCAGCGGCGTCTCGCAGGCGAGCAATCCCGTGTGCAGGCCGGCCAGCGGGCCGGCGAAGCCGGCGATGCGGTCGGGCACCACCGGGTAGCCGAAGGCGGCATAGGCCTCCAGGTTCTGGTTGGCGTTGATGAGCAGGGCATCCACCTGCGGCGCCAGGCGCGCGATGGCCCAGGCCGCCATTGGCTGGCCGCGGAAGGGCTGCAGGCCCTTGTCGCGCCCGCCCATGCGGCGACCGAGTCCGCCGGCGAGGATGAGGCCGGTAATGTGCTTTTCAGGCATGGGAAGAAAGCTCATTCAACACAGAGGACACGGAGACACAGAGGACACAGAGAAAAGCAAAAGCTATTCATAAGGACGATTCTCTCTGTGTTCTCTGTGCCTCTGTGCGCTCTCTCTTGAAGCGCTCCGCGCCGGTGAACAACAGGTAGTGCTTGCCCTGCGAGCGGCCGATCATGGTCATGCCGGTGCGCTGCGCCAGGTCGTAGCCCATTTGCGTCAGGCCGGAGCGCGAGACGAGGAAGGGGATGCCCATCTGCGCCGTCTTGATCACCATCTCCGAGGTGAGGCGGCCGGTGGTGTAGAAGATCTTGTCGCTGCCGTCGAGGCCGTCCAGCCACATCCGGCCGGCAATGGCATCCACCGCATTGTGGCGGCCGATGTCCTCGACGAACATGAGGATTTCCGTGTCCCGGGCCAGCGCGCAGCCGTGCACGGCGCCGGCCTGCTTGTAGATCGATTCGTGGTGACGCACCGCGTCGAGCAGGCCGTAGAGGGTGTTCTCGTCGAGGCGGACCTCCGTCGGCAGCGAGACCTTGTCGACTTCTTCCATCAGGTCGCCGAACATCGTGCCCTGGCCGCAGCCTGTGGTGACGGTGCGTTTTCCCATGCGCGCGTCGAGATCGTCGGCGGAACGAGTCGTGGTGACGGCCACCGAATCCGTCTCCCAGTCGACCTGCACGGCGGCGATGTCCTCCAGGCGTTCGACCAGACGCTGGTTGCGCAGGTAGCCGATGGCCAGCGCCTCCGGCGCGCCGCCGAGTGTCATCAGCGTAACGATCTCGCGCTTGTCGAGGTAGAGCGTCAACGGATGTTCGCCGGCGATCTGCGTCGGCACGGCTTCGCCGCGCTCGTTGAGGGCGGAGATGGTGACGGTGGCCGGGCGGGCGGCGTCGGTGAGGAGTGGACGATAAGGCATGGTTTGCATGGTAGGTCGGGCTTTAGCCCGACAGCAGCGGCCCAAGTCGGCCTGAAGGCCGACCTACATAATCAGCCCCCCGTCATCGACATGAAGCGGACAACCTTGGGATCGTGCATTTGTTCGTTGAAGTCGTGCCCCTTCGGTTTGATGCCCATCGAGTCGACGATGGCCTGGCGCAGCGGCGCGTCGTTCTCGGGATGGCTGCGCAGCACCGGCATCAGGGGCAGGGCATCGTTCTGGCCGAGGCAGGGATACAGTTCGCCCTTGCAGGTGATGCGCACGCGGTTGCAACTGTCGCAGAAGTTGTGCGAGTGGGGCGAAATGAAGCCGACCTTGCTGCGCGTGCCGGGGATGCGCCAGTAGCGCGCCGGGCCGCCGGTGCTCTCGGCCGAGCTGACCAGTTCGAAGTGCGGGCGCAGCAGGGCCAGGGCGTCGTCGGAACTGAAGTAGGTGTCGGCGCGCGGATGGTCGACCGTCCCGAGCGGCATCTCCTCGATGAAGGAAATGTCGATGCCCTTGCCGGCGGCGAAGCGCACCAGGTCGACGAACTCGTCTTCGTTGGTGCCGCGCATCATCACCGTGTTGAGCTTGATGCCGTCGAAACCGGCGGCAATTGCCGCGTCGATGCCGCGCAGTACCTTGTCCAGTTCGCCGACGCGCGTGATCGACTTGAAGCGATCCTCACGCAACGTGTCGAGGCTGATGTTCACGCGCCTGACGCCGGCTTCGCGCATTTCTGCCGCGTAGCGATCGAGCTGCGAGCCGTTAGTGGTGACCACCAGTTCCTTCAGGCCTTCGAGCTTTCCCGCCTCGCGCATCAGCCAGAGGGCGTTGCGCCGCACCAGCGGCTCGCCGCCGGTGATGCGCACCTTGGTCACGCCCATGCCGACGAAGGTGCGGATCACGCGCAGGCACTCCTCCAGGCTCAGCACCTGGTCGCGCGGCAGGAACTCCATCTCCTCCGCCATGCAGTAGAAGCAGCGGAAGTCGCAGCGGTCGGTGATCGACAGGCGGATGTAGGTGATGTGGCGGCCGTACTTGTCCACCAGGGTACCCGGGGCATGGGCCGAGGTCGCGGGTGTGGTGTGCGGAATGAAGCCTTCCAGCTCGCGCGGAGTGGCATCTGGTGTCAGGGATTCGTTGCGCACGGTTCTTTGCCTTTGCAAATGGGATTGACTACTATCAGGCGTATCGACCCTTCAAATCAAACGTCGTTCCCAGGCCGCAACACTGATGGGAAGAGAAATCGCCGGATATGACTGAATCGGGAATCCGCCTCGCTGTAATTATGGAACGGAAGATACTCGCGAACAAGTGGGCGGATTTTCAATGGGAGGCGATCGGCGTGATTCCAGACAGTGGCCTGGACGCCGTCCCGCGCCGCCTCTACGAGGATACGCGGCGCGAACAGTGGCTCCATGCCGGCTTTGCGCTCGAACTGTACACCGACGAGGCCGAGTTCTATTTCGCCAACATAACCTTGCCCGAACCGCGGGTATTTGTCCTGTGGCGCTTCGAGAACGACCTGGCGCGCCCGGCCCTGGTGACGGTGAGCTATGGCGTGGCGGCGCGTATGATGGACGCCGGCGAACAAGTGGATGGTGTTCCCATGCCGGCAGAAATCCGCGACTGGGTGATGGGTTTCGTCAATCGACACTACAAGCCGGAAGAAAAGAAAAAAGGCGGTCGCTATGCCAGTTCAAGGCTGAAAACCTAGGATGGTCGAACGGATGGAGGAGAAGGAGAAATTCCTGTCCCGCTGGTCGCGCCTGAAGCGTGCGACGGCAAGCG
>Ga0209476_10002984_pt1 | contig 11266 bp, 12 predicted proteins | sample KloWWTrecipitate_FD_187179 | JGI IMG/M metagenome (GOLD analysis project Ga0209476, IMG submission 187179) | Active sludge microbial communities from Klosterneuburg, Austria, studying microevolution and ecology of nitrifiers - Klosterneuburg... | ecosystem: Engineered > WWTP > Aerobic digester...
TGCAATCGTCATGGCCGAACAACTGGAGCTTGAGGACGCACCGCGCATGGTGGCGATCTTGGATCGCGATGAGCGTCTTGTCCTTGCCGGTGCTGCAGCGAATGGCGCTGTCGCTTGGTGCGCCCCTGTCATGACCGCAACCGAGGCCCGGGTCGTGGTTATGGAAGCAAGCCAGCTTCGGGCGCAGGCAAGCCGCGCGGCGGACTGGCTGGAAAGCGATCTCGCAACCCGCCTGCGGCAGCGTGCCGATCTCTTGGAGGCCCGCCTCGTCGATCCACTCTGGCGCGCCTTTGCCACGCGCGCCCTGCAGATCGCGGCATGACCCCAGAGAGGCAGAGGAGGGCAGGGGGCTTTTGTGAGCTTCGCCGGGGCAAGAGAGTGCCCGGCGGCTCCGACCCTTTCCCCTTCTTCGGAGACCCCCATGACCCAGGTTGCACCCACCCTCCCGGCGCCGATGCCGCCGTCCACGATCGACCTCGCCGCAGTGTTCGCGGCGCAGGCCGAACAAGCCGCCCGCGAGGCCGAACTGCGTCCGGCCAACAAGGATCGCCTGTTCGATGCCCTGACGGCCGCCGGCATTTCTCATGTCACGGTCACCTTCGATGGCGAGGGCGACAGCGGCCAGATTGAAAGCATCGCGGCATGGGCGGGGGAGACAGCTGTCGCTTTCCCTGCCGTGGAAATTCCCTATGCCGCGATCACCTGGGACAGCCCCGAAGTCGAGATGCGGCAGCTTTCGCTCGAAGATGTTGTCGAGCAGCTCGCCTATGATTTCCTCAGCGACACCCATGGCGGTTGGGAAAACAACGACGGCGCTTATGGCGAGTTCTGCTTCGACGCCGGTGCCCGCTGCATCCATCTCGAGTTCAACGAACGGTTCACGTCGTCCGAACTCTTCACCCACGAATTCTGAGGGGGCGACGATGGCACATCCATATCATCACGCCCTCTCTTCGGTAAAAAAATGGGGCGGCACGGTCGACGATTACCAGCCCAGCCATGCCTGGTACGATAGCTCGAAAGCCCACTCTGCGGATTTCCGCCATCGCGCGATGTTTCATCATGCGGCTGGAATCTGGCTTTCCGAGACTGTCTTCGGGCCGACGATCACGCTGTCGACCGGCAGGATCATTCCGACCCGCTGGGTGGGCGAGCAGCACGTCCGCGAGGATCTTGGGTTCATTCCGAGCTTCACCGACTGGGTCAAGGCGATCCGGCCAGAACCTTGGATGGGCCGCTCGGAGAAGATTGAGGCTCTCGTCGATCCGCAACTGACGCCACCCGACGTGGAGGTCCGCTGAAATGAGTCGGGCATACCTCAATCTCGGCGTCTCGCCCGGGATCACATCACTCGCGATGCTGCGTATCGCCATCGGTCGTCTGCATCCAGACACGCTGGCCGTCTGCAGCTGGCGCGCGGCGCGCAAACGCTACTACCGCGAGCTCTTGCAGGCCCATGCAGAGGCTCAGGTTCGGGCGCAAGTCGCCTGTAAGTGATTGGCGTTCCTCGACCCGCATTTTCCAATCTGCCCGGCCATCTGGCCGGGCCTTCTCATTTCTGGAGGTACTATGGCTGACTACTTCACCCACTTTTCCTGCGTCCTCGAGGTAGGCTCGCCCGAAAAAGCTATCGCGGCGTTTGATCTCTTGACCCGCCTGCATCTCGACGAGGAAGGCGCCGACGATCCGGAGTACTCAGGATTCGCCATGTCGCAGCAGGACGGTCCCGGTAGCTCAAGCCTCTGGTTCCATGACGATGAGGGGGAAGGCGATATCGAAGGCGTCATACGCTTCGTGCTGTGCCTAGCGGAAGAGATCGAGCTCACCGGTCTCTGGGGGTTCGAAGTCGCTTACACCTGTTCCCGGCCCAGATTGGACGCCTTCGGCGGTGGCGCGCATGTCATTGACCTCGGAAACCGGAAATCCATCGGCTGGACCAGCACGCATGAATGGCTTGAGGCCGCGTTGCGTGAGGAGGACTTCGATGCCTTCTGTAATGGGGCCAGTGCAGTCAATGGGTAATTTCCAAACGAAGGCACCTTCGAAGCTGAGCGCTACGAAGGCATGGCTCGGCGAAACGGACAAGTCTTCGCAGGCCCCCCCCTCTGGCGCTTTCGATACCGTTCCATCGGTTATGATCCTACACCGGTTCGCGCTTCTGTCCGTGGTCGACGCAGTGGTCGCCACTTGATGCTGGTTCATTGCGGTTTCCGCGCGCCTATCTGAGATACGTGCTCGGAGCGGAGGCTCCGGCGACAAGGCATCGAACGGCGTCATCGGAGACCGCGTCCTGGTGAGGACCTCGATGGCCGGCACTTAGGGCGGCCAGATTGTTGTTCATTCGCGGCGGCTCGACTGGCTTGCCTTAAACCTGTCTGGCGGCCTGGAATTCTGTGTTGTCGACCCACATGCGATGCAGAATTACACCCATCCTGCGGGCCAGAGCGACCGCCGCTCGTTTCGCTCCACGCCGACGAACAACCCGTTCCGCCCATGCGCGCAACCAAGTCGGCTTTTTCGAGCGATGGATCACCACGGTGGCAGCTTGATACAGTGCGGTCCGCATATCCAGATCGCCAGCTTTGGTGACACCGCCGATGATATCTGTCTCTCCGGATTGGTAGCGACGAGGTGTCAACCCGATTGATGGGCCAACATCTTTCGACCGCCGAAACCTGCCGGGGTCATCGATGGTTGAGCGGACAGTCAATGCGACGACCGGACCAATACCGGGCATCGTCATCATCAAGCGACAAACCGGATCCTCGCGCGTAATGTCTCGTGTCAGGCGTTCAAGGCGCACAAGCTCGCTGCGCAACGCAGCTCGAGCCCTGAGCATCGGCTCGATTGAAAGCTGGATGAGCTTGTTGCCATCGGTCAATTCGCGAACTCGGTCTTCAAAGCTGACTTTGCCGATCCGACCAAGTCGAAGTCCGAAATTGCGCAGCATGCCCCGAATAGACATCTCGATGTTGATAGCGGCGTCTTGTACGGATCGGCGTGCACCGAGAAGCACCCTAAGCTCCTGCGCGGAAAGCGATTTGCAATGGACTGGTCGGAACCAGCCCATTTGCAGCAAGCGGGCCAGGCCAGCGGCATCGCGTCGATCGGTCTTTACCGGCGCCGCTTTCAAGGCGGCTTTCACTTGCCGGGTCTCCATCAGCACCACCGGCAGTCCAAGGTCGGTCAAAGACTTATGAAGCCACTGGGACAAGGGTCCGGCTTCGATACCGATCGCTTCTACTACTCCCGGCATGCTCCTGATGCAGGCGTTCAATGCCCCGGGGTCACTCGCAACTTTCGTTTCCCTCAAAAGCTTGCCGTGTTCGTCCACGGCGCAAACCGCAGAATTCTCGAGAGATACGTCAATGCCAACGAAAACACCCATAGATCACTCCCCTCTTGATCCCAATGACAGGCAGCCTGAATCAAGCGACGAAGGTTCCGATTCTCCCAGCGGGAAAAGTTCTGGATCCGCTTCAGCCCCGGGCGGCCGCCCCATTACGGCATCTGAGGTGATCTGCACCACCGTCTACCAGTTCTCCGAACTCTCGGATGCCGCCAAGGAAAAGGCGCGCAGCTGGTATCGCGAGCTTGGCCCCCACGACGATTGGTGGGACGGGGTCTATGAAGATTTCGAGCGGGTCTGCGACATCCTCGGCATCCGCCTGAAGACCACGCCCGTCCGCCTGATGGGCGGCGGGACGCGAGCCAAGGCCTGCATCTGGTTCTCCGGCTTCTGCAGCCAGGGGGACGGAGCGTCGTTCGAAGGGTATCTTAGCCACGCCAAGGGCGCGGCCGCGCGCATCCGGGACTACGCTCCGACCGACGCAACCCTGCATGGCATCGCCGACCGGCTTCGGGCCATTCAGCGGCGTAACTTCTACCAGCTGGCCGCCGAGGTCAGCCATCGGGGCCGCTACTACCACGAATACACCATGTCGGTGGACGTCACCCGCGACAGCCCGACCTGGCAACCGCCGACCGAGGACGCGGAGGAGATCGTGACCGAGGCGCTGCGTGATCTCGCCCGCTGGCTCTACCGCCAGCTTCAGGTCGAATACGACCATCTGACTTCAGACGAGGCAATCGAAGAGAGGATCATCGTCAACGAGTACACCTTCACCGAAGGAGGGCGGCGGTTTGGGCGAGAGAGCGAGCGGTTCATTTGATCTTTACAATGAGACCATATGAACTATGTTAGTGGCAATGGAGGACAACATGCAAGTCGCAGAGAAGATCCGAGAACCTGCCCAGATCAACGCCGTTGCGCTGAAGGCTTATGCCCGCGTGGCCGATGCTTGGGGTCTCAGCCTGAAGGAAGCGGCGGGCCTTGCCGACATGTCAGAGAGCACGTGGAAGCGCGCCAAGAAGCCGGACTTCGCGGGGGAACTGACAAAGGACCAACTGCTGCGGCTCAGTGCGGTGATTGGCATTTACAAATCGCTTGAACTCTATTTTTCCGAGCCGCTGGCTCGAAGCTGGTTCGCCCGGCCGAACACCGGTCCGCTGTTTGGTGGTAATCGTCCGGTCGACACCGCTATCGACGGCGGTTTGCCTCAGATCCTTGCGGTGCGGACCTATCTTGACGCGTTGCGTGGTGGGGCATGAAGCAGACCGAGATTTCCGATCGCGGTCTCGTTCGCCTCCTGCCCGCCACCTATCACAAGCCGCCAGCTCTGCGCGGTCTTGTCGATACCGATGACGAGATGGATATCTTGGCAGAGATTGAGGGCCTGACCAGCGGCCGACTTCTGGCGGAACGTGGCCGCAACCCGCATTTGGACCCGCGCGAGCTTGCGTGGCAGCGCCGCAGCCGCGACCTGCGCATCTATGGCGACAGTCATGTCAACGCAGCCTTCACCTACACCCGCGCAGGCGGAAACCGCTTCAACACCGAGGAGCGGGGTGCTTGGTACTGCGCATGGGATGTAATGGTTTCCGTCAGCGAAGTGGCCTGGCACCGGACGCGGGAGCTTGGCTTTACGGGCAGCTTCAATGACAGCGCGCGCTATGTGGAAATGCTGGCCGATTTTATCGGGGTGTTCGACGACATGACCGATGAGCCGGATCATCCTGCCCTGCATCCGGATCCGGTGGTCGGATATCCCGAAGGTCAAAGCTTGGCCCAGCATCTGCGCCGAGCCGGATCCCGGGGCTTGATCTATCCTTCAGTTCGGGCTCCGGCTCCTGGTGGGAATTGCCTGGTCTGCTTTGAGCCACACGCCATCCAGAGCGTCCGTCCGGGCGCGTCTTGGGATCTTGTTTGGGATGGGACGCCGCACTACTCGATTACGGCGGTCGGCTAACAAGTTACAGCGCATGCTCCCTCGGAGGTTCGAAGAAATGAAATCAGCAAATGGCAACAGCCCTGACATCACAAATTTGAAGCCATGTGACCATCAGGTGTTCTTCGAGGCTTTGGAGTCTCCGTCGTCACCGACGGAAGCGCTACGGATCGCATTTCTCAGGCAGAAGGAATCCCTTGGTGATCCGGACGCCAACCCGCCATTTCGTGACTGACATTCGTCACCGGTTGCCGTCGATCCATTTCGACATCAGGCCCTTGTCGCGGAAGCATTCATCCGGAACAGCGCGCCGCTTGATCCGGGCGAGGCGCTCGGCAAAGGCGACCTGTTTGGAGGACGGAAGCTGGTCGAGCGCGGAGACCGGTTTTAGCTTGGCCTGCGCATCGATCCAGGAACTCAAAGCTCGCCGATCCTGCTGAACCTCCCAAGGTAGCAGCGTCTGGTTCTTAAGCGCCAACGACCGCGCGTAGGCAATCTGCTTGGGCGTGACGGGAATTGCAAAACTGGTGTCTTCCATCGGGGAAACTCCTTTGTTGCTTGGCTTCCATATATAGAACATAACAGGAACAAAATCAACCACCGCTCTGCCAAGGGTCGAGATCTGAGAGGCAGAGGCAGGTTGGGGCAGGAGGAGCTGGAAGGTTGCGCGAGAGCACCTTCGGCTCACCGTTTTCCCCAACCTGAGGTGTACTGATGACGTTCCAACCGTTGATCCCGACCGTGCTGACGCCGGTCGCTGTTTCTGTTCTGACTGATCCGGCGACCGGGATCCTTGCCGTGGCCGAGGCGCTTCAGCCCGATCTGGCGCGGGGCTTCCAGATCGACGCGCTGCGCCTGCGCCTCGAGATGGAGCGTGCCTTCGGCGGCTCCGATGCGACAGGTGCCTGGGATTGGAAGCTCGCCTATGAGGCGGGCGAGGTGGCACTTGTCTTCTTCCTGCGGAAGTTCGGCCGCGCGCTGTTGGCTCGTGCTGGCTCGCCTGCAGCGCTGCTGCCCATCCTCGCCAAGCTGGCTGGCCTGTTGCCCACGCATACCCGTCGCTCGGAGGAGATGGAGCGCTTCCAGCAATTCAGCACACCGCTGCCTATGGGCCTTGCAGCCCTGGCCGCCGCACAGATCACGCCGCGCGACCTGGTCCTCGAGCCTTCGGCCGGGACCGGCCTTCTGGCGATCCTCGCCGAGATCGCGGGCGGTGGCCTGATGCTGAACGAGCTGGCCGACACGCGCGCCGATCTTCTGCGTCTCCTTTTTCCGGGTCGTCCTGTCACAAGTTTCGACGCTGCGCAGATTGACGATCATCTCGACGCGGGCATGCGTCCGAGCGTCATCCTGATGAACCCGCCGTTCTCGGCGGTGGCAAATGTCGATGGCCGTACCACCGAAGCGACGGCGCGGCATCTGCGCTCGGCGCTTGCCCGGCTGGCCCCTGGTGGACGGCTCGTGGTCATCACCGGGGCAGGTTTCGCGCCCGATGCCCCGGCCTGGGCCGAGACCTTCGCCCGCCTAACCCAGTCCGCGCATATGGTTTTCACCGGCGCGGTGTCCGGAGCCGCCTTCGCCAAGCATGGCACCACTTTCGAGACCCGGATTTCGGTCTTCGACAAATGCCGTGGCGGAGAGCAGGGCGGCGTCACAGCTGACCTGCGCCAGCCAATATCTCCGGATGTAGCGCATCTCCTCTCCAGGATCACCGCCGAAGTTCCGCCGCGCATTGAGTCGGATCAGGCCGAAACGGCGAGTCAGAGCCGTTCTTCCCTCTTCCCGGGAAACTCTGCCCCCTCCGCGCGCAGGGCCATCGGCATATATCGCGCGACTTCTGCGGCCCAACCCGCGCAAGCCATTGCGCTGATCGAGGCTGAAGATCTCGCCTACACCCTGCGCGAGGTGGGCGAGAACGATGATACCGCGCGCCTTTCGGATGCGATCTACGAGACCTTCCGCCTACAGGCGATCGATATCCCCGGGGCGGAACCGCATCCGACCAAGCTGGTGCAATCGGCGGCCATGGCGTCCGTTGCGCCCCCGAAGCCCACCTACCGCCCGAAACTCCCTGCTGCCGTCAAGTGCTGTGGCCTGCTCTCCGACGCGCAGCTGGAGACCGTGATCTACGCTGGTGAAGCGCATGGCGCCTTTCTCGCGGGGTCGTGGAATGTCGATGAAACCGGCGACATGGTCTCGGCCGCGCCCGACGATGCCCCTGACGCCATCCGTTTCCGCCGTGGATTCTTCCTTGGCGATGGCACCGGGGCGGGCAAGGGCCGCCAGTCGGCTGGTGTGCTGCTCGACAATTGGAGCAAAGGCCGACGCAAGGCCCTTTGGGTGTCAAAAAGCGACAAGCTCTTGGAAGACGCGCAGCGCGACTGGTCAGCACTTGGCCAGGAGCGATTGCTGGTGACCCCGCTGTCGCGCTTCGCGCAAGGCCGCGACATCCCGCTGACCGAAGGCATCCTCTTCACGACCTACGCCACACTGCGGTCCGAGGAGCGAGGGGCCAAGAAGTCTCGCGTCGACCAGATCGTCGACTGGCTGGAGCCTGACTTCGACGGTGTGATCCTGTTTGACGAAAGCCACGCCATGGCCAACGCATCAGGGTCCAAAGGCGAGCGGGGCGACACGGAAGCCTCGCAGCAGGGCAGGGCGGGCCTGCGGCTCCAGCACAAGCTGCCCAATGCCCGCGTGGTCTATGTCTCCGCCACCGGCGCGACAACGGTCCACAACCTGGCCTATGCGCAGCGGCTCGGTCTCTGGGGCGGGGAAGACTTTCCGTTCGCGACGCGAGGGGAGTTTGTCGAGGCCATCGAGGCAGGCGGCGTCGCCGCCATGGAGGTGTTGGCCCGCGACCTGCGGTCTCTTGGCCTCTACACCGCCCGTTCGCTCTCTTATGACGGCGTCGAATACGAGATGCTGGAGCATGCGCTGACCCCAGAGCAGCGCGGCATCTATGATGCCTATGCCGGGGCCTTCGCCATCATCCACAACAACCTCGCCGCTGCGATGGAGGCGGCCAATATCACCGCTGAGAACGGCACGCTGAACCGCCAGGCCAAGTCCGCCGCACGCTCGGCCTTCGAGTCCGCCAAGCAGCGTTTCTTCGGTCACCTTCTGACCTCGATGAAGACCCCCACGCTGATCGCGTCCATCGAGGCCGATCTGGCGGCCGGACATGCCGCCGTCATCCAGATCGTCTCAACCGGCGAAGCGCTGATGGAACGCCGCCTGTCGGACATTCCCACGGATGAGTGGAACGATGTGCGGGTGGACATCACGCCAAGAGAGGCGTGCCTGGACTACCTCGCCCATTCGTTCCCTGTGCAGCTCTACGAGCCCTTCACCGACAGCGAGGGCAATCTTTCCTCCCGGCCCGTCACCCGCGATGGCCAGCCGGTGGAATGTCGCGAGGCTGCGCGCCGCCGCGATGCGCTGATCGAGCATCTGGCCTCGCTGCCACCCGTGCCTGGGGCGCTGGATCAGATCGTCCAGCGCTTCGGCACCGATCTCGTGGCCGAGGTCACGGGCCGGTCGCGCCGCATCGTGCGCAAGGGCGAGGGTCCTGCGGCGCGGCTCGTCGTCGAAAGCCGTGCCGGCTCGGCCAACCTGTCTGAGACCGCCGCCTTCATGGATGACCAGAAGCGCATCCTGATCTTCTCGGATGCCGGCGGCACAGGGCGCAGCTATCACGCTGATCTCGGGGCCAAGAACCAGCGCCTGCGGGTCCATTACCTTCTGGAGCCCGGTTGGAAGGCAGATGCCGCCATCCAAGGCCTCGGGCGCACCAACCGCACGAACCAGGCGCAGCCGCCGCTGTTCCGTCCGGTGGCCACCGATGTGAAGGCGGAGAAGCGGTTTCTCTCGACCATCGCGCGCCGCCTCGACACGCTGGGCGCCATCACGCGCGGCCAGCGCCAGACCGGCGGGCAGGGGTTGTTCCGGCCAGAGGACAACCTCGAGTCGCCCTATGCCCGCGACGCGCTGCGTCAGCTTTACCGCCGCATTTATCGCGGCGATGTGACGGGCTGTTCACTCGGGGCGTTCGAGGATGCGACGGGCCTCAGCCTGACCGATGACAATGGGCTGAAAGACGACCTGCCCCCCATTACGACCTTCCTCAATCGTCTGCTGGCGCTGACGATACATATGCAGGCCGTGCTCTTCTCTGCCTTCGAGGAACTTCTCGACCAACGGATCGAAGGCGCCATCGCCGCCGGGATCTATGACCTCGGGCTGGAAACCCTGCGCGCCGAGAGCTTCCGTATCACGGATGCTCGGGTGATCTACACCCATCCTGGCTCCGGCGCAGAAACCCAGCTTCTGACCATCGCGGAGAAGCGGCGCAACACGCCGACCTCGCTGGCCGATGCGCTCGACTGGCTGGATGACCCGAAGGCACAGCTCCTGGTCAACAGCCGCTCGGGCCGGGCCGCCGTGCAGGTGCCTGCCACCAGCCTGATGCTGGACGACGGCACCATTGAGCCGCGCCTGCGCCTGATCCGTCCGACCGAGGCGAGCACTGTGCCTGCCAAGATCATGGAGGACACAAACTGGCTCGAGGCCGACCGCGCGGCCTTCACCGCCGCCTGGACTGCCGAACTGGCCGAGGTGCCCGAGTTTACGGAAACCACGCTGCACATCGTGGCGGGCCTGCTGCTGCCGATCTGGAAGCAACTGCCGCAGGACGAAACCCGCGTCTACCGGCTCCAAACCGATGACGGCCAACGCATCATCGGTCGCCGTGTCTCACCCGGCTGGGTCGCGACCACGCTTGCGGATGACGCGCCGAAGCTTTCCGCAGCGCAGGTCCATGCCATCGTTCTAGAAGGCAAGACCGTGGTGCGGCTGGCTGAAGGAATGGAGTTGCACCGCTCCCGCGTCATGGGGGTCAACCGGATCGAACTCTCCGGGTTCACGGAAGCGCAGAAGGACCGGCTCAAGGCCGATGGCTTTTTCTCGGAGATCATCAGCTGGAAATTGCGGCTGTTCTGTCCTGCCGATGCGAGTGGGGTCGCAGTGCTCGATCACCTGCTTGCACGTTTCCCCATCCGGGGTCTACATGCACGCAAAGGTTGTTAATCGTGTGTGCCATGTCATTGGAAACAGAAGATCTGTTGCGGGATCTTTCGCAAAATGCCGAAAGCGTTTGCCGCCATTATCTTCCCGCCGGGAGGCGGGAAGGCTCCTACTGGATGGTCGGCGATCTGCAGAACAATCCGGGGCGGTCGCTGTTTGTCAGGTTGACGGGCCCGACATCGGGGGCGGGCGCTTCTGGGAAATGGACCGAACATGTTGCGGCGCGGGTTATGTTGCCGGGCTTTGATTTCCCCTTTGTTTGTTGTGGGTTGCTGCCGTCGGCGCAACATAATGTCTGCGCCAGATGGGGGATATCATGATGCCCCACGGTGCAGCGGACCTGTCGAGCCGCCTTGCGCGTGATGCCGAGGCGGTCTGCCGGCACTACCTTTCGAACGGGCGGCGCCAGGGTCAGTATTGGCTGGTTGGCGACGTGCGCAACGCGCCCGGGGGCTCGATGTTCGTGCGTCTCAAGGGGCCGGACACTGGCCCCGGGGCGGCGGGCCGCTGGACCGATGCCGCCTCGGCCGAACATGGCGACTTGCTGGATGTCATCAGAAAGAGTTGCGGGCTGATCGCGTTCCGCGACGTGCTCGATGAGGCACGCCGCTTCCTGAGCCTGCCCCGGATCGAGGCGACCCAACCGGACATTGGCAAACGGGCCGATGTTCGCCCCGGCTCGCCGGAGGCGGCGCGACGGCTTATCGCCATGGCGCAGCCAATTCGCCGGACCCTCGCCGAGACCTACCTGATGCATCGCGGCATCACGCCCATCAGGGACTCCGACGCCCTGCGATATCATCCGCGCTGCTTCTTTCAGCCCGACGACGGGGCTCGGGCTCAAGGGCGCCCGGCAATGATCGCTGTGGTGACCGATCTTGCGGGCAATATCA
>Ga0209476_10002986_pt1 | contig 11260 bp, 7 predicted proteins | sample KloWWTrecipitate_FD_187179 | JGI IMG/M metagenome (GOLD analysis project Ga0209476, IMG submission 187179) | Active sludge microbial communities from Klosterneuburg, Austria, studying microevolution and ecology of nitrifiers - Klosterneuburg... | ecosystem: Engineered > WWTP > Aerobic digester >...
CGGGTGTGGCAGCATTCATCCGTTTGCGGATGGCGTAGATACGCGCGACGAATCCCGAGACGGAGAACTAGCAATACCGATGACGGATACAGCCCGACCGATCACACCACGACGCCTCGCGCGAATGCGTGGGACCCTGGAGCGTCGCCAGGCTGACCTCACGATCGTCATCGAAGATGTCCACGACCCACACAACGTCAGCGCGATGCTGCGTTCGTGCGACGCTGTGGGAGTGGCCGGCGCACACCTCATCTACACCGTCGAGGAGCGACCGGAGCTGAGCAAAGGCGTCTCCGCCAGCGCTTTGCGCTGGATCGACCTGAACTCCTGGGAATCCGTCGCCGATTGTTACAGCGCGCTCCGCGAGCGTGGGTTCACAATCTATACGACATCGCTGACGCATGAGGCGATCGACCTGTACGACCTCGACCTGACCGCGCCGATCGCGATCCTCTTCGGCAACGAGACACGCGGCGCGAGCGCCGAGGCCGTGGCTCTCGCCGATGGTTGCGTCTACATCCCAATGATGGGCATGGTCGAATCCCTGAACGTCTCCGTCGCCTGCGCTGTCACGCTCTACGAGGCACTGCGGCAGCGACGCGCGGCCGGCCACTATGACAGCCCGAGCCTTCCTCCCGATAACCTCGATGCTCGGCTGAACGCCTGGCTCCTCCGCGATGGCCGCGACCCGGCGGCCGTGACGCAGGATGCGCCAGCCGGCCACATCCGGGCAGAGAATCGGAGGCAGAGTCGCGGCGGCACGGGCTAGTCGATGTCGTTGGGACCGTTCTGCCGCAGACGCAGCCCCCGGCCCTCAACACGTTTTTCCATCGGCCGAATCGCGGCGAGAATCACGATTGTCAGCAGCACGCTGCCGCCGGCAACGATAAAGTAGCCGGCCCCGCAGGCCAGCCCGATGCCCGCGGCAACCCAGAGCCCGGCCGCCGTCGTCAGCCCGTGGACGCGTGACTCCTGGCGGAAGATAATGCCGCCTCCGAGGAAGCCGATGCCCATGACGATCGTCGAGCCGATCCGTGTTGGATCCAGTCTGGTTGCCACGCCGGGCTGGTCGAAATCCTGGATAATCAGGATCGAACAGACCATGAACAGCGCCGCGCCAAGCGACACGAGCATGTGTGTGCGCAGCCCCGCGCTCTTTTCCAGCGTCGCGCGCTCGTAGCCGATCGCGCCGCCGAGGACGGCCGCCAGCCCGATCCTGATGAGCGATTCCCATTGGGTCAGGTCCATCGGTCTCCCTCCGCGGCGCGGTTCGTGTCCAACTCAGGTTGTTGTGCTACAAAAGGGTGTTGTTGTCGTCCCTACCAAGGCCAGCCGTCGATACCGTCAACTCGCGCAGGCGGGTGACGAGCGTCTCGCGATCGACCGGTTCGAGGATGATATCCGATGCGCCGGCTGCCAGAAGCTCGGATTCATCCAGTTCCTTGGCCCCAGCCAGGACGATAACCGGAATCTGCTCCGTTCCGGGGTATTCGCGAAGCTGATGCAAGACCGATCCCGCGTCGAGTCGGTCGAGGTCGGCGTCGAGAACGATCGCGTCCGGCAGCGTCTCGATGGCCCGCACGATGGCTGTGAGTCCGTCGCGCGCATGGGCGACAGTGAAGCCAGCCTCGATCAGCGTTTCGCCGAAGAAGGCGCCCCGCGTGTCGTCAGTGATCCCCAGCAGGACACGGCCCAGGCTGCGTGGCGCGACCTCACCGTGTGGCAGAAGGTCGCTGATCGTGCTGACAACATGGTCAGGGCCGGCGTCACCACGGAGCATGACGATCTGCCGATCGGTTACCCAGTCAGTTTGTGTCGGGCCGCCAACGACGACAATCGGCGTCTCCGCCAGCTCCGGCACAGCATCGAGGTCGGTGAGCAAGTCGTAAAGCCCGGGTCTGGAAGCCTGCGGGCGGATTACGATGACGGACGGCTGATGAAGCTCCGCCTCACCAACGATTGCGCGCACCGTCTGCGAACGAGGATAGACGGGCCGGGTGGGAATGCTCTCCAATCCCTGGCTCCAGGCCCGGCGATCGCGCGGGTCGGCAGTTGCGACGAGGATGACGAATGGCTCGCCGGCGTGGTCACCGATAATCTCCGCCCGCCTGGCAACCGGCAACGTGAATCGGACGGTTGTTCCAACCCCCTGGCGGCTTGCAATCGTGATTCGGCCGCCGTGTCGCTCGACGAGGAGCCGGGTAATCGCCAACCCCAGCCCGGTCCCGCCAGCCTCGCGCACGGCGGGTTGCTCGACCCGGTAGAACTTCGTGAACAGGTGTGGCAGCGCCTCGACGGGGATGCCGATGCCGGTGTCGGAGACGCTGACTGCGACGTGGCTGTCGAGCAGCTCGGTGCGAATCGTGATCCAGCCCTCTTCGGGCGTGTACTTGCTGGCGTTGGCCAACAGGTTGGTCAGAATCTGAGAAAGCCGCGCGGCGTCGGCATAGATAGGCGGCACATCAGCATCGAGCTCGGTCTGGATGTGTTGCTGTTTCGCGTCGAGCATCGGTCGCAGGCTGGCAATTTCTGACTGGATTGCCTTGGCCAGATCGACCGCCGTCTGGTCGAGCTGAATGCGACCAGACTCGATCCGCGAGATATCAAGCATGTCGTTGACCAGATCGACGAGTCGATCGGCGTTCGCCTGGACGATCGCGAGTAGCTCTCGTTGCTGGTCGCTGACGCGGCCGGCATCGCCGTCCAGAATCAGGTCGGTAAAGCCCTTGATCGCGGTCATCGGTGTCCGCAACTCGTGGGAGACTACCGATATGAACTCGTTCCGCGTCTCATCCATTCGAACAATCTCGGTTACGTCGCGCAAGAGCCAGACCGACCCGGCCCGCCGCCGCTTGCCCTCGCCTGCTCGGAGTGGGCTGACAATTGTGCTGATCACCCGCTCGCCAAGCTGACGGACGACCGGCTGTGGAGTCTCCTGGCGGTGGAGGTTTGGCAGCAGGCGGATCTCCGTGTGGCTCAGAAGCCCCAGATCCGTGGCTGGCGTGCCGACGGTGTCGTCGGGCTGAGTATCGAACAGCCGACATGCGGCCGGGTTGATCTCCGTTACGACGCCATCAGCGTCGAGCACGACGATTCCTTCGTTGGCGCTTTCAAAGATGGTGGCGTAGCGGTCACCATCCTGGTTCGATGCGCCAGTAATGTTCTCCCTCTTCGGGCTTCGTTGTGACAGCCACATCGCTACCAACGTGATGATCAACATGAACACCACGCCAGCAGCCAGCGAGTATGTATCGATCTCGCCGATGAGGCCAAAGGGCTCTCTGTTGTCACCGGTGCGCTGGCCGGCCTGCGCGAGTATTGTCGCAACCCACATCGTCATCGACGGACCGTATCTCGTTTCGACCGCGCCGCTTCGTGCGTCGGATGGCCAGAGGACCCCCAGATGAGGAGGCGTCGAAGGTGATGATATAGTGTGGAGCAATACGTCGGTGGCCGTTGACGCACCCCGAGCAATGACGAATTCAGGTGAAATGAGCTATCCCGGAAATGTCGCCGACTTCGGCCGGCGCATCATCGACAACGTCGATCGAGTCATCGTCGGGAAGCGCGATGTCAGTGAGCTTGTGCTCGTCGCGCTGCTTTGCGAAGGCCATGTTCTGCTTGAGGACGTCCCCGGTGTCGGCAAGACGACACTCGCGCGGGCCGTCGCCCGGTCCATCGGTGGCGAGCTGCGTCGAGTGCAGTTCACCCCCGATCTACTGCCATCGGACATTTCCGGTCTGAGCTACTTCAACCAGAAGCTCGGCGACTTCGTCTTTCGCGCGGGTCCCGTCTTTACCAACATCCTCCTTGCCGATGAGATTAACCGCGCGACGCCCCGCACACAGTCGGCTCTGCTGGAGGCGATGGAAGAACGCACGGTCACGATCGACGGCGAGACGATGCCGCTGCCGCACCCGTTCCTCGTGCTAGCGACGGAGAATCCGATCGAGCTTGAGGGAACCTTTCCACTGCCCGAAGCACAGCTCGACCGCTTTCTCCTCCGCCTCACCGTCGGCTATCCCGACGCCGATCAGGAGGACGAGATGCTCGTCCGGCTACAGCACGAGCACCCACTCGCGGCGCTCCAACCGGTCGCCACTAGCGATGAGCTGGCCGACGCAGCGCGTCTGGTCCGCGATATCCATGTCGAACAAGAGCTGCGTTCCTACATCGTTGCGCTCGTCCGCGCCACCCGCGAGCACGACGCGATCGAGCTGGGAGTCAGCCCGCGTGGGACTTTGGCGCTGTATCGCGCCTCCCAGGCGATGGCTGCTCTGCGCGGTCGCGCGTACGCGACGCCGGACGACGTCAAGGCTGTTGTCCTGCCGGTGCTGAACCATCGGCTGCTACTTTCGCCGGACGCGCGACTGCGCGGTCGGTCAGCGTCAGGCATCCTCGATGAGATCCTGGAATCCCTCCGCGTTCCTGTCGAGCTTGCCTGAGCGGTTCGCTGGTGGCGGAGATGATGGCCCGGCAAGAGTCGGCCGAGCTCGGACACTCTTCTTCAGTAGCTTCTGGCTGTGGACGGCGGGCGCGCTCATCCTGCTGGGGATGGCGCTGCGCGAACGGGCTCCGACCCTTCTTGGTCTGCTGACGCTCATCACGGCCGGCGGAGCGTGGCTTTGGGCGCGGTTGTCACTCAACGGCGTTATCGTCACTCGCACACTGGAGACACGGCGACTCTTCCCCGGCGAGGATGCCGTCTTTCGCGTCAGCGTTGTCAATCGCAAGCTGCTCCCTCTCGCTTTCCTGGAAATCCACGATCAGCTCCCGAATGATCTGCGGATCATGGAGCAGCCAAGTGTGCCGAGCGGCATTCCCGGCCGTGATGTCCTTCAGATCACAACTGCGATGCGCTGGTATGAGCGTGTCAGCTGGACGTTCCACGTCCACTGTCCGGTTCGTGGGCAGTTTGTGTTCGGGCCAACCGAGATCCGTTCCGGCGATCTCTTCGGCTTTTTCACCTCCACGCTCGCGCTCGACAACTTCGCATCGCTGCTCGTCTATCCGCGGGTCGTGCCACTGGAGGAGATCGGCATCCCTCCGCGCCATCTCTTCGGAGACCAGCGTATTCGGCGTCAGATGGTGACCGATCCGTCGCGGATTGTCGGCGTGCGTGACTATCGCCCCGAGGACTCGATTCGTCACGTTCACTGGAAGGCAACGGCGCGAGTCGGCGCTCTTCAGGCGAAGGTGTTCGAGCCGTCAACCACGATCCATTTCGGCATCTTCCTCAATCTTGATACGTTCGAGCATTACTGGGAGGGCGTCGACTACGAGCGGGCCGAAGACGCAATCACCGTTGCCGCGTCATTGGCGATCCATGCGCTCGACGCGCGCCAAACAGTCGGTGTCTACGCGAACGGGGTCAGTGGCGGGTCGGACCAGCCGATGCGGGTTCGGCCGAGTCGTAGCCCGAGCCAGCGTGTCGAGATCCTCGCCGGACTCGCCAAGCTCTCGCCGATCGCGTCGATCAACTTCGCGCGGCTCCTTCGCGCAGAGACATCGCGCTTTCCGATGGGAAGCACTGTCGTCATTGTCACTGCGCTGGTGACCGACGCGACTGCGGCCGTGCTCGTCAACCTGCACCAGGCCGGCCATCGAGTCGTCCTCGTTACGATCGATGAGGTCGAGGTTCCAGCGATTCGTGGGCTGTTGGTCTATCAGCTGGATTCGGCCGGCATCGGCACTCCGCGTAATCAACGTCGTCGCTACGCGATTCAGATGAACCCGGTCGCCCTTGCCGGGCTGATCGAGCGACAGCGCGACGCGTCATGAGCGATCAATCTACGCCGGCGCCGGAGCAACGGCTGACACCTGCCAGTATCGGAGATCTCGTTCGTTCGCTCGACTGGCGGCTTGAGCTGCTCGGCGTCTTCCTCGTCCTGGCCGAATCGGCGCTCATCTACCTTGTGACCGGCCTGTTTCTCAGCGACAGATCGCCGGCTGCGCACGTTCTCCCTGCCTGGATCGTCGCATTTGTCATGCTCACGGCGTATCTCGTCCCGCGGGTGCTCGATGAATGGCGCGTCTGGGATGTTCGCTACGAGACGATGATGGGCGGCGCGATCGTCGTGACGCTGCTCGTCTCCGTCAAGTCGGGCGCGTTCCCGGGCATCGCTGTCTGGGATATCGGCTGGCTGCGAGAGATGATCCGCGCTCTCGCGTTGCTCGACAATGATGCAGTTCGGCCGGTCTGGGGCATCGTCGCGCTTGTTGCCTTTGCGTGGTGGCGCGGGCGAACGCGCGAGTTGCCATCCGTCGATAGCGCCTATCTGACACTCCGCGCTGGCAGCGCGATCCTCGCGCTGCTGATGATCGTTATCCTTTTGGCATCCGACACCGGTGATGAGATTCATCAGCGGCTCAGCGCTGCAACGGTCACATTCTACGTCTGCGCGCTGGCGGCTATTGGCATAGCCAGACTGAAGCTCGAGGGATTTCGCACCAGCTCACCACTCGGTCCGCGCTGGTTGGCGACCTTCGTCGCGCCGATCCTCACCATCCTGGCGATTGCTATTGTCGGCGCAGGAATCTTCTCTCGTCAGTTTCTCGATACCGTCCTCTGGATGCTTTCACCCCTCCTGTTTATCCTCAACCTCGTGTTCCAGGCGATTATCCTGATCATGGCAGCGCTCGCCTATATCATCCTGACGCCGATCGTCTGGCTGATCGGCACCCGCGACCCGATCTCCCGGACGGTCGCCACGCCAGGTCTCACCGATCAGCGAGGCGAGCTCGACCAACTGGGCGGCCGAGCGTTCCAGGTGCCGGACCCGATCCGGTATCTTGTGGCGGCGCTCGTGCTGCTTGCGCTCTTCACGTTGCTGACGAAGTTCGTCTTTCGCCGACGCCGTCGCGAGCGAGTCGCGGTCGAGGAGGAGCGCGAGTCGATCCTTGATTGGGACGACCTGCTGGGGTCGCTGGGCGCGCGGCTTCGATCGCTGTTTCGTCGGGACTCGGAAGAGCCCGCCGATCCGTTGGCGCATTTACGGGGGGACCCGCGCTGGCAGTACACGGTGGCGATCCGCGAGGCGTGGAGAAGGCTCGAACATCGCGGCGCAGCCCTGGGCCGCGGGCGGCGGCCGGCCGAGACCGCCGACGAATATCGGCCCGGCATCAGCGCCCGGCTGGATCCCGGCCCGACGAGCGACGCGGTGACGACGATGACCGATCGCTATCGGGACGCGCGCTACAGCGGAGAGCCGGCCTCAAAGGAGGACGCTGACCAGGCGGAGCGCGCCTGGCGAACGATCGACCAGCTCAACCAGCGTCATCAATGATGCAGTACGATTCCATCATGATCATCGTTATGTCTCATGCTCGACTGACTCATGCAAACGACTGACACCGGCGATATCTCGACGCTACCAGCGCCGCTGCCGGTCGATGGGCCGGCCGGCATCTACGTTCATGTGCCATTCTGCCGCCACATCTGCCCCTACTGCGATTTCAATACCTATGCCGGGCAGGAGGATCGCATACCGGCCTACGTCGATGCGCTCGTCCGCGAGATGCAGCTCCGAGATGGCGAGACGACCGAAGCGCGGACGTTGTACTTCGGCGGTGGCACACCGTCATTGCTATCGCCGGAACAGATCGCGCGTGTGGTGGATGCCGCGACCCGGCGCCTGGGACTGCGAGCAGACGCCGAAGTTTCCCTGGAGGCAAACCCCGAAACGCTCGATGAAGCTGCATTGCGCGGCTTTCGCGCGGCCGGAATCAACAGGCTGTCGATCGGCATCCAGTCGTTGCAACGCGCCGGCCTGCGCGTGCTTGGGCGCGGCCACACGGCGACGACCGCAACCGACGCGCTGGCGACGGCTCGACTCGCCGGGTTCGAAAACGTCAGCCTCGACTTCATCTATGGCTGGCCTGGACAATCGGCAGAGGATTGGGAGCACGACCTCGCAACCATGCTCGACTGGGCGCCAGAGCATTTGTCGCTCTACGCGCTGATCGTTGAGCCGGGGACGCCGATGCAGATGGCCGTCCGGCGGGGGATCCTGAGTCCGCTCGACGACGACACTGTTGCCGACCGCTACGATCGCGCCGTCGATGTCCTCGCCGCGGCCGGCTGGGAGCATTACGAGATCTCGAACTGGGCGCGCGAGCCACGCTTCCGATCTCGCCACAATCAGCTGTACTGGCAGAACGGACCATATCTGGGCGTCGGCGCAGGGGCTTTCGGCACGGCACGGGGAGAACGGCTGAGTAATCATCTGTTGCCGGCCCGTTATATTGCTGACTTGGCCGCCGGCCGGCTGCCAGTCGCCACCCGCGAGGCGATCGACGAGAGAACCGGGATGGGTGAGACGATGATGCTCGCTCTTCGACTGCTGATCGACGGCGTGTCGGATGCTGACTTCGCCCGTCGCCACGGTGGTCACATCGTCGACCGATTTCCGGACGCGGTCGAGCGCTTCACTCATCTTGGTCTGATCGAGTGGCATGGTGGCCGACTGCGCCTGACTGCCAGCGGCGTCCTCGTTGCCAACGAGGTGTGCGCAGCCTTTCTGCCCTGACCACCTGTTACCATCTGCCCATCGACTCGAACTACTGGGGGCGGTGGGGTGTATCGTCGAGCAATGCCTCTCACAATCGTTCTGGTTATCGGCATCCTTGCTGCTTGCTCCGGGCCAGGCAGGCGGGATGCAACGTATCCACCATCCTCATCCCCGACCGTAGCCATCGACGCCACCGCGACCAGCGTCCCCCCAATGCTTCCAACCGAGCCACCAACACCTGCTGTTGCGACCCAGACCGCCACGCCTGCTCCAGAGGCGACCCCGACGCCACGCCCGACGCCGACGCCGACGCCTGTCCCGGCGCCGAGTGCCGTTGAGAGTGTGCTGTTGTCGATGTTGCCGGCGAGCGACGGCTTGCCTCCCGGTTGGTCGCGGGTCTCCGCGGGGACGGTTCGTGATCGGTCGGGCGCAACGCTTCTCTGCGGCGTCGATCCTTTCCCGAATGCCGGTCAGCGTGTGGCCGAGGTCGAGGCCGAGTATCAGCGCAATGATCCAACGGCGCCCGCGTCGATTCTTCAGAGCATCGTTGCCTTCACCGAATCTACCGCGGTCGAGGCGATGGGCTGGGCTCGGCAAACGATCACCTGTCATCAATGGACTGCCGCGGATGGAACAACGATCGTGCTCGATGGCTTCGAGGACGCCGGGCTTGGAGAAGAGTCGCTAACGACGGCGCTCGACGTGACAGCAGCGGACGGAACGCGAGTCACCGGGCGCTGGTTCCTCGTCCGAAAAGGCGGGTTGATCGCCACGATCGCGTACCTCGGAAACGACGCGAACAACCAGGATCTCGTTATGGGGATAGTTGGCGCTGCCGTCCATATGCTCGACCCGGGTCGCGCGGCAGCCGCAGTGATCGATCCGGCGGTTCAGTCGACGCTGCTCGCGATGGCGCTACACGCCGAAGACCTTGGACAAGGCTGGATAAAAGTCGCGTCGGGCCCGACTCCACGGAATGAAGAAACAAGTCTCTGCGGCGCGGACCTGTTCCCTCAGTCTGACGGGAAGATTGGGGATGTCACCGCGAGGTTCTCCGAACACACGGCTGGGAGGACGGTTGTCCAGCGTGCCGTTGCTTACCCGGCCGCGAAGGTTCAGCAGGCGATGGATCGCGCCCACGCCGCCGCTTCGTGTGAGACCTGGGTCGATCCGGCCGGCGCCACCTACCAGATCGATCCGCCACAGCCGATCGGCCATGGGATCGATGGCGTCGTGGTTGCGTTCGTCGTCAACGGCTCAGACGGCGGCTATGGCGCTCTTGCGGTCGTCCGCGTCGGCGCGGTTGTGACGTCCATCACCTTCCACTCCGCCGAGCCACTCGTGCCGGAAGAAGCCCTCGCGACGGTGCGGCGGGCAGCCGAGCTGATTCAGTCGGCGCGATAACCGGGGATCCGGAGCGGCTGACCGCGACTCAGGACGGTGCTATGATGCGCCGGCCGGGCGGGTCACTGGTGTGCCCATTCGACAAGACTTCACGAGGGACTGGGAGGAGGACTCATGGCGAACGATCGACAGCGTGCCATCGAGCGAGCGATTCTCGGCGATATCTGGACGACGAACGAACCCTACGAGGTGCTCCGCGAACTGTGCGACGACATCGGCCATCGCTACGCTGGTTCGGAGTCAGAGAAGCAGGGCGCTGAATTCCTGAAGCGGAAAATGGAGGACTACGGCCTTCAGAACGTCCGGTTGGAGGAGTTCCAGATGGCCGGCTGGGAACGTGGCTCGGCATCACTGACACTCGTCGAGCCAGTCGAACGCTCCTACTCCTGCGTCGCGATGCCCTACTGCCCTGCCGCCGACCTGACTGCCGAAGTGATTGACGTTGGCGAAGGCGAGGAGGCTGACTTCGAGCGCGCTGGAGCAGATGTCCGTGGAAAGATCGTCATCTCCGCCGCCGAGACGAACAAACCCGGCGAGCGCAAGAGCCACCGCACCGACAAGTACGGCTGGGCCGTCGAGCGCGGAGCCGCGGGCTACATCTACATCAACCAGAACCCCGGCATGCTCCACATCACCGGCTCGATCACTGGCCGCAACCCGGCCGGGGATCGCGCCGTCGATCGCGAGGCGCCGATCCCTGCGGTCGGGGTCTCCTGGGAGGCCGGCTCAACGATTCTGCGGTTGCTCGAGCGCACCGGCGGCAAGGGCAAGATTCACCTGAAGCTGGAGAATCGCACGTTCGAAAGCACCAGCCAGAACGTCATCGGCGAGATCGTTGGAAGCGACTATCCCGACGAGGTTGTCCTGATGGGCGGGCACTACGACGGGCATGATATCGCCCAGGGCGCTGGCGACGATGGCGCTGGCGCTGTCACCGGCCTCGAGGCGGCTCGCGTCCTGGCGGCACACGCCGGCGATGTCAAGCGCACGATCCGAGTGATCTGCTTTGGCTCGGAAGAAGTCGGCTTGCTTGGCGCATTCCACCACGCCCGCACGACCTCACCCGACTCCTACCGGTTCGCCCTTAACCTCGACGGCGCGGGCCGCGGAGAGGGCGGCCAGGAGCAGCTGACGCTCTCGGGCTGGCCCGATCTGGTTGGATGGTTCGAGCAGTTCGCGAAGGACAGTCACTACCCGTTCACTGTCCAGAATCAGCTCAACTCCCACTCCGACCACTATCCGTTTGTGCTGCGTGGCATCCCGAACGGCACGCTCAACGCGCGCGACTCGACGGCCGGGATGATCGGGCGTGGCTGGGGCCACACCGAGGCCGATACGTTCGACAA
>Ga0209476_10002988_pt1 | contig 11259 bp, 4 predicted proteins | sample KloWWTrecipitate_FD_187179 | JGI IMG/M metagenome (GOLD analysis project Ga0209476, IMG submission 187179) | Active sludge microbial communities from Klosterneuburg, Austria, studying microevolution and ecology of nitrifiers - Klosterneuburg... | ecosystem: Engineered > WWTP > Aerobic digester >...
AACAGACAAGTAGACGGGCATATTGTGACTACTGCCCTGAAGGGCAGTGGATGCAACTTGACCCGGAAGATTCGCCGTCACGTCGGCCCACACGTCGCCCGCTTCGGTTCGTCTGAGGCGGCATCGAATCCCCAGCCGATCGAGGACGTAGCGTTTGGCGTCATAGTCCGCGTTCGGGATGTATTCGCGGAGCTGGGCCGCGAGGGCGGTGGAATCCTGCAGCTGAGCAGGCGTGACGGCCGCTTGGGCGATCTGCCTTTCGAGGTCCGCCCGTTCAGTGGCGAGTGCGGTCAATCGCTCTTCGGCCCGCCTGACCTCTCCGCGTAGAGCATCAAGTTCTGTCCGGCCGGCATCGGCGTATTGATTCACCCAAACCGGGATCCGTCGCTCGATTCTCTGAGTCTCGTTGATCACGGCAGCCAGCCGATCGGGGGCCGGGGCCAAGTCATCCAGGGCCCGGGTGGCGAGTCGCTCCAAGGCCGTGGTGAGCGTCGCGGGCTCGGTCAGAAGGCCCGACAGCCAGTCCCAGATCTGGCCTTCGATGGCATCGGCGCGGGTGTTGGGTTCGTGGCAGTCTTGAAGGTGCCGTGGAAGGGATACTCCAGCGCAGTAGTAGTACTCGTAGCGGCCATTCTGTTTTTTCCGCCCGCACATCGCCCGCCCGCATACGCACCGCAGGTGACTCGCCATGAGATAGCGGCCCTTCGTCCTGTTGCGGCTCGCCATTTCGCGATTTCGGTTGCGGCGGACCTGGGCGGCCTGAAAGGTTACGTCGTCGATGATGCGCAGCTTTGGCTTCTCAACCTTAATGTCACCATAGGTCAACAATCCTGGTACGTCCCCCCAAAACGGTGCCAGTTTCTGTGAGGGCTAAAGGCGCTACGATGGCGCCGGGAGACTCACATGAAGGGCAAGAAGCACAGTCCGGAACAAGTGATCGCGAAGCTGCGGCAGGCGGAGCGGGACCTGGCTGACGGGTTCTCGGTCGGCCAAGTGTGCCAGAAGCTCGGTATCAGCGAGCAGACGTTCGCGCGCTGGCAGAGGCAGTATGGCGGGATGGAAGTGGCTGAGGCGAAGCGGCTGCGGGATTTGGAGGCGGAGAACAGCCGGTTGAAGCGGCTGGTGGCGGACCTGTCGCTGAACGTGCAGGTGCTGCAGGACGTGGTGAAAAAAACGTCGTAGGCGGGGAGCGCCGGCGGCAGATTGCCGCCCAGGCTGAGCGCGACTGGCGGCTGAGCCAGCGCAGGGCATGTCGCTACCTGGGTTTCTCCCGGACGAGCATGCGGCGCGGCCGGAGGCGACGGGTCCGCGACGAGAAGATCGTGACAGAGATTCTCAGACAAGTGGCGGCGACGCCGCGGATGGGATGCCGGAAGGTGCTGACGATGATCTGCCGGCGACGGGGGTGGCGAATCAATCACAAGCGCGGCGAGCGGCTGTGGAAACAGCTTCGGCTGAACGCGCGGCGGGCGCGAGCAGTCCGGAAGCAGTCACCCGGCAGCAGCGCGAATGCCTGCGACGTGCTGCGGGCGGAGCGGCCGCGGCACGTGTATTGCTGCGATTTCATCCATGACGCGACGGAGGACCGGCGTCAACTGAAGTGGCTGTCGGTGTTCGACGAATACACGCGGGAGTGCCTGGCGCTGGAGGTGGAGTGGTCGATGGACCATCGCTATGCGCTCGAAGTGCTTCTGCGAGTCTTCGACCAGTATGGGGCGCCGGAATTCATCCGCTCGGACAACGGCGGCGAGTTCATCGCGGAGGGGCTCAGGGCGGGTCTGGCCAAGCTCGGAGTCGACGTGAAGTTCATCGAGCCCGGCGCGCCGTGGCAGAACGGCTACTCGGAGTCGTTTCACAGCCAAGTGCGCGCCGAGCTGCTGGACATGGAGGTGTTCATTGGCTTGGCGCACGCCAAGCAGTTGGGACGGGCGTATCGGCGGATGTACAACCACGAGCGCCCGCATGGATCGTTGGGGATGCTGACACGCCGCACATTTGTCACATCCAATAAGTGATCTTTGTCTCAAACGCTACAAGGCAAGAAAAACCACCGGCATCGGGGAGATGCCGGCGGTCTTTCCTACCTTGTGGACTGCCAGCGATTGACGGAACTTCAGCCCTCTACCGCGACACCGCCGGCAGGAAGTTGCGGCTTTGTGACCGCCCCGTCCCCACAATCACTTCAATCGTCTCGCGCGTTTCGATGCTGCCGTTGTAGCTGAACACCACCATCTCGTAGCGACCATCGCGCACCGTGTTGTCCACAGTGATTTGAAGTGCGCATTCGGGTTCGGCCGCGCTGAGCACCGGGTAGCCCTCGTCATCACAGGTAAAGGCGGCCCTCACGCCCGACGGCATCGCAGACAGGTCGAGCCCAAGCCCGACGTCCTTGTAGTACAGCGGCGCCAGCTCAACCAGCGTGACGCGGGTCGCGACCGTGCCGGGCAGCGTCACACTGATCTGGCGATGGGCCGGATCTATCCTGTAACTGCCCGCGGGCACCGTGATTGAAACCGCCTGCGAGCGAACGCTCTTGCTGGTCTCCTCATCGATCGCCTCGACGACGAAGTAGTAGGTCGTCCCCGGTTCCGGGTTGCCGAACGCGGCATAGCCGGTGGCAGCATCGGCAATGCCGTTGCTGTTGTACTCCGCCGATACCCCGCCCGCTGTAATGACCACCGTCTGGCTGAGCGCTGAGGGGCCAATCCACAAACGATAGGTGTCCACATCTGGGTGAAGGTTCGGGTTCCACTCCACCTCAATCCGCTGTGCCGTGACGTTTACGGTTGGCGTGATCTTCGCCGCCCATGACGTTGGGAAGCTCGCGGCGTTGTTGATCTGGAAGCGCAGGGCTTCGTTGACGCGCCGCAGCGGATCATCGCCCGAGCGCGCCACACGCACGGCATTGACGCCGTAGTCGGGGTCGGCCATGCCGCGTGCAAGTGCGCCGGGGGCAGAGGCATAGGTGTTCACCGGTAGGTTCACACCGTCCTCCACGCGCAGCCACAGATGGTAAAAGCCAGACGGCAGGCTGGACAGATTGAGTTGGCGTGTCAGCAAGCTGCCATCCAGCTCCGAAGGCTGGGTCAGCGTAAAGACCGCCACAGGATAGCCCTCGAACAGCGGCATCACCACCGGCCCTGCCACAGTACTGACCGGGTCGGTATAGATCACCGTCTGCGTGATCGCGCCCGGGTTGATCCAAGCGGTCACAAGCGTCGGCGTGTAGTCGGACGTGACGCGCCAGCTTAGTGCGGCAGCCGCAGGGTTGCTGGCATCGAGGCTGACGCTCGCTGGCACTGGTGGATTGGTCGTCCCGAACGCGCCCAGGATCCACTTGCTGGTTTCCACGGGGCCCTGCACCCGCGCATCCCACACATCGCCCAGGCGGGCCTGGTCAACGGTATAGAGCGTGCGATACACCGGGCGATACCCGATGTCTTTCTGGCGATATATCGCGGTTGCATAGCCATCGGCCAAGTGATCATGCGCGATGAGCGTGTAGACCTCGCCGTCGTTGAAGGTGTGGGACACAGGGGCCGTGGCCGTCATGGCGTCGTCATGGCGCCCAACAAGCTCAAAGGTTGTCGAGACAACCTCGGCATAGCCGGTGGTCGCACCTGACTGTGCAGAAAGCCAGGGCACGCCATCGCGCTCCAGCGTGAGATTGGCGCTAGACAGATTGATCAAGCGCACGCGCGCGCTGCCCGTGCCATTCGGGTTCATCGTCGGGGCGGCCACATCATTGGGAATCAGGGCAGCGGATAGCGTGGGCGGCGTGACAGTATCGGGAGACTGCAGAACCACAAGCGTGTTATCGGTGTTGCTAAGCAGTTGCGTGGCAGTAATCCACAGCGTGATCTGCGTGCTCTGTGACACGAGCGCGATCGTGTGCGCCCCGGTCGCCAGAACCAGCGGAGCAGGACGCTCAAGGGTCCAGTAATTGAGCGCTTCCTGAACCACAACGCCATCAATCACAAGGTCAACCGCCTGAAGCTCGGGCGCATCAGCGAGATACGCCACGCGCAGGCGGGGCAGCGCCACATCCACCGTGCTCGCCACGGCAGCCGGCTCTGGTTCGTAGGCTGCCGTCGTGGTGTAACCGATCTCATACCCGGAAACAGCGGGGTTGGCAAAGTTGGCGGGCGTCACCTCATTTCCGTTTGGCGCATTGAGCGTCAGGCTCAGCGGCGCGTCGGCGGTGAGCGCGAACAGCACATCACCATGCCGAATCAGGTTGACCCGCGAGATCACATCGCTTGATCGTGCCAAAGCGACATCCTGCAGAAGCGGTGCTGTATTTGCCAGCCGCACGCGGTGATCAAAGCCACGCAGGCGTCCATCATCTGTGGCATAGAAGCTGACGCCGGCATGTGCGCTGGTGACGCCGGCCCTGCGGTTCAAACCATCGTCCCGGTCCTGACGCGCCAACATCAACTCGGGCAGCGTGATCAGCGAGTACTTGTCGACACTGCCAAAGCTGATGTTGGATTTCACATCGACGAAGACCCCGTACGTCCATTTTAGAAAGGATGCGGAGCCCTTCACGCCCCAAACGTTGCCGCTGTTGCTGACCGCGAATTCACCGATGTCCACACCGACATTCCCGACGACCAGTTTGACGGGCGGGATATCGATGCAAGGCCAATCAAATGGCGGGGCGCAGGCTTCGCCGATTTGGCCCTTGTTGAGACCAAGGGTCACAAGCGCTGCACCAGAGGCAGAGAAACGACCGTCCTTGGTCCAAGCCGCCAGCGTGGCCTGGCCATTCATGTAGATGTTTGTGACATATACGGTCGTTCGGAAGCTGCTGGTGGTGATGGTGGCATCAGCCTGCGCAACCTTGAAGATCAGCGCCTTGAGCACAACACTGAGGTCGACGTTGAAGGGATCGAATTCGACATCCATTGCGCCGTCCACCGTCACCACCGGCCCCAGCCCCGCAACTTCCTTGCCCGCCGCGATGGTGACTTGCACATTGAACCCTTCATCACCCGGTGTTAGTGTCACTTCGCCGCTAAGCGCACGCAGATACATTCCGGTGTTGCCGATCGGGATGCCCGGATCACAACCAAACCCGGCACGAACGGAATCCAGACGCAGCCCGGCCGGCACCGCGCTGCGCTCAATGGGCGAAAAGCCGGGTGGCAGCGCGGCGGTTGTGCCGATCCGCGGCGGGCGCAACGACAGGGACGCGTCTTCCGCAGCATCGTCGGCGTCGATACGCGCCACCGTGCGCCCCAGCGCATCGACATAGATTGTCACGCCGGCTGAAATGCTGCACGTTTGCTTGTTGGTCGCGCTTTTAGGCTGGCGCGTGAAGTTTGGAATGGTCAGCTCGCCATCCGCGCTGATTTGGTAACCGCCTGCCACGGATACAAGCGAACCTTCGAGCACCAGCGCGAGTCCCTTCTTTGTCTTCAGCTCCGGCAATTTGAACTTGCCCCCAGCGAGTCGCAAGCCCCCGGCATCCAACGTCGCTGAAGGCAGCGGGGCCGACAAACCGCCCCATTCCTCGGGCATTTTGAGGCTGGCGTTGCGCAGCACCAGCAGCGGTGTATCGCTGTCATAGCGAATTGTCGAGTTGGATGTGCTGAAGATCAAACCCGCCAGATTGATTGAGAACAATCCGATCGAGGTCTCTTCCATGCTGAATTGATTGCGTTCGGTAACCCTGCCGCTAAACGAGATGTTTGTGTTGCTTTGGCTGCCGGTGTTAATGGTCATCTTGGCCTGAATACGACAGGTCTTACCGCTCTTCTCCGAGACGCTGATGTTGTCGATGATCACCTGCACCCGCCGGTTGGGGTCGTTGGCGTTTGCGTTGATCAGCCAGATCGGCTCGCCGGAACACAACAGCACCGGAACCACCGGGGAGTCCTGCGACGCGGGCACGTCACGCAACTGGATGAGCAGGGCGCGTTCGCTGCTAAGGCCGGTTCTATCCGTCGCGCGAACGCGCACCTTGTAGGTCGGTTTTGTTTCGTAATCCAGCACCACCGCGGTTTGGAGCCGAACTCCTGCAGCGATACCAAAGCGGGCATTGTCGTCGGATCCGCTTCCAGGCACCAGTGAAAAGCTGACCGTGTCACCCACATCAGGGTCAACCGCGCTGAGCGCGCCCACCAATGCACCCGCGACCTGATTTTCATCAATTGTGCTGTTGCTGATTTCGATCGTACCTGGGGCATCCGCGGTGTTGCGCACGAGCACATTCACCACTTTTTCTTTGAGGCCGCCTTTCGGATCACGCACGGCGATGCCCACTTGGTAGCTGTTTTTCGTCTCAAAATCGAACACGGCATTGGTCCAAAGTTCCTTGCCACTGATCAAGAAATTGGCGTTATCCGGATTTGTGCCCGATAGGCTGTACGTGTGGCCTGTGTCATCATCGACATCCGACACACTCAGACTGCCCACACGCGTAAAGCGGGGCAGGTTTTCGTTCACCTGATTTGGGCTAAGCAAGATGTCTGTGGGTGCATCGTTGACAGCCGAAACTCCCACAGTCACGCTTCCGGAGTACGAGCTCGTGAAGTAAGCATCGCGCAGGCTGTAGTTGATGATTGCCGATCCACTCCAATTGAGGGGCGGTGTGTATCGCAGACGGTTTCCCTCGATGACGGCCGTGCCCAGCGGCCCCCCCACCGGCCAAGATACGGCGGTGATCGTAAGCGCGGTCCTGTTGGGGTTGAAATCATTCGCCAGAACATCCATCAGAATGGATGTGTCTTCGTTGGTTTCGAAGACGTCATTTCGAGGAACTGGCCTCCTGACAATCGTCGCTCGCGTGGGGGTAAAGCACGCCGAAAACTCGGAAGTGCTGCCACCGGCATTGCCCCAATTGCTTGTAGCGAGCGCGGTGAAACGTTGCGACGTCAGCTGATCAATGTAATCATTCGCATAAATCGAAAGCATTTCAATGACGAAGAACTTGAAACTGAGATTTCCAGACTCATTCGTCCACCCGTAGGACGAGGGCGAGCCATTCCATACGGAGCCTTCGCCATACCCTGATGCATCGCATGTGTCGACGCTGAACAAATCCAGGCCGAACCCGCTGTTGGGTGTGCTGTTCAGCGTGCCCACCAAATAGAATTGCGTGGTGAGGCCATTGTCCAGCACTTCAAAGTGGGTCAGGATCGGGTAATTCTGATTGCCATTTGCGCCGCCGTCGAGATCACGCGCATCGTTTACGGCCACATTGCCGTCGGCGTTCAGGTCAATGCCCTGCAGCGCGTTGTTTGACAAGTTGTTGGAGCGCAGCTGCACACCATTTGATGTGCCGCCAATGGACACACCGCTGGCGCCATTGTTGTGGATCGCATTTCCAAGGACCTGGACGTTGCCCGTGTCCCGAATCCGTATGCCATCCTCTATGTTGGGCTGCGCATCTCCATACAATCCCCAGCCGATCGCGTTGTTTCTCATCACGTTGTTTGCGCCGGAAGCCTGCAGGTGGATGCCCACCTTGTTGTTCGCAATATAGTTCCAATTGAGATTCGTGCCCCCCGCACCCGCATCCACAAATGCACCCGCTTCGCGATTCCCTGCCTCAAGACCCTGTGTAGGGCTGGTGCCAATGTAGTTGTCGTTCACGATGTTTCCCTGCGCGCCAACACCGCTGATGATGATCCCGTAGAGATTATTTGCGAGAATATTGCCTTGCTTTTCTTTGAGCACGGCGGTTCGTCGATTCGCTCCAATGGCATTGTTCATGCCGCTGACGCGCACTCCCGCGCCGCCATTGCTCTTGGTGGCTGTGCCAAGGCGATTACATGACACTGTCATGTTATCGCCGTGAATTTGGATCGCATCCTGGCCAAAGCCGTGCAACGACATGCCGGCCACAGTTGACCCGCTTGCGGTGCTGGTAAAGACGAGGCCACTTGCCGAAGCACCGGCCAGAGAGCCGGAAACCTCCACGAGCGAATGTGTTGCCAAAGGTATGTAGCAGTTCAGCTGCGGGTTGATGTGAATCGGATGGCTGATCACAGGCAAGGGGCTCGTTAACGTAATCACGCCGCTGAAGGCCCCCCCAAATTCGATGGTGTCGTGCGATGGGTTTGCATTTGCATTCAGCAAAGCCTGACGCAGCGTGCCCGGCCCGCTGTCAGCATTGGAAGTCACCACGTATGTGGCAGGACTGGCGGGCGTCGAGGTTGCAGTTGGCGTAAGCGTGGGCGTGGACGTTGGCGTCGTGGTGGGCGTGCGCGTGTTCGTCGCTGTCGGGCTCGGCGTCCGCGTGGGCGTACGTGTTGGCGTCGGGGTGATCGTTGACGTGTTTGTCACCGTCGGGGTGGGTGTTCGTGATGGGGTGACCGTTTGTGTCGGTGTTTGTGTCGGCGTTGAACTTGCTGTTGATGTGGGAGCGGAGGTCGTCGTTGATGTTGGCGTTTGGGTGGCCGTTGACGTCGCGGTTGGCGTTGACGTAGAGGTTGAAGTCGCCGTAGGTGTATGCGTGGATGTTGACGTCGGCGTTTGAGTGGTTGTGGATGTCGGCGTTTGGGTCGCTGTGGACGTCGAGGTTGATGTCGGCGTTGGCGTCGGCGTAGCTGTTGCCGTCGGTGGCACGGTCGGCGTGGCGGTCGCTTCTGCTGTTGGCGTCGGCGTGGGCGTCGGTCCGAATGGTCCGCCTACAGGTGCAAGCGCCACGCCGCGAAAGGCCGTGTTGGTGGTCGCGGTCACCAGAGCGGTCACGGTGCCGGAGAACGTTCCGCCATATCCGCTGGCGTCGGTGATCTTGACCAGCTGTCCGCCACCCGCCGCGCCGGTTCCGCCTCTGCGGGTCGCGTAGACGTCGACGGTGCCCCCGCTGACGACGATCGCGACGCCGCGATAGTCGTCGGGGTCCGTGCCAATCGCGCCATTCAGCACCCAGGTGCCGGTGATGTTGCGCGAAAACTTTCTGAGCGCGCTGGGGCCGTCATCCGCAAGGTAGAGGACATCATCGCCCGGGATGCCCGCATCCATGTCGGCAAAGGCAAAGGCATGCACACCCCCGGTGTTTGGACCGTTGATTTGAACCAGCGTCTGACCCGAGGTGGTCGGAAAGCCCGTTCCCGCCTGCACCACACCGACCTTTCCGCCCACGCCGGCCGAGCTCACATACAGCTGCGAGGTGCTGCCATTGACCGTCTTGTTGCTCAGCGGGCTGGTGGAAAGTTGGGTTGACGTGGTGGCGCCTGTGGTTGCATAGCGCAAACCACCCGTGCTGCCCACCACCCACACGCCGCTGCCATCAAGGCTGTAGGCGCCAAACGGATTGCCGGCCGATGCAAAATCGGTCAGGCTGGTGCTCGTGTCGATGTTTCCGTTGCCACTGACCAGCCCGACCACCCGTGGAACGGTAATGGCTGAGGTGGTGTTGCATGCCACCGAACAGGTTGTCGCATCGTAGCCTGTCATAAGCAGATACGTGCCATCGGCCGAGCGCGTCAGCGCGCCCTCGAACTGGTTTGTTCCCATCGCGATCAGCGCGTGGTCGGCCCCCGAAGCGACGTTGGGCATGGCCAGCGAGCCGACCAGCGTTCCCGCCGGCGTGTATTCATCCAGGAACACTTGATTGCCGGTGATCACCAATCCTCCTGTCCCCGTGCCCACCCGGTAGATCACAAGGTTGCCCGCGGTAAACGGCGGGGGACCGGCCAGTGCGCTTGCAGGGCGCGAAGTGCGCTCGGCCACGGTCTCTGTCTCCATCTCCTCGCGGCTTTCGATCGCCGATGGGGTAACGACCAACGGCGCGAGCGCAAGTGCGCTGGCGCCAAGAACTGCAAGGACGGATATCTGAAGGGTATGTTTATGCATAGCTTGCCCGCCCTGCAACCGAATTATGAGAATTGAGTGAGCCGGTAGTATATGGTACGTCCCCCAAAAACGGTGCCAGTTTCTGTGAGGGCTAAAGGCGCTACGATGGCGCCGGGAGACTCACATGAAGGGCAAGAAGCACAGTCCGGAAGCAGTCACCCGGCAGCAGCGCGAATGTCTGCGACGTGCTGCGGGCGGAGCGGCCGCGGCACGTGTATTGCTGCGATTTCATCCATGACGCGACGGAGGACCGGCGTCAACTGAAGTGGCTGTCGGTGTTCGACGAATACACGCGGGAGTGCCTGGCGCTGGAGGTGGAGTGGTCGATGGACCATCGCTATGCGCTCGAAGTGCTTCTGCGAGTCTTCGACCAGTATGGGGCGCCGGAATTCATCCGCTCGGACAACGGCGGCGAGTTCATCGCGGAGGGGCTCAGGGCGGGTCTGGCCAAGCTCGGAGTCGACGTGAAGTTCATCGAGCCCGGCGCGCCGTGGCAGAACGGCTACTCGGAGTCGTTTCACAGCCAGGTGCGCGCCGAGCTGCTGGACATGGAGGTGTTCATTGGCTTGGCGCACGCCAAGCAGTTGGGACGGGCGTATCGGCGGATGTACAACCACGAGCGCCCGCATGGATCGTTGGGGATGCTGACACCGGCCGAGTGGGCGGCGCAGCAGGGACGCCCTGAGCCTAACCGTCAGCCCGTTGTGTCAAGGGCGCGCCCAAAGGCTTCCACGGGCAAAGCTCTACGGGCGCGCCCTGTGACACAACGGGCACCCCGCCGGTTCACTCGGGCGTAACCCCGCTGCGCCAAAAGAATGGCGGGGCCACTTGACACGAAGGACGGACTCGAATACCGTCAACGACGAAAATCCCTCACAGAAGGTGGACACACTTTTGGGGGCGAACTAAGGGTAGGATCGTATTCAGATGGCGACGATCAATGGCGCGAGACACTCTTGGTTGGTTGCGTCGCGCCGTCGCCTCCAAACGCCGCTTGCCTTCACAGGTCTGCCCCTGACTGACTTCAACTTCACGGGATGCCCAAGGCAAGGCGTTTTGTGCAATTCACAGCCAAGGGAATCGTTCGGAGGCTGAAACGGCCCGCCGTGCGCTTTCGGCTGATTGGGGTATCCTCAACGCACACGAAATGAAGCAGACAAGTAGACAGGCCGATTGTGACTACTGGTTTGAAGGTCAGTGGTAGATGAAACCGACTGGCAGCGCGGCTGTGTCTGACGACCGGCTCGTCGGAGAGCTGTGGGCGCGCGGCGTGCCCTTTGTTGGCGGCGCAGTCGAAACGGGCACCGAGCCGCTTGCCGACGAGGCGCTCCTCGCAGGACTGGCAAGCAGTGCCGATGCGCGGGTCCAACTCGCGATCATCCCCCTACTGCTCAGGTACCCGCATCTGGCGCATGCGCTTAGGCAAGCCGCCGACATGCTCGCCGGTCCGGC
>Ga0209476_10002989_pt1 | contig 11257 bp, 4 predicted proteins | sample KloWWTrecipitate_FD_187179 | JGI IMG/M metagenome (GOLD analysis project Ga0209476, IMG submission 187179) | Active sludge microbial communities from Klosterneuburg, Austria, studying microevolution and ecology of nitrifiers - Klosterneuburg... | ecosystem: Engineered > WWTP > Aerobic digester >...
CCCGCGCCCCCGCCTGCACCAGCTGCGCCAGGCGCCGGACCGCGACCGACACCGTGGGGTAGTCCATCTGGACCTGGTTGCGCATGTCGGCGAGCATGCCCAGCGTGAAGCGCAGCGCCGCGTCGTCGCGACCCAGCCATTGGGCTACCAGGGCCGCGCCGTCGGCGTCCTTGCCGGCCTTGCCCAGGACCTGGGCCACCAGCGCGCGCTGCTGGAAGTACAGCTCGTCGCGCAGGGTGCCGCGCGCCTGCGCGTGCCAGCGGCCGTCGACCGGCAGCTCCTCGACGCGGCCCATCAGCCACTTGAGATGCAGGGCGTCGCCGAGCGCGTAGTAGACCTGCGCGACCTGCGGCACCCCCATCTGCCGGTCGAGGCCGACTTCGATGATGTCCAGCGCCGAGGCCAGCGCCGGCAGCGCCGCCAGCGAGCGCGCCAGCGGCTCCGGGAATCCCGCCTGCTGCCAGCGCTCACGCTCCGCGCGCGCCAGCTGGCGATCGCCCTCGGCGATGGTGGTGTCGAGCGTGCCGCGCAGTGACTGCATGCCTTGCGCGTAACGCGCCACCGCGCTGGCGATGTCGAGGCGGCGATCGGGCAGGTTGAGCAGCCAGCGGGTGAGGTGCCGCATCAGGTTCCAGACGCGCAACAGCGCGTCGATCTGCGCATTGCCGTGGACCTTGCCGTCGAGCGCCTCGATCTCGGCCCACAGCGCGCGCGCCTCCAGCACCTCGCGCGCGATCGAATACGCCTTGGCGATCTGGCCGGGCGACTCGCCGGTGTCCTCCTGCATGCGCATGACGAAAGTGGAGCCCATGCGGTTGACGGTGGAATTGGTGATCGAGGTGGCGATGATCTCGCGCCGCAGCCGGTGGCGCTGCATGTTGTCGGCGTAGCGCTGCTGCAGCGCCTGCGGGAAATAGCGCACCAGTTCCTTCGACAGGTATGGATCCTCGGGCACGTCGGAGTCCAGCAGCTGCTGGAACAGCACGATCTTGGAATACGAAAGCAGCACCGAGAGTTCCGGCCGGGTCAGGCCGGTGCCGCGGGCCTTGCGCTCGGCGAACTCGGCGTCGGACGGCAGGTACTCGAGCTGGCGGTCGAGCAGGCCCTGCGACTCCAGGGTGCGCACGAAGTGCTGCTTGGAGCCCAGGCGCGCGACGCTCATGCGCTCCATCACGCTGATGGCCTGGTTCTGCAGGTAGTTGTCGCGCAGCACCAGGGCGCCGACCTCGTCGGTCATGCTGGCGAGGAGCTGGTTGCGCTCGTCGACGCCCATCTGCCCCGAAGCGACCACGTCGTTGAGCAGGATCTTGATGTTGACCTCGTGGTCGGAAGTGTCGACGCCGGCGGAGTTGTCGATGAAGTCGGTGTTGAGCAGCACGCCGTTGAGCGCCGCCTCGACCCGGCCGAGCTGGCTCATGCCGAGGTTCCCGCCCTCGCCCACCACCTTGCAGCGCAGGTCGCGGCCATTGACCCGGATCGAGTTGTTGGCCCGGTCGCCGACATCCGCGTTGGTCTCGCTCGCCGCCTTGACGTAGGTGCCGATGCCGCCGTTCCAGAGCAGGTCGACCGGCGCCTTGAGGATCGCCGTCATCAGCTCCTGCGGCGTCAACTGCGGCGCCGTGCTTTCGATGCCCAGCGCGCGGCGCGCCTCGGCGCTGACCGCGATGCCCTTGACCCCGCGCGGGAACACGCCACCGCCCTTGCTGATCAGCTTGGCGTCGTAGTCGGCCCACGAGGAGCGCGGCAACTGGAACAGGCGCTCGCGCTCAGCGTAGGAACTCGCCGGGTCGGGATCGGGATCGAGGAAGATGTGGCGGTGGTCGAAGGCCGCGATCAGGCGGATGTGGCGCGACAGCAGCATGCCGTTGCCGAACACGTCGCCGGACATGTCGCCGACGCCGGTGCAGGTGAAGTCCTCGGCCTGCGAATCGCGCCCGAGCGCGCGGAAATGGCGCTTGACCGACTCCCAGCCACCCTTGGCGGTGATGCCCATGCCCTTGTGGTCGTAGCCGACCGAGCCGCCGGACGCGAAGGCATCGCCGAGCCAGAAGCCGTGCTCGGCCGAGATCGCGTTGGCGATGTCGGAGAAGGTCGCCGTGCCCTTGTCGGCGGCGACCACCAGGTAGGGGTCGTCGCCGTCATGCCGCACGACGTCCTTCGGATGCACGACTTCACCCTCGGCCAGGTTGTCGGTGATGTCGAGCAGGCCGTTGATGAAGAGCCGGTAGCAGGCCACGCCCTCGGCCAGCTGCGCGTCGCGATCGCCACCCGCTGGCGGCCGCTTGACATAGAAGCCGCCCTTGGCGCCGACCGGCACGATCACGGTGTTCTTGACCATCTGCGCCTTGACCAGGCCCAGCACCTCGGTGCGGAAGTCCTCGCGCCGGTCCGACCAGCGCAGCCCGCCGCGCGCGACCGGCCCGAAGCGCAGGTGCACGCCCTCGACGCGCGGCCCGTAGACGAAGATCTCGCGGTACGGACGCGGCTTGGGCAGGTCCGGAAGCTTCGACGGATCGAGCTTGTAGCTCACGACCTCGCGCGGGCGCCCGTCGTGCAACTGGTAGAAGCTGGTGCGCAGGCAGGCGCGGATCACCGCCATGAAGCTGCGCAGGATGCGGTCCTCGTCGACGCTGGCGACCGAGTCCATCACCGCGCCGATCGCCTTGACCGCAGCCTCGACCTGCCGTTCGCGCGCTTCGCCGCGCACCGCGCCGAGCGACTCGATCAGGTGCGGGTGCAGGCGGTCGATCTCCTCGCCGAACAGCGGCGCCAGCTCGCGCGCGATCCGCTTGCGCGCCGCGTCGGCGACCGTGCGCGAGGGCTGCTCGCGCGCCGGATCGAACTTGGCCTCGAACAGCTCGACCAGCAGGCGCGCGTGCAGTGGGTACTTGCACAGGGTCTGCTCCATGTAGGCCTGCGAGAATGGCACCCCGGTCTGCAGCAGGTACTTGCAGCAGGCGCGCAGCATCGCGACCTGGCGCCAGTCGAGGCCGGCGGCGAGGATCAGGTCGTTGAAGCCGTCGTTCTCGGCGTCGCCGCGCCAGATGCGCTCGAAGGCCTGCTGGAACGCATCCTTGAGCGCGTCCAGGTCGAAATCCGGGCGCCGCTCGGGCACCACCTCGAAGTCCTGGATGTAGATGTTGCCGCCGGACAGCACCATCACGTACGGATGTTCCGACAGGATGCGCAGGCCCATGTTCTCCATCATCGGCAGCGCGTCCGAGAGCGGGATGTGCGAGCCGTAGCGGAACAGCTTGAAGCGCAGCCCGGAATCCGCGGCCTTGCCGCGCGGGCGGTACAGGCTGAGCCGGATGTCGTCGGGTCCCTTGAGCGAGGCCGCGGCCTCGACGTCGGCCGCCGCGATCCAGGGCGTGACCTCCTCGATGTAGCCGGTCGGCAGCGCGCGCGCATAGCGCGCCGCGAGCTTGTGGCCCTTGTCGGTGCCATGCCGCTGCACCAGGATGTCGCGCAACTCGTCGTGCCAGTTGCGCACCAGGTGGGCGAGCTTCTGCTCGAGGTCGGCAATGTCGTACTGGGCACGCTCGCCCGGCCGCGGCCGGATCACCAGGTGCAGGCGCGCGAGCGCCGATTCGGCGACATGGATGGTCGAATCGACGCGCTCGCCGTGGAAGGCGCGCTTGAGCAGGGCCTCGACCCGCTCGCGAACCTCGGCATTGACGCGGTCGCGGGGCAGGTAGACCAGGCAGCTCCAGAAGCGACCGTAGCGGTCGCGGCGCACGAACAGGCGGGTGCGGTGGCGCTGCTGCAGGGCGAGCACGCCCTGCGCGATCTCGGCCAGTTCCTCGGCCGAGGCCTGGAACAACTCGTCGCGCGGCAAGGTCTCGAGGATGTTGCGCAGCGCCTTGCCGCTGTGGCCCTCTGGCTTGAGGCCCGAGCCCTGCATCACCGCATCGTGCTTGACCCGCACCAGCGGGATGTCCCACGGCCGCCGCGCGTAGGCGCTCGAGGTGAACAGGCCGAGGAAGCGCTGCTCGCCGACCGGTCGCCCGCTGGCGTTGAACTTGAGCACCGAGAGGTAATCCATGTACCCGGGCCGGTGCACGGTGCTGCGCGAATTGGTCTTGGTCAGGATGATGGCGTCGATCGCGCCCGACTGCGGCAGGTCGCGCGCGGCCAGGCTCTTGAGCGGCCGCGGCGGCGCGCTGTCGGTCCCGGCCAGGATGCCGAGCCCCGAGCCCGGCACGGCGCGCAGCACGTCCTCTCCGCCGTCGCGGGCGACCTCGTACTCGCGGTAGCCGAGGAAGGTGAAGTGGTCGTCGGCGATCCAGCGCAGGAACTCCTGCGCTTCGGCACGCCCGGCGGCATCGAGCGGCAGCTGCCGCGTGGCGAGGTCGTCCGCGATCGCCTGCGCCTGGTCGCGCATCGGCGCCCAGTCGCGCACGCAGGCGCGCACGTCGGCGAGCGCGGCCTCGATCGCCTGCTTGAGCCGCAGCAGTTCGCCGGGCTCGGCTTGGCGCTCGACCTCGAAATGCATCACCGACTCGGCGCGCCCGCGCGCACCATCGTCCGCGAGCTGCAGCAGGTGTCCACCGGCGTCGCGCTCGGCCTGGACCACCGGATGCACCACCGATTGCACCAGCGTGCCGCATTGCGCGATCGCGATGCCGACCGAATCGACCAGGAAAGGGCTGTCGTCGGTCACGATCTGGATCACCGTCGCGGCCGAATCCCAGCCATGCTCTTCCTGGGTCGGGTTGTAGACCTGCACGTTGGCGGCGTCGCGCAGCCGCACCTGGATCAGGCCGTGGACGCCGGCCAGCAGCCCTGCCCAGGCACCCGAGCCGCGCGCCGCGAGGTCCTCGGCGGGGACGCGGCGGAAGAACGCGCGCGCCAGGCGCTGCGCGTCGCGCAACCGGGTGCCCGTGAACCGGGATTCCAGTTCGGCGAGGACGCCCTCGAGCGTGGTCGTCGGGGCGGCGGCCGCGGCCTTGGCGGTCATGGGACGGCTCCGGGGATTCGTGAGGGCGCGAAGGATACTCCCAGGCCCTGGGCGCCGCCAGACGAGTAGCGCCCAAGTGTCCGTCTCCAAAGGGAAAAGCGCTGTGCGATGCGAGGCACGCCCGGCCCCGGCCGGGGGCCCTGCACGAGCAAACTGTGACCGCGGTCACACGGGCAGTGCCGCGCAGGGTCTACCCTTCCAACCGCAGGATTCCGTCCCCGCAACGGAAGGCAAGGCGTCGGCGCAACCATGAGTGCCAGCAGTCCCCCAGGCCGGGTCGTAGAACTCAGCCATGCCCACCGCCTCGCGGCCGGCAAGCTGCTGGCGATCGTGCGCGGCGCCCTGTCCAAGCGGCTGGGCGTGCTGGTCAACGCGCTCTATGAGGGCGTCGACGACGCCTTGTTCGACCTCGCCGAACGCGCATCGAACAACGCCAACCAGGCGCGCTACTTCGACGGCATGCGCGAGGTGCGCAAGAAGCGCGAGCTCGCCGAGACGCGTTTCATGGAACTCGCCGGCCGCAACTGCACCGACTTCGAGGCCGGCAAGCTCGCGCCCACCAAGGCCGAATCCGCTTCCGGCGGCAGCGTGCCCACCAATGCGCTGGCGCTGGTCGACGAGGCCGAACTCGAGGAGACGCTGGCGATCGGCGCGATGGTCGACAAGGCCGAATTGCGCCTGCAGCGGATCCTGTATCCGCTCGATCAGCGGTTCTCGGTCCTGGCCGGCAATCGCGTGGTCGACGGCGGCAACAACCCGATCGGCCCGAAGCTGCTGTGCCTGGCCTTCGCCGAAAGCATCCGCGAGTTCGACGTCGAGGTCGAAGTCCGCCTGATCGTGCTCAAGCTGTTCGAGCGCTACGTGCTCGCCGGCATCGACCCGCTGTACGAGGAGGTCAATGCGCTGCTGGTGCAGGCCGGCGTGCTGGCCAACCTGCGCTACCAGGCGCCATCCCGCGACCGCCGCGAGGCGCCGGCACCGCGCCCGCGCGCGAGCGACGAGATCGTGCCCGAGCGCCTCGCCGCCGCGCTCGACGCGAGCGCCGCGGACGTCGATCCCGATGGCGGGCGCAGCGAAGCCGAGATCACCAGCCTAGTCACCGAGTTGCGCGGGCTGCTCGCGCAGCGTCGCAGCCACCACGCGAGCCCGGCGCCGAACTGGATCGCCCCCGCCGGCGGCCCCGGCACGGCCACGCCATCGCGCCTGCTCGGGCCGCAGGAGTTGCTCAACGCCCTGACCCTGATGCAGTCGGAACTGGAATCGCAGGTGCCCGCGGCGCCGGTGCCCCATGCGCTGCCGACCACCGCGGCGCGCCAGGTCAAGCAGCACCTGATGGACCAGGTGCGCCGCCTGGGCATGACCGGCAGCCAGGCGCCGCAGCTGGGGGCGGACGAGGACACCATCGACCTGGTCGGCATGCTGTTCGAGTACGCGCTGCAGGACCGCAACCTGCCGGCGCCGATCCAGGCCATGCTGGGCCGCCTGCAGATCCCGTACCTCAAGGTCGCGCTGCTCGACAAGGACTTCGTCGCGCACAAGTCGCATCCCGCGCGCCGCCTGCTCGACAACCTGGCCCAGGCCTGCGTCGGCTGGAGCGAGGAAAGCGACAAGGACCAGCGCCTGTACGGCAAGGCGCACGACATCGTCGTCACCCTGCTCAAGGAATTCGACGACGACGTCTCGATCTTCGAGCGCCTCAACCGCGACTTCGAGGACTTCATCGACAAGAACCGCCGGCGCGCCGAGCTGGTCGAGCGCCGCACCACCGAGGCCGCGCGCGGGCGCGAACGCCTCGACGGTGCGCAGCGCGCGGCCGCGCGCGAGATCCTGTCGCAGATCGGCGGCCGCAACCTGCCCGCGACCGTGCGCGACCTGCTCACCCGGCGCTGGTCGAACTACCTGGTGCTGACCCACCTGCGACATGGCGAGCAGTCGCCGGAGTGGCGCTCGGCCACCCGTTTCATCGAGGACTTCGCCTGGAGCGTGCAGCCGATGCACGACGACCAGGAGCGCTCGCGCCTGCGCGAGATGACGCCCGAGCTCGAGCGCATGCTGCGCAGCGGCCTCGCCGCCACCGGGCTGCACGATGGCTACCTCGACGAGTTGTGGGGCGAGGTCCGGGGCATCTACGAGCAGCAGATCGCCGGCCAACCGGTCGCCGAGACGGCCTCGGCCGCGCCGGCGCCGGTGGAGGAGGATGCCCTGCGCATCCGCTTCGCCTCGAGCCGCAGCGGCGAGGAAGTCGTGTTCGACGCCGCCACCACGCGCGAGCAGTCGCTGGTCAGCGACGAGGTCTCGGTGCAGGCGCTCGAGACCTGGATGCGGATCGCGCGCGCGCTCAAGACCGGTACCTGGTTCGAATTCGTCAAGGACGACGGCTCGCGCGAGCGGGCCAAGCTGCTGTGGATCAGCACCATCCGCGCGCTGTACCTGTTCGTGAACCGCAACGGGATCAAGATCGCGGAGAAGACCGCGACCGAACTGGCCGAGGAGCTCAAGGGCCAGCGCACCGTGATCCTCGAGCAGGTGGCGCTGGTGGACCGTGCGCTCGACGCGATCCTGCAGCGCTTGCGCAGCCCCGGCCCGGAATCGGCCGCGACGGAGCCCGCGGGCGCGCCGGTGATCGCCGCGCCTTCCGTACCCGCACCCGCTCCACCAAAGCGGAACTGAGCGTCCGCGCCCCCGCAGGCCCTCGCCCACACGGGGCAGTACCCATAGTCATCGAGACCTGTACAGAGCGGTTGCTCACCCCACCTCGGCAGAGCGGCTGAGCAGCATCAGGCCGCTTTCGGCCCGACAATCCATCCGCTTCGACCATGGCTCGAAGTGAACGCGCTCACAGCGCGACTACACCAGCATTTCGCAACGCTGTTCCGCACGGGACACCACTTGGGTAGCAAATAGGTGATCGATGATCCCCTGGGGCTTGCCGCGCCCGAGCTTAAGCCTGCCACTTGCTCCGCGCTCCACATCACCTCGCGCGCGAGCATTCGGTCTCCGTGGCCATCGCGGTTCGCGAGCCACTACGCTGCCGAGGCCCGATGACAAGTCGATCAAACGCGCATGCCGCGGGATGCTACGCGGTGCAAATCACGAATGGTCACTAGCTGGACTCGACCGGTTCACCAACAGATGGTACGCCAGAACACCAATCCACGACGTGACGGCAACCACAAGCAGCCAAATCGCCTTCGAAGCCCCAACCGACTTCCTGCTAAGTGCAATCGTCAGAATCGGACCAATGAAAACCAGAAGCACCCAGCCAACGAGCAAAATCGAATCCATCTGCACAATGCACTCCTACGCAAGTTGTGCCGGGCCGAAACAAGGCCCGGCACCGAACCTGCGACAATAGGTCAATAAGGGCTGCAACTAGTTCCAGCCGCGCTAACAACACATGCCCACCGCACACCGACAGACACCGATACGCCGAGCACTTGAATCCAGTTTCTCATTCGACCCTCAGCGGCACCATTGTTCGTATAGTCGAAAACAAGACCGCCAACGTCAGAAATCGAATCTGGGATTCTGTTTCCCGCCGCATCATAAGCAGAGTCAGGAACCACCGAGTGGTTAAGGTCCCATGCATCCACGATGACGTCGATCCTGGATCCGTCAGCAAAAACGATCGTTACTTTCGCCACGACCGGATTAGATTTTAGCACGTTCACAGCGGCAGCGATCAGTGCACGTGCCGAGACCGCTTGGACCGTAAGGAAGTTCGTCCATGACACGTCGCCTGTACCGACCCAGTTCAGCACCTGCTGCTGACCAGGACCGGGAAGGAAGGCATCCCACGCCGTGAGCCCCGCAATATCACCATCCGCTTGAACTTGCACGGACTTCTGCATTTGTCCGTTGGTTTCGTGCCAAACAGCGGAAAGAGCCGACACTGCATCCACGAAGTCTTGCTCGACGTCGTCTGGAAATACGAAGTAGTCGTATCCCGCCATTTCGTTCGGTTCCCGCTCGACCGTGTACTTGCGAGCGACTCCACCCGGAATATCGTAGACGTAGTGAGTCCCGAGCCCAGCGTTCTTCGCAGCAATCGCCGAGGACGCCTGGGAACAGTTGGGGCATGGAACTTCGAGAGCGGGCGCGGATGACGCGAACATGATGAACATGGCGATTCCAGCAGCTATTTTCAAAATCTGCATTATCTAGTAGGCCTCTATGAATTGTGATGATTATTGCTGCGTTGAATTTCTGCGATCACCGAATGACTGGTCGCGCCTGAATGCTATGCGGAATATTTTGCATCGGTCAATGCCATTCTCTGCGCCGCAGTATTGTGATTTCGGTCCTAGGGAAGGTCTGAACAAGTCGCCACGGCCGACGTAGAATTGAGGCTACGCCGACACGGGAGTTCGCATGAGCCAGATGAGCTTCGGTGACGCCGAGTACGCGGGCAAGCGCAAGCGCACCCGGCGCGAAGTGTTCCTGGCGGAGATGGACAAGGTGGTGCCGTGGCCGCGCCTGCTGGCGCTGATCGAGCCGGCGTACCCCAAGGCCGGCAACGGGCGACCGCCGTACCCGTTGGCTACCATGCTGCGCGTGCACCTGATGCAGAACTGGTTCGGGCTGAGCGATCCCGGCATGGAAGAGGCGCTGTACGAGATCGCGCCGCTGCGCCAGTTCGCGCACCTGTCGCTGACGCGCCCGATTCCGGACGAGACCACGATCCTCAACTTCCGGCGCCTGATCGAGGCGCACGACCTGGCGCCCAAGTTGCTGCAGACGGTGAACGCCCACCTGTGCCGCAAGGGCTTGATGCTCAAGCAGGGCACGATCGTGGACGCGACCATCATCGCCGCGCCGAGCTCGACCAAGAACGCCGACGGCGAGCGCGACCCGGAGATGCACCAGACCAAGAAGGGCAACCAGTGGCACTTCGGAATGAAGGCCCATATCGGCGTGGACGTCGACTCGGGGCTGGTGCACACGGTGACGACGACGGCCGCGAATGCGTCGGATGTGAGCCAGGTGGAGGCGCTGCTGCATGGCAAGGAAGAGGTCGTGCACGCCGACGCCGGCTACATCGGCGCGCAGCAGCGGGTGAAGTCCGGCAAGCGCGAGTGGCACATCGCCGCCAAGCGCGGCGCGGTCAAGGCAATCAAGGACGCCAAGCTCAAGCAGATCGTCGAGGAGTTGGAGACGCTCAAGGCACGGATCCGCGCCCGAGTCGAGCACCCGTTCCGGGTGATCAAGCGCCAATTCGGCTTCATGAAGGTGCGCTTCAAGGGGTTGGCGAAGAACACCGCCCAGGTGATCACGCTGTTCGCGCTGTCGAATCTGTGGATGGCGCGCAAGCGATTGCTGACGCCGACAGGGCCATTGCGTCCGCAGTTCGCGAGTTGACGGGGAAAGGGCCATGAAAAGGTCGAAATTCGAACCCTTTGGCGCTCCGGACGACCACAACGTCACCGACGCGGCGGGAACGGCCTTGCTGGCGCGGTCGCCGTGACTAGTTCAGACCTTCCCTAGTGCCCGCCACCAGAATCGATCGCCTTCAGCTCTGCGATTAACTTGTTCGCCGCCTCCGCCCCATCCGCATACAGCATCTTGCAGTTGTCCGCGTAGAACAACGCATTCTCGATGCCCGCGAAGCCCGTGCCCTTGCCGCGCTTGATCACGATCACCTGGCGGGCGTTGATCACGTCCAGGATCGGCATGCCGTAGATCGGGCTGGACTTGTCGGTCTTGGCTACCGGGTTCACCACGTCGTTGGCGCCGATCACGATGGCCACGTCGCAGGTGGCGAACTCGGGGTTGACGTCGTCCATGTCGGCGATGAGGTCGTAGGTCACGCCGGCTTCGGCGAGCAGCACGTTCATGTGGCCGGGCATGCGGCCTGCCACCGGGTGGATGGCGAACTTGACGGTCTTCTCGCGGGCGATGAGCTGCTTGGTCAGTTCCCAGATCTTGTGCTGGGCCTGGGCCACGGCCATGCCGTAGCCGGGGACGATGATCACGCTGTTGGCCATGTACAGCAGCGATGCGGCATCGGAGGGCTCGATGGCGCGCATCGAACCCTTGATCTCGGTGGCGCTGGCGCCGCCGCCGCCGAAGTTAGAGAACAGCACGCCGCTGATCGGGCGGTTCATGGCCTTGGCCATGAGCTGCGTGAGCAGCATGCCGGCCGCGCCCACCACCATGCCGGCGATGATGAGTGCCTCGTTCTGCAGCACGAAGCCTTCGAATGCGACGGCCAGGCCGGTGAAGGCGTTGAACAGCGAGATCACCACCGGCATGTCGGCGCCGCCGATGGGCAGGGTCATCATCACGCCGAACAGCAGC
>Ga0209476_10002990_pt1 | contig 11253 bp, 9 predicted proteins | sample KloWWTrecipitate_FD_187179 | JGI IMG/M metagenome (GOLD analysis project Ga0209476, IMG submission 187179) | Active sludge microbial communities from Klosterneuburg, Austria, studying microevolution and ecology of nitrifiers - Klosterneuburg... | ecosystem: Engineered > WWTP > Aerobic digester >...
TGCTCGGCCAGCCTGGCCCAGACCTGCTTGAACGCCGCCAGCGTGGTCGGGCACACATCCGGGCAATGCGTGAAGCCGAAAAACGCGATCGTCCAGTGTCCGCGCAGGTCGGCGGCCGTGAATGCCTTCCCGTCGGCACGCTGCAAGGTGAAGTCGGGGACGCCCAGCGGAGCCGGATACATGACGGCGATGTTTGTCTTTGGCGCGGGATCCGGCGACATCCAGCGCGCTCCCGCCCAGAGGCCGATGGCGACGCCCAAAGCGGCGATGACAAACAGGGAGGTGGTGCTGACGCGTCCACGAATCAGGGCGAATTTCATGGCAGCAGTATAACGGCACCGAAGGTTTCCGGGCTGCGCGCAACTCGTCAGGCCCAGAGCCGGATCCCGGATTCTGCGGGGAGGCCGGAAAGCAATGCGGCCGGGACATGCCCGGCCGCAGGAACGCACGATATCCGATCGTGCTGCGATCAATGCATCGGGAACAGGCGCTTGCGCGAGCGGAATGCAAGCATGCCGAGGCCGAGTGCGAGGAGACCCATCGCCCACTGACTCAAGGTCGGCAATTCCTGGGTTTCGCCAAGCGGTGTGCCACCGCCACCCGAAACTGCCGCGTCGCATGCAGCCTGATCCGTGCAGGTCAGATAGATACCCTGACAGGTGGTCGGAGCAGCGGCATCATTCCATTGGGAATCCGGATTGACACTGCCATCGTCAAAACCTTCGTTGAACTCGAGGCGCAGGATGCCATCGGCATTCACCGGGATATTCGGCAAGCTGTAGTCAGCAAACAGAAGAACGCCGCCGGTGCTGGTTTCTTCTGTGCCAGAGGCATCGGTGCCGGACATGGTGAGGTTGATCGCATTGGGATCCGACGCGGTCGTTGAGGAAAAGGTCACCGTTGCCTCGGAGAGCCAGCTCGGGCTGAAAGCGGTGATCGAGGCATCGGCCGCCGCGCCGGTCATTTCATTGCCGGCACCGATATTGATTTCGATCACCGTGTTGTTGGGATCGCCACTTCCCCAATCGCCATTGCCGGTCATGCCGGCCACGGAAATGCACGTCGGAGCCATGCCGGCAGGACGTGGCGTTGCACTGGATGCGCCGATGAAATTGCCGGTGGCCGTAGACAAGCCAAGTCCCGGGCCGCCTTTGGCCTGGGCTGCGGAAATTCCGGCAACACTCAAGGCGATGGCGCAGGATGCAGCGATAATCTTGTTGTTCATTCTCTTGGATCCCCAAATGTCTGGTCGCGAAAAAATATAAAGGAAACACTCGGCGCGCATTTGTTTTGCTTCGTAAAGCGGAGCCGACCGCCGAACATAACATGAAATTTTGGTCGCTGGCGAGGTGCCGAGTGGGCAATGAGGCAGCACAGCGGATGCGCAACGGCCTGCACCCCCTTCGCCGCAGGCTGCTGTCAATCCGGCGCAGAAGTGCAGTTCCTGCCAAATCGAGGGACTCGCAGGGCTTGATGGCCGCGTTTTGCCGAGGCGGATTCCTGTGTGGGGATTACCGGTTCTGACAAGTCGTTCGACCCGCCTATAATTGCCGACCACGTCTGGATCCGCACATTCAATGACCGCCGAACTCGCCACGATCATCGACTTCATCCGTTACGCTGCCAGCCGGTTCTCCGCGGCCGGACTGACTTTCGGCCACAGCTACGACAACGCGCTCGACGAGGCTACCCATCTGGTCCTGCAGACCCTGCAGCTGCCGCATGACCTGTCGCCGGCCTACGGGCAGGCGCGGCTGGTCGCCGAGGAGAAGCTCGCCGTGCTGGCCTTGATCGAGCGACGCATCAAGGAACGCACGCCAATCGCGTACCTTACCGGCAAGGCCTGGTTTGCCGGCCTCGAGTTCATTTCCGACAGGCGGGCACTGGTGCCTCGTTCGCCGATTGCCGAATTGATACTCGGTGGATTCTCGCCGTGGCTGGATGACCGCGAGGTGTTTCGCGCGCTGGACCTGTGCACGGGTTCCGGCTGCATCGGCATTGCCATGGCCTCGCACTACCCGGATTGGCTGGTCGATCTGGTCGATGTCAGCGACGACGCCCTCGCCCTCGCGCGCGAGAACATCGAGTACCAGGACGTCGGCGATCGAGTGCGTGCGATAAGCTCGGATTTGTTCGAAGGCGTGCGCGGCGAGCGCTACGACCTCATCGTCAGCAATCCGCCGTATGTGACCGAGGACGAATACGCGGCCATGCCGGCCGAATATGCACATGAGCCAAAGCTGGGTTTGACAGCCGGCAACGACGGGCTCGACCTGGCCTTGCGCCTACTGCGTGAAGCGCCCGAGGTGCTGACCGAGGATGGCGTGTTGATTGTCGAGGTTGGCGAGAGCGAGCGTGCCCTGGTTGAATTGTTGCCCGAGGTGCCGTTCAACTGGGTCGAGTTCGCGGTTGGCCAGATGGGCGTCTTCGTCGTCGATCGCGGCGACCTTGTCGAACATGCCGACGCGATCCGCGCGGCCGCGCAACGCTGATTGCAAACCGGGAATCCTCGCACCGCCATGTCGAGCAACGCATTCGGAAAGCTGTTCACGGTCACCACCTTTGGCGAGAGTCATGGGCCGGCGATTGGTTGCGTCATCGACGGCTGTCCGCCCGGCCTGGCGATTGCCGCCGAAGATTTCCGCCACGATCTCGAGCGGCGTGCAAGCGGGCGCTCGAAATTCACCTCGCAACGCCACGAGGCCGACGAAATCGAGATCCTCTCAGGCGTTTTTGAAGGGCGCACCACCGGAACGCCGATCGCCTTGCTGATCCGCAACACCGATCAGCGCTCGAAGGATTACGCCGAGATCCTCGACAGCTTCCGTCCCGGTCATGCCGATTACACCTACTGGCAGAAATACGGCATTCGCGATCCGCGCGGTGGCGGGCGTGCCTCGGCGCGCGAGACGACCATGCGGGTGGCCGCCGCCGTCATCGCCCGCAAATGGCTGGCCGAGCACTTCGGCATCCGGATTCGTGGCTATCTGGCCGGGATGGGCAATCTGGTCCCGCGGGCTTTCGATTGGCAGGCGGTCGAGCAGAATCCGTTCTTCTGGCCGGATGCCTCGATGCTTGGCGAACTGGAGGGTTTCATCAATGCCCTGCGCAAGTCGGGCGATTCGATCGGGGCAAGGGTCAACGTGCTTGCCGAAGGCGTGCCGCCGGGTTGGGGTGAGCCGGTTTACGGCAAGCTTGATGGCGACATGGCCGCCGCGCTGATGTCGATCAACGCGGTCAAGGGCGTCGAGATTGGCGATGGCTTTGCCGTGGTCGGCCAGCATGGCAGCGAGCATCGCGACGAGATGACGCCGCGGGGCTTCCTCAGCAACCATGCCGGTGGAATCCTCGGCGGCATCAGCAGCGGTCAGACGATCCTGGCCAGTGCCGCGTTCAAGCCGACTTCGAGTATCCTCATCCCGGGGCGCAGCGTGAATCTCGCCGGCGAGGCGGTCGAGGTGCGCACCAAGGGTCGCCACGATCCCTGCGTCGGCCTCCGCGCGACGCCGATTGTCGAGGCCATGCTTGCCCTGGTCCTTATGGATCATGCCTTGCGCCATCGTGCCCAGTGCGCCGATGTCGCGGCGCCGAAACCGCTGCTGCCGGGAGCAGCCGATTGATGAGCCGATGCGATTTCGTCACTTTCCCGCGCAGGCGTCTTGTTGAATGATGAGGGGGTCAGGCAAGCCGTCGCCGGGTCGCTGCGGTGTTTGCCATGCTCGAGCCCACTCCTTCCCAGGTTCCCGAAATGAGCAAGAAAGACAGATTCAAGGTGGCCATGGTCGGTGCCACCGGCACCGTTGGCGATGCCCTGATCGGCATCCTCGTCGAGCGCAAGTTCCCGATCAGTGAATTCGTGCCGCTGGCAAGCGCACGAAGCGCCGGCGAGACAATCGACTTCGGCGGGCGCAAGGTGGTTGTGCAGGATCTTGCCAGTTATGATTTTGCAGGTATGGATATTGCATTCTTCTCGGCTGGTGGCAGCGTCAGCCGCGAGCATGCCCCGCGCGCGGCGGCGGCGGGCGCAGTGGTCATCGACAACACTTCGGAGTTCCGCAACGACGCGGAGATCCCGCTGGTGGTCAGCGAGGTCAATCCCGAAGCGATTGCCGGCTACAGGCGGCGCGGCATCATCGCCAATCCGAATTGTTCGACCATGCAGATGCTGGTTGCGCTGGCACCGATCCATCGTGCGGTCGGCATCGAGCGCATCAACGTCGCCACCTACCAGTCGGTTTCCGGGGCTGGCCGCTCGGGCATCGAGGAATTGGGCGTGCAAACCACGGCCTTGATCAATCTCCAGCCGGTAACGCCGAAGAAGTTCAGCAAGCAGATCGCCTTCAACGTCATTCCGCACATCGACGAGTTCCAGGACAATGGCTACACGCGGGAAGAGATGAAGATGGTCTGGGAAACGCGCAAGATCCTCGGCGACGAGTCGATCCAGGTGAACGCGACTGCGGTCAGGGTGCCGGTGTTCCTCGGTCATGCCGAGGCGGTGCATATCGAGACGCGCGAAAAGATCACGCCAGAACGGGTGCGCGAACTGCTGGAAAATGCGCCCGGGGTGTGCGTCATCGATGAACGCAAATCCGGCGGCTATCCCACGCCGGCGGATGATGCGGCGGGCCGGGATGCGGTATTTGTAGGCCGGATTCGCGAGGATATTTCCCACCCGCGGGGGATAAATCTCTGGGTCGTATCCGACAACATCCGCAAAGGGGCCGCGCTGAATGCCGTTCAGGTTGGCGAACTATTGGTGAAATCGTATCTGTGATCTATAGTTACGGTTGTGTTATAAGGCATTTTCGAGCTTTGAGCGGCATCCCGGGGGGATGCCGGCCGAGGCTCACCGACAACGTATTTGGGGAGCCCTTTTCATGAAACGACCGCTGCAACTGTCGCTGGCAATTGCGCTCGCGCTGGGGGCGACCAATGCGTTTGCCCTGGGATTGGGTGCGATCCAGGTCCAGTCCGGACTCAATCAGCCGCTGCTTGCGGAGATTCCGATCATCCAGAGTTCACCCGGCGAAGCCGAGGGGCTGATCGTGCAATTGGCTTCTACCGAGGATTTCGAACGGGTCGGCATGAATCGCGCGACGATTGGCGTGCCGGTCGACTTCAGTCTCGGCAAGAATGCGCGCGGCGAACCTGTCATCAAGGTCACCAGCAAGGAAATCGTGCGCGAGCCGTTCATCGGCATGCTGCTGGAAGCCAATTGGCCGAAGGGACGCTTGCTGCGCGAATACACGATCCTGCTGGATCCGCCCGTGATGGCACCGGCAATCAAGGGCTCAAGTGCTGTCGCGGTTGCCGCCAGGGAGCCGGAGCGCAGTTCGACCGAGGCCCTGCCGTCATCGAAACCGGCGACCCCGCGACCGGCGCCTGCTGCAGCGGTTCCGACGAAACCGGCGGTGGCTGCCGGCAAACCGGCATCGCCACCGCCGCCAGCCACGTCCAGGGCTGCAACTGGCAGCGAATATGGACCGGTCGCAGCCGGCGAAACGCTGGGCCAGATCGCCCGCGCCACACGCCCCGACGATGCGGTCAGCATCAACCAGATGATGGTGGCGCTGCTGAAGAACAATCCGCAGGCGTTCTTCAAGGACAACGTCAACGCGCTCAAGCGCGGCGCGGTGTTGCGCATTCCGTCTGCCGAGGAGATCGCGGCCAGCGGCTCGGCGCGGGAAGCCGCCGCTGCGGTGCGATCGCAGATCGATGAATGGCGTGGCAGCGTGAGCGGCGCGCCCACACTCGTTGCCGATACCACGGCGTCGACGCCGCGTGCGTCGAGCAGTGTGCGTACCTCGACCTCGCCCGGCGAGCGTCTGGCCCTGGTACCGCCGCGCGAGGGCAAGGCCGACCAGGGGTCGGCCGATCGCCCGACTGGCGGTCGCGCCGGCGGCGCCGGCGATGCCGCTTCGAAAGCGGAGCTTGCGCGCGTCAAGGAGGCGCTGACCAGCAAGGAGCAGGAATCCGGCGAACTCAAGTCGCGAGTCAAGGACCTTGAGGAGATCAAGGGCAAGAACGAAAAGCTGATCAACCTGCAAAGTACCGAGCTTGCCGAATTGCGTGACAAGCTGAAGAAGATGCAGGACGAGAAGGACAGGTTGGCGGCCACGGTGACCACGCCGACCGCCGCCCCTACGCTGAGCACGGCGGTTGCTCCGCCGACCCCGGCCGCAGGCAAGGCCGACACCGGCAAGCCCGAAGTGACGGTCAGCAAGGACGACATCTGGGGAGATGCCGGCGCAACAGGCGAAAAGCCGAAGCTGGCGGATGCGGCGACTCCGCCGCCCTCGGCAACCGCGCCGGAAGCCACCCCGCCGCCACCCGCCGCGGATTCGAGCGCGACCCAGATCAAGCCGGAACCCGCCGCGGTCGAACCGGTCAAGCCGGCACCGACCAAACCGGTGGAAGCCAGGAAACCGACACCGAAACCCGCGCCGGCGATCGTCACTCCGCCCGCACCGGTGGATACGACACCCTGGTATCTGCAACCCTGGGCGCTTGCCGTCGCCGGTATCGGCGGCCTGCTTCTCGTCGTCCTCGGCATGCTTGGATTGCGCAAGCGCAAGCCGGTTGCCAAGCCCGCACGGCCGTCGATTGCAGGGTCTTTCGGTGACTCACCACTGGCCGGTGCTGCCGCTGTTGCCGGCCACGATGATGCCGAAGAGCAGGAATTGATCGCCCAGGTCAAGGCGGATCCGGGCAATGCAAATGCCCATCTGGAGCTGTTGAGCCTGTACTACGCGCAGGGCGCTGCCGCGAAATTCGAGGCGGGTGCCGAAGAGATGTATGCGTACGTGGCCGATCCGAACCAGGCCAGTTGGCGCGAAGTTCGCAAGATGGGCGAGGAACTCGCACCGCACAATCCCTTGTTCAGCGATCAGGACTCGATTGTCGACGACTTTTCGCAGCGGACTGAAACAGAGCCATACCACTTTGATGACGCCGAGCCGGGTGCGCCGGCGGAATTCCCGGACTATCCGGATTTTGCCGACGAGAGCGAGAGCGAATTGTTGTCGCCCAAGGCGCCGGAAGGTTTCGAGACGGCAAGCATGCCCACATTTGATGCGCTCGATTTCGGCTCCAGCGACAGCCAGCCACCGGCTCCGGCATCTGCGCCGAGCGCGGATGTCGATTTCCTCATCGATCTGCCTCCGCTCGAAGAGCAGTCGCCGGCAGCAAGCATCAGCAAGCCCGAGGCTTCGTTCGTACCCGCGCCGTTGCCGGATTTCCGTGCCCGCGATACCACGACCGTCGAGGTGCCAGTCGCCGAGGTTTCCGACGACGAGTTCTTTGCCGGCGAAGACGCCATCGGCACCAAGCTCGATCTGGCCAAGGCCTATCTCGACATGGGCGATCCGGATGGGGCGCGCTCGATGCTTGAGGAAGTGATTGCCGAGGGTGCGCCGGCGCAGCAGGACGAGGCGCGCAAGCTGATCGCCGAAATCAGCTGATCCACCGTGTAATTGCCACACCGAGGCCGGGATTTTCCCGGCCTCCTTGTTTGTGCCGCACCGCCTATAATTGCCGGTTCATCCCCGGCCACGGAGACCGCGGTGCGCATCGCGCTCGGCATTGAATACGACGGCACCGACTTTCTCGGCTGGCAGCGCCTGTCGCATGGTGCGACCGTGCAGGGCGCGGTCGAGCAGGCGCTGGGTTTTGTCGCCGATCATGCAGTCACCGTGACCTGTGCCGGGCGCACCGATTCCGGCGTGCATGCGCTCTGCCAGGTCGTGCATTTCGACAGCGAGGCGCTGCGCAGCGAACGTGGCTGGATGCTCGGGGCCAACTCGCGCCTGCCATCGTCGGTGGCCGTGCGCTGGGCGGTATGCGTGGAGGACGACTTCCATGCGCGCTATGGCGCGCTCGGGCGCCGCTATCGCTATTCGATCCTCAATCGCGCCGCGCGGCCGGCGCTGGATTCGCGCTATGTCGCCTGGGAGCGCCAGCCGCTGGATACGGTGGCGATGCAGCGCGCCAGCCAGGCGCTGATCGGGGAAAACGATTTCAGCGCATTCCGCACGCTCGCCTGTCAGGCGCGCACGCCGCATCGCAACGTGCACTCGATCCGCGTGGCGCGTGAGGATGATCGCGTCGTCATCGACATCGAGGCCAATGCATTCCTGCATCACATGGTGCGCAACATCGTCGGCTCGCTGTTGCCGGTGGGGCGCGGCGAGCAGGCGGAAGCCTGGATCGGCGAACTGCTGGCAGGGCGCGATCGCAGCAAGGCCGGGCCGACGGCCTCGGCCGCAGGTTTGTGTTTTCTTGCGCCAATCTATCCGGCACGCCATGGACTGCCGCCCGAGGTCAGCCGATGAACCGCGTGCGTACCAAGTTCTGCGGCATCACGCGAAGCGAGGATGCGCAATTCGCCGCCGCAATTGGCGTCGATGCGCTGGGCTTCGTGTTCAGCCGGCAAAGCCGGCGCTTCGTGGAACCGCGGGCCGCAGCCCGGATCATCCGTGAGCTGCCGCCGTTGGTGACGGTGGTGGCCTTGTTCATGGACGATGAGCCAGCCTGGATCCGCCAGGTGATATCGGTCACACGTCCAAACACACTGCAGTTTCATGGCGACGAGACCCTCGCCGATTGTGCCAGCCACGGCTTGCCATACCTGAAGGCAGTGCCGATGGCGACAGTCACGGATGTGGCAAGCTATGCGGCTGGATTTCCGGGTGCAGCCGGATTCCTGCTCGATGCACATGGCAGCGGTGAAGCGGGTGGCCAGGGCGTGCCTTTTGACTGGTCGAGGCGGCCGCAGCTAGCTCGTCCGCTTATCCTCGCCGGCGGCCTGCATGCACAGAATGTCGGCGAGGCGATCCTGCGCATGCAGCCCTATGCGGTGGATGTATCGAGCGGCATCGAATCGGCACCCGGGATCAAGGATTCGACGCGCATGCAGGACTTCATCGATGCGGTACGCGTCAGCCAACACGAATGAGCAAGCGACGAACATGAGCAATCGCATTCCCGTCAGTGATTTCCACGCCTACCCGGATGCGCACGGGCGCTTTGCCGATTACGGTGGCATCTTCATGCCGGAAACGCTGATGCCGCCGCTTGAAGAACTCGCTGCGGCCTATCTGGCCATGCGCGAGGATCCGGCATTCATCGCCGAGTTCGAGCGCGATCTCAAGCATTACGTCGGGCGGCCCTCGCCGATCTATCACGCCGAACGCCTGTCGGCAAAGATTGGTGGCGCGCAGATCCTGCTCAAACGCGAGGACCTGAACCACACGGGCGCACACAAGATCAACAACACCATCGGCCAGGCCCTGGTCGCGCGACGCATGGGCAAACGTCGCATCATTGCCGAAACCGGCGCCGGCCAGCACGGCGTGGCCACCGCCACGGTATGCGCGCGTTTCGGCCTCGACTGCATCGTCTACATGGGCGCGGTCGACATCGAGCGACAGAAGATCAATGTCTATCGCATGAAGCTGCTTGGCGCCAAGGTCGTCCCCGTCGTCTCCGGCTCGAAGACGCTCAAGGATGCGCTCAACGAAGCCATGCGCGACTGGGTGACCAATGTTGCCGACACCTTCTACATCATCGGCACGGTCGCCGGCCCGCATCCGTATCCGATGATGGTGCGTGATTTCAATGCCGTGGTCGGCCGCGAGGCGCGCGCGCAGATGCTCGAGCAATATGGCCGCCTGCCCGATGTGCTGACCGCGTGCGTGGGGGGCGGCTCCAATGCGATCGGCCTGTTCCACGCCTTTCTCAATGATCGCGAGGTTGCGATGGTCGGCGCCGAGGCGGCCGGTGAGGGCATCGCCAGCGGTCGCCATGCGGCATCCTTGAGTGCCGGTCGACGCGGCGTGTTGCACGGCAACCGCACCTATGTGATCTGCGATGACAACGGCCAGATCACCGAAACGCATTCGATTTCCGCTGGCCTCGATTATCCCGGGGTCGGCCCCGAACATGCCTTCCTCAAGGACAGTGGTCGCGCCCGCTACGTTGGCATCACCGATGACGAAGCGCTTGCCGCATTCCACGAGCTGGCGCGCACCGAAGGCATTCTTGCTGCGCTTGAATCCAGCCATGCCGTGGCCCAGGCGATGAAGCTCGCCCGCGAGCTGCCGAAGGATCAGCTGATCCTGTGCAACCTTTCCGGGCGCGGTGACAAGGATGTGCACACGATTGCGGCGCGCGAGGGCATCGAGCTGTGAGCCAGCGCATCGAGCAACGCTTTGCCGACCTCGGGCAAGCCGGGCGCAAGGGCCTGATTCCGTTCATCAGCGCGGGCGATCCGCTGCCGGAGGCGACGGTCGCCATCATGCACACCCTGGTTGCCGCCGGTGCCGACCTGATCGAACTCGGTGTGCCGTATTCCGATCCGGTTGCCGACGGGCCGACCATCCAGCATTCAAGCGAACGGGCGATTGCGCGCGGTGTCGGCATCGCGCAGATCCTTGGCTGGGTCAGCGAGTTCCGCTTGACCGATGCGACCACGCCGGTCGTCCTCATGGGCTACCTGAACCCGATCGAGATCTACGGCCACGCCCGCTTTGCCGATGACGCGAGTGCCGCCGGCGTCGATGGCGTGCTGATCGTCGATGTGCCGGTCGAGGAGGCCGAGACCGTCGCCCTGCTGCGAGAAAAAGGCGTGCGCGAAATCTTCCTCGTCGCGCCGACGACGACCGATCGCCGCCTTGCGGCGATTCGCGCACGTGCCGAGGGATTCATCTACTACGTTTCCTTTGCCGGCATCACCGGCGCCAGCCAACTCGATCCCCTTGCCGTGCGTGCGCGCGTCGAGCACATCAAGCAGGGTGGATCGATTCCGGTGGCCGTTGGTTTTGGCGTGCGCGATGCGGCCAGCGCGGTGCAGGTGGCCGAGAGCGCCGATGCAGTGGTCATTGGCAGCGCTCTCGTTGCCACGCTCGCCGCAGCAACCAGCCGCGATGCGGCACTGGCAGCGGCGCATGCATTTCTCGCGCCGATTCGGGCTGCGCTCGACCAGGCCGTTCGACGATAGACATAATCAAACATCGACCGCGCAGCGAAGCTCTCATCGATCGCCAGCGCGCGGAAAGCGGAGACAGCAAGACATGAACTGGTTGCAGAAATTGATGGCCCCACGCATTCGCACCATCAGTACCGGCAAGGGCAAGGTCCCCGAAGGCCTGTGGGAAAAATGTGACGGTTGCGGTGCCGTGTTGTACGGGCCCGAGCTCGAGAACAACCTGATGGTTTGCCCGCAATGCGGCCATCACCACAAGATTCGCGCGC
>Ga0209476_10002993_pt1 | contig 11251 bp, 7 predicted proteins | sample KloWWTrecipitate_FD_187179 | JGI IMG/M metagenome (GOLD analysis project Ga0209476, IMG submission 187179) | Active sludge microbial communities from Klosterneuburg, Austria, studying microevolution and ecology of nitrifiers - Klosterneuburg... | ecosystem: Engineered > WWTP > Aerobic digester >...
GTGAGGAGGATGCGCTGGCGGTGCTCGTCGCCCAGGGCGGTGAACACGCGCGAGAGGTTGCGCCATTCCCGCGGGATGGCGCGCAGGTAGTTCCGGTTCATGGGCGGCTCCCCCGACATGACTAAATAGTTAGTCATGTAGTCCTATTTCGTCAAGCCCCTCCCGCGAGCGCCTGGCCCGCCATGCTAGACTGGGGCACAAACTCCATGTTGCTCAAGGGCTTAGACGCATGCTGGACGACCTGAAGCAGAGCGCCCTCGACTACCACCGGCTGCCCGGCCCGGGGAAGATCGAGATCTCCCCCACGAAGCCGCTGGCCACCCAGCGCGACCTCGCGCTCGCCTACTCCCCGGGCGTGGCCTTCGCCTGCGAGGCGATCCAGGCTTCGCCCGCCGAGGCGAGGAACCTCACCGCCCGCGGCAACCTCGTCGGCGTGGTCACGAACGGCACGGCGGTGCTGGGCCTTGGCAACATCGGCCCGCTCGCGGCCAAGCCCGTGATGGAGGGCAAGGGCGTGCTGTTCAAGAAGTTCGCCGGCATCGACGTCTTCGACATCGAGCTCGCCGAGCTCGACCCCGACCGGCTCATCGAGGTGATCGCGGCGCTCGAGCCGACCTTCGGCGGCATCAACCTCGAGGACATCAAGGCGCCGGAGTGCTTCTACATCGAGCGGAAGCTGCGCGAGCGCCTGAAGATCCCCGTCTTCCACGACGACCAGCACGGCACCGCGATCATCGTCGGCGCCGCGGTCGTGAACGGCCTGCGGGTGGTCGGCAAGAAGATCGGCGACGTGAAGCTCGTCGTGTCCGGCGCGGGCGCGGCCGCCCTCTCCTGCCTCGACATGCTCGTGGCCCTCGGCGTGGATCTCGCGAAGATCTGGGTCACGGACATCGCCGGCGTCGTCTACGAGGGCCGCAAGGAGCTCATGGACGAGAACAAGGCGCGCTACGCCAAGGCGACGGAGGCGCGCACGCTGGGCGAGGTCATCGACGGCGCCGACGTCTTCCTGGGCCTGTCCGCGGGCGGCGTCCTCAAGCAGGACATGGTGAAGCGCATGGCGCCCGACCCGCTGGTCCTGGCGCTCGCCAACCCGGTGCCGGAGATCCTCCCGGCCGAGGTGAAGGCCGTGCGCGACGACGCGATCATCGCCACGGGGCGGTCTGATTATCCCAACCAGGTGAACAACGTCCTGTGCTTCCCGTTCATCTTCCGCGGCGCCCTGGACGTGGGCGCGACGACGATCAACGAGGCGATGAAGCTCGCCGCCGTGAACGCGATCGCCGACCTCGCCATGGCCGAGCAGTCCGACGTGGTGGCGATGGCCTACGGGCAGCAGAGCATGAGCTTCGGCCGCGACTACCTCATACCCAAGCCCTTCGACCCGCGCCTGATCGTGAAGATCGCCCCGGCGGTCGCCAGGGCGGCGATGGAGAGCGGCGTGGCGACCAGCCCCATGCCGGACCTCGACGCGTACGCGCAGCGGCTGAACGAGTTCGTCTACCACTCCGGCCACATCATGCGGCCGATCTTCGCGGCGGCGAAGGCCGCGCCGAAGCGCATCGTCTACGCCGAGGGCGAGGACGAGCGGGTGCTTCGCGCCGTGCAGCTGGTCGTCGACGACCGGCTCGCCCGCCCGATCCTCGTGGGCCGGCCGGCCGTGCTCGACAAGCGCATCGAGCGCTTCGGCCTGCGCCTCAAGGCCGGCGAGCACTTCGACATCGTGAACCCGGAGTGGGACCCGCGCTATCGCGACTACTGGACCGAGTACCACCGCCTCACGGAGCGGCGAGGCGTCTCCGCGTCATACGCGAAGATCGAGATGCGCCGCCGCCACACGCTCATCGGCGCGATGCTCATCCACCGCGGCGAGGCCGACGGGATGATCTGCGGCACCTTCGGAACGCACGGCCTGCACCTGCACTACGTGGACCAGGTGATCGGCCTGCGCCCAGGCGTGCGCAACTACTACGCGATGAACATCCTGATGCTCCCGAAACGCACGGTGTTCATCTGCGACACCTACGTGAACCAGGACCCCACGCCGGAGCAGCTCGCCGAGATGACGCAGCTCGCCGCCGAGGAGATCCGCCGCCTCGGCCTCGTGCCGCGCGCGGCCCTCCTGTCGCACTCGAGCTTCGGGACCAGCAACGCGCCCTCCGCCGCCAAGATGCGCGAGGCGCTCGCCCTCATCCGCGAGCGCATGCCGGAGCTGGAGGTCGAGGGCGAGATGCACGGCGACGCCGCGCTCTCCGACGAGGTGCGCCAGGCCGCCTTCCCCAGTTCGCGGCTGCGAGGCGAGGCGAACCTGCTCATCATGCCCACGCTGGATGCGGCCAACATCGCCTTCAACCTGCTCAAGACGGCCTCCGGCGACGGCATCACGATCGGGCCCATTCTCCTCGGGGCGCGCAGGCCCGCGCACATCCTCACGCCGACGGCGACGGTCCGGCGTATCATCAACATGACCGCCATCGCCGTCGTCGACGCCCAGGCGCAACGCGCGTGACACGCCGCCCATGATCGACCGCTTCGACCACCTGCACATCCTCCCCGCGGACTACGAGCGCTCGCTCGTCTTCTACCGCGACACGCTGGGCTGGGCGGTGGTCTCCGAGTGGGGCGACGCAGCCTCCGGCCGCTGGACCGTCCTCTCCGGCGGCGCGATCAAGGTCGTCCTCGCCGAGCGCTCGCGCGTGCCGGACGCATCCGCCCCCGCGCGCGCGATCCACCTCGACATCCACGACATCGACCGGCGGTTCGAGACGCTGCCGTCCGGCGACCACGTCGTCGTGCCGCCGCAGACGAGCGACCGCGGGACGCGCTGGTTCGTCGTCCGCGATCCGGACGGCAATCTCGTCGCCTTCGAAGAGGTGAACCGGCTCCGTGGCTGAGGCCACGCCGCGCCGGCCGCGGCCGCCGGCCGCCCCCGCGACCATCGGCATCTTCGCGCTCTCGGGCGCCGTCGACGGCGCACGGCTCGCGCAGGGCGTCGCGCGCCTCGAAACCGACGGCCACCGCGTCGTCGTGCCGGATGCGACGCTCGACCAGTGGCGCTACTTCGCGGGCGCCGACGCGGGGCGCGTTGCCGCGTTCCATCGGCTGCTGGAGGACCCCTCCATCGACGTGATGCTGGCCGCCCGCGGCGGCTACGGCCTGACCCGGGTGCTCGGGGACATCGACTGGACGCGGGTCGGCGCGAGTGGAAAGGTCTTCGCGGGCTTCAGCGATTTCACCGCCTTCAACTGCGCGGCGCTCGCGCTTGGCGGGCTCGCCACGCTCCATGGCCCGATGCTCGCGGTGGATTTCGGCGACGGCGAGCCCGACGAGTTCATGCTCCGCCACTTCGCCGCCACGATCTGGCAGGGCGGGGACGCCGAAACCGTCGCCGTGGATCACGGCCTCGCGCCAGGAACGATCCAGGGGACGCTCTGGGGCGGCAACCTGTCGATGCTCGCGCACCTGGTCGGCACGCCCTACCTGCCGGCGGTGCGCGGCGGCCTGCTCTACGTCGAGGAGATCGCCGAGGAGCCCTACGCCGTCGAGCGGCTTTTCTACCAGCTGCACCACGCCGGGGTCCTCGGCGAGCAGGCCGCCATACTGCTCGGTGATTTCGAGGACTGCGTGCCGCGCAACCCAGCGCGCTATCCCTACGCGATGGCCGAGGTCGCGGAGACCGTTCGCGCGCTCGTCGGCTGCCCGGTACTCGCGGGCCTGCCGTTCGGGCACGTGGCGAGGAAGCTCACGCTGCCCTTCGGGATGCCGGGGCGCCTGGACATCGCGCCGGGGTCGTGGACCCTTTCCTGGCAGGGACTCGCCCTGCCCTGACCGACCTTCACGCAGCCGCCTTGATCGGGATCGGGTCGCGCCGCGCGGGGGCCGCGCCCGGATCGCGCAGGCGCGCGAGGAGCACGCCGCGCCGCTCCGCGACGCGATCGAGATGCCGCGCCTTGACCGGCCCGAACCCGCGGATCTGCTCCGGCAGCGACGCCAGCTCGACGGCCGTGGCGTGCGAGGCAGGCGTCAGGCGCTCGGCGATCTCCCGCAGGTGCTCCTCGTACTCGGCCACGAGCCGGCGCTCCTCGCGCCGCTCCGCGGTGTGGCCGAACGGGTCGAGCGCCGTTCCACGCAGGCCCTTGAGCCTTGCGAGCAGCGACATCGCCGTGAGCATCCACGGCCCGTAGGCGCGCTTCAGCGGCTCGCCGGTGACGGGATCCTTCGCCGCGAGGAGCGGCGGCGCGAGGTGCACATTCAGGCGATAGTCTCCCTCGAAGGCGGCGGCCACGCGCGCGCGGAAGCCGCCGTCCGCGTAGAGGCGGGCGACTTCGTACTCGTCCTTGTAGGCCATCAGCTTGAAGAGGCCGCGCGCCGCCGCCTCGGCGAGAGTGGCGGACCCCGGCGCCACGCGCGACTCCGCCTCGCGCACGCGCGCCACGGCACGCTCGTAACGCTGCGCGTACGCCTCGTCCTGGTACTTCACGAGCTCGGCGCGCCGCCGCGCGATCACCTCGTCGAGGCTGGCGGACAGGCGGTGGCTCTCCGGCACCTCGCCCTCGGGGGCGGCGGACCGGCGCACGCCTTCCGCATCGACCGCCGCGCGGCGCCCCCACTCGAAGGCCGCCTTGTTGGCGTCCACCGAGGCGCCGTTGAGCTCGATCGCTCGCAGGATGGCCTCGCGGCCGACGGGGACGAGCCCCTTCTGCCACGCATAGCCGACCATGAAGAGGTTGGTCGCGATCGAGTCCCCGAGCAGCGCCGTGGCGAGCTCGCCCGCCTCGATGAAGTCGGCCGCGCCCGCGCCGCAGGCCTCGACGATCGCCTCCTGCATCGCGTCGCGCGGCACGACGAGGTCGGGATCCCGCGTGAAGGCGCCGGTCGGCGCCACGTCGCGGTTGATCACCGCGCGCGTATGGCCGGCCTGCATCTTCGCGATGGCCTCGTCGGAGGCGGCGACGATCATGTCGCAGCCGATGACGGCGTTGGCCTCGCCCGCCGCGATGCGCACGGCGTGGATGTCCTCCGGCCGCGCCGCGATGCGGATATGGGAGTAGACGGAGCCGCCCTTCTGCGCGAGGCCCGTCATGTCCAGCACGGCCACCCCCTTGCCCTCGATGTGGGCGGCCACGCCCAGCAGCGCGCCGATCGTGACCACGCCCGTGCCACCCACGCCCGTGACGAGGATGCCCCACGGACGGTCGAGCGCGGCCATCGCGGGCTCCGGAAGCGCCGCCCCCCCGGGCGCCACCGCCGGACGCCGGCGCAGCCGACCGCCTTCGACGGTCACGAAGCTGGGACAGAACCCCTTCACGCAGGACAGGTCCTTGTTGCAGGTGCTCTGGTCGATGGCGCGCTTGCGGCCGTACTCGGTCTCGACGGGCACGACGGACAGGCAGTTGGACTTCTCGCCGCAGTCGCCGCAGCCCTCGCAGACGCGGTCGTTGATGACGACGCGCAGGGCCGGGTCCGGGTAGGTGCCGCGCTTGCGGCGCCGGCGCTTCTCCGCCGCGCAGGTCTCACGCCCGGGACCTCGCGCAGCATGCGCTGCACGGCGTCCAGCTCGTCGCGGGGGTGGATGGTCGTCCCGGGAGCGAGGTCGGCACGCCCGTCGTACTTCGCGGGGTCGTCGGAGACGATCACGATCCGCTTCACGCCCTCGGCCGCCACCTGCCGCGTGACCACGGGCACCGTGAGCGGGCCGTCCACGGGCTGGCCGCCGGTCATCGCCACGGCGTCGTTGAAGAGGATCTTGTAGGTCATGTTCGCGTTCGCGCTCACGGCGGCGCGGATCGCGAGGAGGCCCGAGTGGAAGTAGGTGCCGTCGCCGAGGTTCGCGAACACGTGACGCGTCCCGGTGAAGTGCTGGATGCCCACCCACGGCACGCCCTCCCCGCCCATCTGCGTGAAAGTCATCGTCTCGCCGGGCCGGATCCAGGTGGCCATGTAGTGGCAGCCGATGCCGGCGAGCGCCTTCGAGCCCTCCGGCACCCGCGTGGAGGTGTTGTGCGGGCAGCCCGAGCAGAAGAAAGGGATGCGCGCCGGCCGGGCTCGCGGCCGCGCGAGCGCCGCCTCCTTGGCCTCGAGGAACTTCAGGCGCGCTTCCACGATCTTCGAGGTGTAGAACTTGCCGATGCGCGCGGCGATCACCCGCGCGATCATCGCGGGGGTGAGCTCGCCCGCGGCCGGCAGCAGCCACTCGGCCCGGTGCTCCTCCCATTCGCCGTGCTCGTCGTACTTGCCGATCACGCGCGGGCGCACGTCGTCGCGCCAGTTGTAGAGCTGCTCCTTCATCTGGTACTCGATCAGCTGGCGCTTCTCCTCGACGACGAGGATCTCGTCCAGCCCCTGCGCGAACTCGCGGATGCCGTTGGGCTCGAGGGGCCAGGGCATCGCCACCTTGAAGAGGCGGATGCCGATCTCCGCCGCGTGGCGTCCGTCGATGCCGAGGTCCTCGAGGGCCTGAAGGACGTCGAGGTAGGACTTGCCCGACGCGATGATCCCCAGGCGCGGGTTCGGGGAATCGATGGCGATGCGGTTGAGCGCGTTGGCGCGGCAGTAGGCGAGCGCGGCGTAGATCTTGTCGTGCTGCAGGCGCAGCTCCTGCTCGAGCGGCGCGTCGGGCCAGCGGATGTTCATGCCCGCGGGGGGCACCGGGAAGCCCTCGGGGATCACGATCCGCGGGCTCTCGGGGTCGATCACGATCGAGGCCGAGGAGTCGACCGTCTCCGAGATCGTCTTGAAGGCCACGTAGCAGCCGGAGAATCGCGACATCGCGAAGCCGTGCAGGCCCAGCTCGATGATCTCCTGCACCCCGGTGGGGTAGAGCACCGGGATCATCGCGGCGTCGAAGGCGTGCTCCGACTGGTGCGGCAGCGTCGAGGACTTGCAGGCGTGGTCGTCGCCGGCGATGAGGAGGACCCCCCCGTGCTTCGCGGTGCCGGCGGCGTTGGCGTGCTTGAACACGTCGCCGCAGCGGTCCACGCCGGGACCCTTGCCGTACCACATGGCGAAGATGCCGTCGTACTTCGCGCCGGGGAAGAGGCCGACCTGCTGCGTGCCCCACACGGCGGTCGCCGCGAGCTCCTCGTTCACGCCCGGCGTGAAGAAGACGTGGTGCGCCTCGAGGTGCTTCCTCGCCTTCCACAGGGCCTGGTCGAAGCCGCCCAGCGGGGAGCCGCGGTAGCCGGAGATGAAGCCCGCCGTCGAGAGCCCGGCCGCGAGGTCGCGGCTCCGCTGGATCATCGCCAGCCGCACGAGCGCCTGCGTGCCGTTCAGGAAGACGCGGCCGGACTCGCGCGTATACTTGTCGTCCAGCGAGAGGGGTGCAGCGGACATCGGTGGCTCCTCAAAAGGGGTGCTTTGGGGCGCTCAATCGCCGGACCGGAAAATTGTGTTCCCCGGTGGCAAACGGGGCAAGAGAATACCATCGTTGGCGCCCGCCGTTGAACCCGCAGCTCGATCTCTTCGGCGGCCTGCCGAGTCCCGACCCCGCTCCCCGGGTCGACTGCCCCGCGGGCAACGACGCGCGGCTCCTCGATATCGCCTCGCGGCTCCCCCCGCAGGTTCGCCTGGGCACCTCCTCGTGGGCGTTCTCGGGGTGGGCCGGCGTCGTCTACGACCGGAGTCTCCCGGAACGGGTCCTCTCCCGCGAGGGCCTCGCGGCGTACGCGCGCCACCCGCTGCTGCGCACCGTGGGGCTGGACCGCACGTTCTACGCGCCCCTCGGCGAGGATGAGTACCGGCGCCACGCCGAGCAGGTCCCCGCCGGGTTCCGCTTCCTCGTGAAGGCGCCGCAGTCGCTCACCACGGCGTGGCTGTTCGAGACGCGCGAGGCCAGCCCGCATTTCCTCGACCCCGGCGCCGCGCGCGACCTGTTCGTGGCGCCCTGCCTCGCGGGGCTGGGCGCGGCCGCGGGCCCGCTCGTCTTCCAGTTCCCGCCGCAGGGCCGTTCGGTCACGCGCGAGCCCGCGGCGTTCGCCGCGAGGCTGCAACGCTTCCTGCGCGACCTGCCGCGCGGCCCGACATACGCGGTCGAGCTGCGCGACCGGGAGCTCCTCGCGCCGGAGACCATGCGCGCGCTGGGCGACGCCGGGGCGCGCCTCTGCCTCGGCGTCCACGCACGGATGCCGGCGGTGCAGGTCCAGGCCGCGGCCGCCACGGCGCTGGGCGCGGGCCCCCTCGTGATCCGCTGGAACCTGCACGCGGGGTTCGGCTACGAGGAGGCGAAGTCGCGCTACGCGCCGTTCGACCGGCTCGTGGACGAGGACCCGGCCACGCGCCTCGCCATCGCCGGGCTGTGCCGCGACTGCGTGGCGCGCGGCGACGAGGCCTGGGTGATCGCCAACAACAAGGCGGAAGGCTCCGCGCCGCTCACGCTCGAGCGGTTGGCGCTCGCGATCCTGGAGGGCGCCGGCTAGAAGAGGCCCGGCTGCCTCGCGTCACCGGGCGGCCGGAAACGGTCGCAGGCGAGCGCGGGAGGCGAGCCGGCGAGCCCCAGGCGCCCGCGCGCCACGGTGACGCGGCGGCGCACGAGCTGGGCGAGGAGCCCCTCCCCGGTCATGCGGGTGCCGAAGCGCGGATCGTTGTCGCGGCCGCCGCGCATCTCGTTCACGCGGGCCATGACGTGCGCCGCCTTCAGCGGGACGTGGTGCTCGAGCCAGGCGCGGAAGATGTTCTTCACCTCCCAGGGGAGCCGGAGGAGCGACCATCCGGCCCACCCGGCGCCCGCCCGCGCCGCCTCCGCGAGAATCGCCTCGATCTCGTGGTCGGTGAGAAACGGGATGACGGGGGCGACGTTGACGCCGACGGGAACGCCCGCGGCGGCAAGCCGGCGAATCGCCTCCAGCCGGCGCGCCGGTGCGCTGGCGCGAGGCTCCATGCGCGCCGAGAGCCGCGAATCCAGCGTCGTCACGGATACGACCACCGTCGCGAGGCCGTCGCGCGCCATCGCGGCGAGGAGGTCGAGGTCGCGCTCCACGAGCGCGGACTTGGTGACGATGGTCACCGGGTGGGAGGCTTCCCGCAGCACCTCCAGGACCGACCGCGTGATGCGCTGCTCGCGCTCGATGGGCTGGTAGCCGTCGGTGTTGGAGCCGATGTTGATGGGCTCGCAGCGGTAGCCGGGGCGGGCAAGCTCCTCGCGCAACAGCCGCGCGGCGTCGGGCTTCGCGAAGAGGCGCGTCTCGAAGTCGATGCCCGGCGAAAGTCCCAGGTAGGCGTGCGAGGGCCGCGCATAGCAGTACGAGCACCCATGGGCGCACCCGCGATAGGGGTTCACGGACAGCGAGAAGCCGAGGTCCGGCGAGTCGTTGCGCGAGACCACGCGCTTCGCGCGCTCGATCGCGATGACGGTCCCCGGCTTCGCCGTTCCACCCTCCTCCCGCCCGCCCGGGAACCAGTCCTCGTCGGACGCCTCGCGCGTGCCCTTCTCGAAGCGCCCCTCCGGATTCACGGTGGCGCCGCGGCCCCGGGCGACGGTCCCATGGTCTCCTGCGGTGGTCTTCAGCGGCATGCCCGCGAGCGTACGCGCGCGATGTCCAGGATCAAGGGGCCGCTCGCGATGTGGACAAGCACGGGCCCGCGCGGCGCCCGCGCGCATCTTGTCCACATTTCCCTCCCGCGACGGGCCTCCGCTCGATCCTCCACGGGCTCGGGCCCCGGACGGGGTCCCTTGCTGGCATGATGACGACTGACGAACGAAGCGCGAGCGACCGCTCGGAAGGAGGTTCGCGCATGCCAGAGCAGCCGGACGATGGCACCATCCTGGTCCTCACCCGGGAAGGCGAGAACGAGCTGCACGAGGCCGGCACGCAGCTGTCGCCGACGCAGCTGGAGGCGCTCGTGCTCATCGACGGCCACGCGAGCCTCGCCGAGGTGGTCAAGCGGGCCCCCGCCTCGCAGCAGCAGGCAGTGCGCGCGAGCCTGCTGGAACTCGTCGACAAGGGCTTCGTGGGCGGCATGGACCAGCTGCATGCCGATGGCTTCGACCCCGGGGACTTCTTCACGTCGGCCAGCACGCGGCCACGCGCCGCCGAACCCGGCCACGAGGCCGAGGCCGAGGCCGCCGCAAACGAGAGATTCCTGCGCGAGAACGGCTACTGCGTCAACGTGGCGCGTCGCCCGGCGGCCAGGCGCGCGCGGGCCGCGGCAGGCAGGCCGATGGTGCTCGTCATCGACGACAATCCGGACATCTGCGGCCTGCTGCAGACGTATTTCAAGCTCGAGGGCTTCGACTCGCGCGCGGCCGGCAACCGCGAGGAGATCCTGGCGGAGTTGCGGCGAGCCACGCTGCCCGACGCGGTGATCCTCGACGTGCACCTGCCGGATGCCGACGGCTTCGACATTCTCCACCGGATGCGCGAGCATCCCGTGCTCAGGAGCATCCCGATCCTCATGCTCACGGGCGAGGCGACGCGCGAGGCCGTGCTCAAGGGGATCCTCGGGGGAGCCGACGGCTTCGTCACGAAGCCCTTCGACATCCACCACCTGGTCCGGGCCGTGAGAGCCGTGCTCGGCCTGCTGGAGGGCCGGGGCGGCCAGGACTGGGACTATTCGCTCTGACGGCCGCCGAAAGGCAAAAAGCCCGACCTTGTGGGGTCGGGCTTTTTGGGGGTAAGGCCCTGGCGATGACCTACTTTCTCACGGGCAATCCGCAATATCATCGGCGCGACGTCGTTTCACGGTCCTGTTCGGGATGGGAAGGGGTGGGGCCAACGCGCTATGGTCGCCAGGAATTCTGTCGGGTTGCGGTGTTCTGCAACCGCGGTCGTGGGTGCCCTGTTTGTTCGTGTTCACGGTGCTTCGCAACCACGGGGGGCATCCACGCGCTTGTTCGGGGGGTCATGAAGGTGTGGGTTTTCGCATTGCGCCGGCGCTGCTTCCCGGTTGGGGAAGGTCGCGCGCACAGGCCTGTGGTGCAGAGTTATAGAGTCAAGCCGCACGGGCAATTAGTACTGGTTAGCTCAAGGCGTTGCCACCCTTGCACACCCAGCCTATCAACGTCCTGGTCTCGGACGACCCTTCAGGGGGGTTGGACCCCCGGGAGATCTCATCTTCAGGCAAGTTTCCCGCTTAGATGCTTTCAGCGGTTATCTCTTCCGCATTTAGCTACCCGGCAATGCGACTGGCGTCACAACCGGTACACCAGGGATGCGTCCACTCCGGTCCTCTCGTACTAGGAGCAGCCCCCGTCAAATCTCCAACGCCCACGGCAGATAGGGACCAAACTGTCTCACGACGTTTTGAACCCAGCTCACGT
>Ga0209476_10002995_pt1 | contig 11245 bp, 10 predicted proteins | sample KloWWTrecipitate_FD_187179 | JGI IMG/M metagenome (GOLD analysis project Ga0209476, IMG submission 187179) | Active sludge microbial communities from Klosterneuburg, Austria, studying microevolution and ecology of nitrifiers - Klosterneuburg... | ecosystem: Engineered > WWTP > Aerobic digester...
CTCGACGAGCTGACCTCGGCGATCCTGTCAGCGTTCAAGGGGCTTCTCGCCGAGATGGGGGACTGGTTCGGCATCCTCACGTCCGGCGTGCCGCAGGGCTTCGGGGACGACGCGTTCTACTGGTCCGACGCCTTCCACTACCGGCGCACCTACCAGTTCCCGTTCGTCCTCTTCCAGCAGGCTCAGGCCGCCCTGGCCAACGCGACGACGGATGCCGAGCGCCAGGACGCGCAGGCCCGCGTCGCCTTCGCGGTTGGCTGGATGTCGCACTGCGCCACGGACGTCACGGGGCACCCGTTCACCAACGCCAAGTCCGGGGGGCCGTACCGCGACCACTGGCAGCGCCACCACCTCGTCGAGAACCACATGGACTCGGAGAACTACGGTGCCCGCCACCCCGGCCCCCTGTACGGCGAGTACGGCACCTCGGCGCTGCACTTCCGTCTCGCCTTCCGCCACCGTGACGACGCCCCCTACAACGGACGTGACGACGCCCCGGCCTACGACTACTGGTCCGGCTTCCCGGCATACGACAACGGGGACGGTCCCACCCCGACGTCCCACCGTCAGGCGTTCTTCGACCTGGACACCGGCCCGCTGCCCGACCACCTGACCAACGGCCTGCTCGACGCCATGCAGCACGTCTACGGCGCGAACGGCCCGCGCATCCTGCTGCAGGACCCCGGCTTCTCCGCCACCGACCCGGTGACCGGCCAGCCCGACGGCCGGCCGAACGCCGCCGCCATGGCGCAGATGTGGGAGATCACCTACCGCTACCTGAAGATGACGAGCAGTGACGCGATCAGCCTGCGCCTGCCGCCGCCGCCGTCCGTGTTCACCGACCACTCGTTCCCGACGCCCCCGGGGGGAGGTGGCTCCGGCATCGACGACGACCCGAGCCGTGGCGCCGACGTCGACGATGACGACTCGTTCAGCCTGCTCGACCTGCTGCTCGCGCTGTTCGCGTGGGCGGTCTACCTCGCCCAGGTCGTGGTGTGGTTGGCCACCATCCTGCCGAGCCTGATCACCGACATCACCACGTTCCCCGCCCGCGAGGTCATCTACTGGGCCGTGATCGTGCCGGCGTGGAACCTCTACCTGCTGGCTCGCCGCGCGCTGGTCATGGCGGGCTTCGCGATGCCGAAGCCGGCCGAGATCAGCACCGGGCTGACGACGCTGGGTCGCGAGGGCACCTACGACATCGCCTCGGCGCTGGACAACCCGTTCGGGCTCCCGACCGCACCGCCGCCGATCACCGAACCGTCGGGGCGCCTGCACGCCACGGACGCGCAGGGCCTCGACCACGCCTACCCGCGCGGCATCGTGCGTGACCTGCCCTCGGCGATCAGTCGCCCCGACCTCGCCGGCGCGCTCGGGCTCACCAACCCGTTGCGGTACGAGGCGGATGCCCTGGCCGACGAGTTCAAGCCCTCGGAGTGGATCGCCCCGTGGAGGTACCCCCTGACGAACCAGGCGGGGGACGGTGTCGCGCAGGAGGGATCGGCGACGCACGCCGGCCCCTACGTCGTCGGGTCCAACTCGACCGTCCTGCTGTCCGTGCTCCCGGGCGACGACGACGCCCGGGCCGAGCTCGAGAAGGCCGCCGACCCGGCGGACACCGAGCGCGTGCTCAACACCCGGCTCCCGGCCGACCAGCACCTCGGGGGTCCCGTCGACTACGGCCTGTACCTGGTGGGTCGGGCTGCCGCCGAGGTCGGCAACGCCGAGTTCAGCATCCCCGACTTCAACCTCGACTCCGACCGTGGGTACGCGTGGCGCTGTTGGGACTGGGACCGCAGCAAGGTCCCCTGCGTCCCCGACATCAACCCAGTGGGAGCGCAGGACTACGGCTACCCGCTGCCGTGCACGTCTCCCCAGTTCTTCCACGCCGACCACGACTGCCCGTCGCAGCCCGACCGCTGGTACGAGGAAGCGCACGACCTCGCGGTCCACTACCTCCCCGGGCCCGGCCCCGACACGTGCGTCCCCCCGAAGGAGCACGAGCCGAACACCGACCCCCACTGGCGTGAACGCCTCCACGACCAGGAAGGCTGACCATGTCACCCAAACATGACGACCACCACGACCAGCCCCAGCACCCGGTGCTCTCCGAGAAGGAGGACGCCCAGCAGCGGGGTGAGGACCCACCGGGTTCGTTCGGGCACACCGAGCGACCCCCGGGTGACCTCGCGCCGGGCTGGACCCCCACCGGCCGCACCGGCGAGGAGGCCGAAGGGCTCATCAAGGAGCTCGGCGGTGAGCACCGTCCGCGCCGCGAGGACGTCTACCCCTACCTGCTCATCCGGGCCCACAGCCCGGGTGACCGGGGCGCGAGGCCCACCTGGCCGAGCATCCCGTGCTGGGAGTCGCCCGACATCCTGCTCATCGACGCGTCGTACACCGGCCCGTTCACCCTCTCCCAGCTCGTCGTGAGCCCGACCGCAGGGCGGCGCTACCGGGTGTTCGTGCGGGTCTGGAACCTGGGGCTGCTGCCGGCCGTCGGCGTGCACGTGCGGGCCTGGTTCGTCGACCCCGGCTTCTTCGGCGGCAACCCGGGCAACCCGGCCTACCAGCCCGTCCTCATCGGCGGCACCATGGTCACCCTCGACGACCGCACCCGCCCGGGAGCCATGCAGGTCGTCGAGCTCGACCAGACGTGGGACATCCCCGCCACGCTCACCGGCCACGAGTGCCTGATGGCGTCGGCCAGCTGCCCCCTCGACCAGTGGGGCGGCGCCCTGGACGCCAATCACGACCGTCACGTGGGGCAGCGCAACCTGACGATCCTCGCCGGCTCGGACTCCGCGAAGCAGCTGCTGTTCACCCTCGGCGGGAAGGTGGGCAAGACCGGGACCCTCGAGCTCCTGCACAGCGGCGCCGCCGTCAAGGCGCTGCTCCTCGGTGTGCAGGGCCGGGCCAGGACCGAGTTCGGCACCGCGGGACGCCTGCGCCCGCCAGCGCTCAAGGAACTGCGTCAGGGGGTGAGCGTCGGGGAGGCGCAGCACCTGCTGACGATGTTCCTGACCGACAAGGGCTGGCTGGTCGCCGACAGCGCCCGGGTCTGGAACGCCGCGCTGGAGATGGGCGTCGTGCGCAAGCCCGGGACGTCGAAGCGCCCGCACCCCCTCGCCACGCCGCTCGCGACCCGACAGATCATCGAACGGATCGGGGTCGAGCGCGCCGAGCTGTTCGGCGTCGTCGTCGACGCCGGTCCGGGTGAGGCCCTCGTCGAGGGGCTGGTCCAGCTGTGGGACCTCACCGATCTGGATGCCGTGAGTCTCGCCGCAGCGCTCGGCGGCCGCCGCGGTGCGGCGCACCTGCTCCGGCTGGTTCACACTGACGGCCAGGACGAGGGCGCGGACTCGGGCGGGTACTCGGTCACCGTCATCGGGTGACCACGCGTGTCCCGTCGTCCACTGTCCCTGACCCTGCCGCCACACACCGACGCCGGCCGCCCCGTGAGGAGCGGCCGGCGTCGGCTGTGGTGCAGGTGGCGTCAGCTCTTGCGCTTGGCCTCGTCAACGGCGTCGGATGCCGCGTCCTTGGCGTCGTGCGCAGCGTCACCGACCGCGTCGGCTGCGTCCGAAGCCGCATCCTTCGCGTCGTCGATCGCGTCGGATGCCGTGGCACCGGCATCCGAAGCCGCGTCGCCAGCGGTGTCCACGGCGTCACTGGCCGCGTCCTTCGCGTCGTGCGCCGCGTCGCCAGCCGCGTCCTTGACGTCGGCAACCTTCTCGGCCACGGCGTCCTTGGCGTCGGCCGCCTTGTCCTTGGCGTCCGAGACGGCGTCGGACACGGCATCCGACGCGGCAGCAGCCTTGTCCTTGGCCTTGTCGGCCAGGTCGCTGACCTTCTCCGACGTGCTCTTGGGCGGGGTATACGTGCCCGCGGTCGCCCACGGGTCGGGGCGCTCGTTGCTCTTGCGGTAGGCCATGATCGCGGCGCCGGCAGCGATGGCGCCGAGCAGGAGCAGCCACTTGCCCTTGCCACCGCCCTGCTTGGCGACGGCGTCACCCTTCAGCACGGCAAAGGCGTCGGGGGCGCGCTCTGCGGTCTCGGTGGCGGTGTCCTTCGCGGCGGCGGCACCCGCTGCCACGGCGGCGATGGCGCTGACGACCTTGGGCAGGACGTCCTCGACGAACACCTCACGCGCGGACTCGACCTTGGGGGCCAGGTTCTCGGCGGCGTGGTGCGCCTTCTCCTTGGCGGTCTCGGCGGCGCCATGTGCGTACTCAGCGGCCTCGGCAGCCTTCACCTTGGCGGCGGCAGCAGTCGCAGCAGCGGCCTCGGCTGCCTCGGCGGCCTTGACCTTCAGCTCGGCTGCGCGCTCGGCGGCGTCGTGAGCGCTGTCGGTGACGTTTGCAACCCCGGTGGTGACGGCATCCTTGGCCTGGTCGGCCTTGCTGTCGGAACGGAACACGTGTCCTCCTCGTGTGGACGTTGTCTTGTCGACCATCTTGCCCTGTGGCCCCACCTCGACGCGATGGCGGGTGCAGCCTGATCTGTCGGTCGATCGCCCGTTCTGTCGGGCGGCCGGCGGGCAGGCCCCGTCAGGACGTCGTGAGAGGATCGACGCCATGAAGGCAACCCTGCACACGAACCATGGCCCCATCGTCGTCGAGCTCTTCGCGAACGAGGCGCCCAAGACCGTCGCCAACTTCACCGGTCTCGCGACCGGCGAGAAGGAGTACAAGGATGACGCGGGTCGCAGCAACCCGACCCCGTACTTCGACGGCCTGATCTTCCACCGCATCATCCCCGGCTTCATGATCCAGGGCGGCTGCCCGCTGGGCCGCGGCATGGGTGGACCGGGCTACAACTTCGACGACGAGATCCACCCCGACAAGCAGTTCGACCGCCCCTACATCCTCGCCATGGCCAACGCCGGCAAGCGCATGGGCAAGGGCACGAACGGCTCGCAGTTCTTCATCACCGTCGCCCCGACGACCTGGCTCAACGGCAAGCACACCATCTTCGGTGAGGTCGCCGACGGCCCGAGCCGCGAGGTCGTCGACAAGATCGCCGGCGTCCGCACCGGTGCCCAGGACAAGCCGCTCGAGGACGTCGTCATCGAGCGCGTCGAGATCGAGGCCTGAGCGCGCCTCGCGCCTCACGCCGGTCCCCGAACGGTCACCGACATGACTGAGCAGCCACCGGCATCCCTGGATGCCGTGGAGCAGGCCCCCGTCTGCCCACGGCATCCGGACCGGGAGTCCTACGTGCGCTGCCAGCGCTGCATGCGCCCGACCTGCCCGGAGTGCCAGCGACCGGCCGCGGTCGGCATCCAGTGCGTCGACTGTGTCGCCGAGGGTGCGAAGACGGTGCGACAGGTGCGCACCGTCTTCGGCGGGGCCGTGACCGACGGCCGACCCGTCGTGACGATGACGCTCATCGGGATCTGCGTCGCCGTGTTCCTGGCGCAGTCCGCGGTGCCCGGGTTCGAGCGGCAGATCTGGTTCTCGCCGGTGCTCGGCCAGTCCGAGCCGTGGCGCTTCATCACCTCGGCGTTCGCGCACGGGTCGCTCATGCACATCGCGTTCAACATGTACGCGCTGTGGGTGATGGGCACCTACCTCGAGCCGATGCTCGGCCGGGCCCGGTTCCTCGCCATCTACCTGCTGAGTGCATTCGGTGGGTCGGTCTTCTACCTCCTGCTGGCTGCGCCGCAGACCTATGAGGAAGCCGTGGCGTTCGGCCCGGGCATGTGGTGGACCCCCGCGGTCGGGGCCTCGGGCGCGGTGTTCGGCCTGTTCGGCGCCTTCCTGGTGCTCCAGCGTCGTCTGGGGCGGTCGGCTGCCGGCATGTACGTCGTCATCGGCATCAACGCGGTCATCGGGTTCGTGCTGCCCAACATCGCCTGGCAGGCCCACCTCGGTGGGGCGCTCACGGGGGCGGCGGCCGCAGCGGCGATCGCCTACCTCGGGCGCAACCGTGGGCCGCTCAAGCCCGTCGACCGGCGGGTGCACTGGGCGGCGCTCGGCGGATTGTTCGTGCTGCTCGTCGTGTTGTCGCTGGTCAAGTACGCCACCGCCTGACCGTCGAACAGGCGTGCCGCGGCTGATCCGGGCTGCGCTGCGGCGTGCTCGTCGCAGATCCTTGCTCCCGATGTGAGTCCTTGCTCCGGTTGGGATGTGCTGCAAGGACGCACCACCGGAGTAAGGATCTACGACCGGAGCAAGGATCTGCGTCTAGACAGGCTCCATTGAGGTCGGGGGTTGCGGCTTGATCGGCTGCCCCGGGCTGTGGATTACACGGGTGTCATTCGTCCCCAGTGTGGACAGGGCCTGTGGATAACTTCGGCCGGATGCCGCCTGTCCGGGCGTGAGCGCGGCCGGCACGGCCTGATCGCTCCTCCTGCAGACACACGTTGTCCCCAGGTCGACCTATTGGTCGATCTGGGGACAACAGGTGTCTATGGGAAGCGCCGGGGTGGCGCGTCGGTCAGCACCGGCGTGCGTGCCCGGGTGGCGCGTCGGTCAGCGCCAGCGCGTGGTCATGAGGAAGCCGGACATCATCAGGCCGAAGCCGACACCCAGGTTCCAGCGGCCGAGCTGCGGCACGGGGTACTCGTTGGCCCCGGAGATGTAGTACGTGACGACCCAGATGAGCCCGGCCAGCATGAGCCCGAGCATGACGGGCACGAACCAGCGCGCGTTGGGCCCCGGATCCTTCTTCGCGGAACGGGGTGGCGTGTAGGCGGGCTTGGAGCGACCCTTGGACTCGGGCACGAACGGTCTCCTCGTGGCGTTGATGTAGTGGCCTAGCGTAGAGGGTGTTCCCGAGAGGAGGTTGACAGCATGCCCGGTACACACGGCGGACGGGTCGACCGACCCTCTCCGTGGCCCTGGCTCGTGCCGGTGGCCGCCCTCGTCGCGGGCGCCCTCTTCGCCTCCAGCGTGCGGGCCTCCGAGGGTGGGGCGCTGCGCCCCGAGCAGGGTGAGCTGGCTGACCTGATCCGCGCCCAGAACCGCACCAACGAGCAGTACGCCTCCCGACTCAACGAGCTGCAGGCCAAGGTCGACGAGTCCACCGCGGCGCTGGCCCCGGGTGACCTCGAGACCCGAGACCTCGAGGGCAAGGCGAACGAGCTCGCGGTCGGCGCCGGGCGCACCGAGGTCGTCGGCCCGGCCCTGCGCGTGACCCTCAACGACGCCAAGCTGCCCGGCGGTGAGCTGCCCGACGGGGCCGACCCCGACGACTACGTCATCCACCAGCAGGACGTCCAGGCCGTCGTCAACGCCCTGTGGGCGGGCGGGGCCGAGGCGATGATGCTCCAGGACCAGCGGGTGATCTCCTCGAGCGCGGTGCGGTGCGTCGGCAACACCCTGATCCTCCAGGGCCGCGTGTACTCCCCGCCGTACGTCATCACCGCGATCGGCGACACCGGCGCCATGCGCGACGCCCTCGACAACGACCCCCAGGTCGAGAACCTGCGGCAGTGGTCGGTCGCCGTCGGTCTGGGCTACGACGCGGCCCTGGTCGGCGAGCAGACCTTCCCGGCCTTCGTGGGGTCCATCGTCCCGAAGCACGCCGAGGTCCCCACCGCGTGATCGTGCGCCGTCTCGCCGGCTGGGCCGGTGAACTCCTCGTCACGCTCGGGGTGCTCGTGCTGCTGTTCGCGGCCTGGCAGCTGTGGTGGACCGACGTGGTCTCCAACCGGGCGCAGACCCAGATCGTCGACAGCCTCGAGGCGTCGTTCGCGCGGGAGGACACCGCGGCGACCTCCGCACCGGTGCCCGCGAACGGCATCCCCGATGCACTGAACGACGATGGTGCCTTCGCCGTCCTGCGGATCCCGCGCTTCGGCGACGACTATGCCCGGCCGATCATCGAGGGCACCGGGCGCGACGTGCTGGCGCTCGGGGTCGGGCACTACGTCGGCACCGCCGGGCCCGGGCAGGTCGGCAACTTCGCGCTCGCCGGCCACCGCACGACCTTCGGCCGCCCGTTGCACGACATCGACCGCCTCGCTGACGGTGACCTGGTGGTCGTCGAGACGGCTGCCACCGTGCACCTCTACGAGGTGGCCTCGCGCGAGATCGTGTTCCCCACCGACGTCGAGGTGATCGCCCCCGTCCCCTCGGATGCCGGTGCCGCACCGACCGCTGCCGTCCTCACCCTGACGTCGTGTCACCCGAAGTTCTCGGCGACGCAGCGCTTCGTGGTGCACGCGAACCTCGTGGAGTCGGTGCCGCGCGCCGAGTGGGACCCCTCTCGACCCCGGGAAGGGCAGGGCTGACCCGTGTATGCCGCGCTCTGGCGCTCACTGCCCGGCCCCGCGTGGGTGCGTGCCCTGCTCTGCCTGGTGCTGGTCGCCCTCGTCGTGGCGGCCTGCTTCACGTGGCTCTTCCCGTGGGTGAGCACCCTGTTGCCGTTCACGGAGTCGACGGTCGGCCCGTGACCGGCGCCTGACGGTGCACCATGGACCCATGACCCGGATCCTCGTCGTCGACAACTACGACAGCTTCGTCTTCACGATCGTCGGCTACCTCGAGCAGCTCGGCGCCGACTGCGAGGTCGTGCGCAACGACGCGATCAGCCCGGCCGACGGCGCCGACTTCGACGGGGTGCTCGTCTCGCCCGGCCCCGGGACGCCCGAGGAAGCCGGGGTCTCGATGGCGATGATCCAGGCCTGCGCGGAGCGCGCCCAGCCGATGCTCGGCGTCTGCCTGGGGCACCAGGCGCTCGGGGTCGTGCTCGGGGCGACCGTGGGGCGTGCGCCGGAGCTGCTGCACGGCAAGACCTCGCAGGTGCACCACGACGGCACCGGGGTGCTGGCCGGGGTGGCGGACCCGTTCACCGCGACGCGCTACCACTCGCTGACCATCGCCCCCGAGACCCTGCCCGACTCGCTGATCGCCAACGGGCGCACCGAGTCGGGGATCATCATGGCCGTGCGCCACGAGAGCCTGCCGCTGCACGGGGTGCAGTTCCACCCCGAGTCGGTGCTCACCCACGGCGGCCACCGGATGTTCGCGAACTGGTTGGCGATGTGTGGGATGCCGGATGCCGTCGAGCGCTCCGTCGGGCTCAGCCCGCTGGTGCACGACGCCGCAGGTGTGGCGCGGATGGTCGCCGCCGGCTGACCGGCATCCGACCACCACCTGATCCCGCGGTCAGGGGGAGGGGGACGGCTCGGCCGTGGGTGATGCCGACTCGGTGGGGCTCGGCTCCGGGGTCGGCGTCGGCTCCGGCGTGGGGGTCGGTGGGGGCGTCGGTGTGGGAGCCGCCTTCTGCGCCACGATGATCCGCACCGTGCCACCGATCTCGATCTTGCCGCTCGGCGGATCCTGCTCGAGCACCCGGTTCTCCGGAACCTCCGAGCTGGCCCGGAACGACGTCTCGGGAGTCAGGCCGACGTTCGAGAGCAGCTGCTGGGCCTCGCTCAACGGCTTGCCGACGACGTTGGGGACGACGACCTGGCCGGTTCCGACCCGCACGCTGATCGACGACCCGGGGCTCACCGAGGCGCCGACTGCCGGGTTGGAGTCGATGATCTGCCCCTGCGGGGTCTTCGGGTCGTCCACGTCGGTGACGGTGCCGAGGGTCAGGCCGAGGTCGCCGAGCAGCTGTCGGGCCTCGTCAGCGGTCTTGCCGGCGAGGTCGGGCACGGTGATCGCCGTCGGGCCGGAGGACACGACGAGGCGCACGGTGCTGCCGCGATCGACCTCGGTCCCACCCTGGGGCGTCTGACTGATCACGACGTCAGCCGGCACCGTGTCGCTGGCCTGGCGGATGACGTCGTCCTCGAGCCCGGCTCGCGCCAGCTCGGCGATGGCCGTCTGCTCCGGCTTGTTGACGACGGTCGGCACCGTCACCTGCGGCACCTCCTCCTCGCCGAAGTACGACGAGAGGCCGAATGCGAGCGCCGCCAGCGCTGCGACCGCGAAGATCGCCAACACCACCCAGCCGCTCTTCTTCCGCTTCTCCTGCGTGTCGTCGGCCAGGGCCGGGAAGGTCTCGGTGTTCGTGCCGACCGGGACCTCCGGCGGCACGGCCCCGGGTGACAGCACCTGGGTCTGCTCGGACGTGATGGCCGGCAGCGCCTCGGTGGCGTCAGCGGTGAGGGCCGCCGCACCGGCACCGCTGGCCAGGGCCACCGCCGTGGCTCGGGCCGCGGCACTGATCGGGCGGCCGAGGCGCACCGCCTGAAGGTCGCTGCGGAACTCGCCGGCACTCTGGTAGCGGGCGTCGCGTGGCTTGGCCAGGGCGTGCATGACCACCGCGTCCAGGTCCTGGGGGATGTTGGGGGCGAAGCGCGACGGCGGCAGCGGCTGCTCCCCGACGTGCTGGTAGGCGATCGACACCATGCTGTCGCCGAGGAAGGGCGCCCGGCCGGTCAGCAGCTCGAAGAGCATGCACCCGGCCGAGTACAGGTCCGATCGTTCGTCGACGGCCTGTCCCTGGGCCTGCTCGGGCGAGAGGTACTGGGCCGTGCCGACGACCGACTGGGTCTGCGTCATCGTGGCGTTGGCGTCGGCGAGGGCCCGGGCGATGCCGAAGTCCATCACCTTGATGGTGCCGTCCGCCCCGATCATGACGTTGGCCGGCTTGATGTCGCGGTGCACGATGCCGTTGCGGTGGCTGTAGGCGAGGGCGTCGAGGACTCCCTCGGTGATCCGCATCGCCTCGGTCGGCTCCAGCGTCCCCCGCTCGGTGATGACCTCGCGCAGCGTCTTGCCGTCGACGAACTCCATGATGATGTACGGCACCCGCACCTCGGCCCCGCCACTCTCGGTGACGGAGTCCTCGCCGTGGTCGTAGACGGCGACGATGGATGCATGGTTGAGCCCAGCGGCTGACTGGGCCTCGCGGCGGAAGCGCGTGAGGAACGTCTGGTCGCGCGCGAGCTCGCTGCGCAGCATCTTGATGGCGACCTGGCGACCGAGTCGGGTGTCGTAGCCGAGGTGGACCTCGGCCATCCCGCCACGTCCGAGCAGGGTGTCCACCTCGTAGCGGCCACCGAGCAACTTGGGGACCTCAGCCATGCCGTGCGCTCCTCGTCGATTCCATCACTTCAGCCGTGCTTCCATCATCTGGCGGGCGATCGGTGCGGCCACGCGGCCGCCGCCGATTTCGCTGCCGGCGACACCCCCGTCCTCCGCGATGACGGCGACCGCGATCTGCGGGTCGTCCGCCGGGGCGAAGGAGATGAACCAGGCGTGGGGCTTGCGGCCCTCACCGTGCTGAGCCGTCCCCGACTTGCCCGCGACCGCCACGCCGTCGATCTGGGCTCGCGTCCCCG
>Ga0209476_10002998_pt1 | contig 11241 bp, 12 predicted proteins | sample KloWWTrecipitate_FD_187179 | JGI IMG/M metagenome (GOLD analysis project Ga0209476, IMG submission 187179) | Active sludge microbial communities from Klosterneuburg, Austria, studying microevolution and ecology of nitrifiers - Klosterneuburg... | ecosystem: Engineered > WWTP > Aerobic digester...
GTGCGGCCGGGGCGGGGGATCGCTGGGCGGGGGTTCGGGCGTCTCCGGGGCGTCCGCTTCCGCAGCGGCCGGTGCGGCCGACAGGTCGCCGACTTCGAAGGCCATGCCCTGCCCGTTCTCGCGGGCGTAGATGGCGGCAACGTTGCCGACGGGGATGGAGAGCGACTGGGCGACGCCGCCGAAGCGGGCCTGGCAGGTGATCAGGTCGTTGCCCATGTGCAGGTTCTGCACGGCGTCGGCGCCGAGGTTGAGGACGATCTGGCCGTCGCGCACGAACTGCCGCGGCACCAGGGTGTGGGCGTCGACCTGCACGGAGATGTAGGGCGTGAACCCCTGGTCGGCGCACCACTCGTAGAGGGCGCGCAGCAGGTAGGGCTTGGTGGATACGTCGCTCATGCAAGCGGCGCCATCAGGGCGCGCACGCCCTAGCGGCGCATGATTTTTTCGGAGGGCGTCAGGGCGTCGATGAAGCCCTGGCGGCTGAAGATGCGCTCGGCGTACTTCATGAGCGGCACGGCGGTCTTCGGCAGCTCGATGCCGTAGTGGTCGAGGCGCCACAGCAAGGGGGCGATGGCCACGTCGAGCATGGAAAACTCGTCGCCAAGCATGAACTTCTGCTTGTTGAACACCGGCGCCAGCTCGCTCAGGCGGTCACGCACGTGCAGGCGCGCCTTCTCGGCGGCCTTCAGGTTCTTTTCCAGCGCCTCGATGTGGGTGAACAGCTCCTGCTCGAAGGTGAACAGCAGCTGGCGGGCGCGGGCGCGCATGATCGGGTCGGGCGGCATCAGCTGCGGGTGCGGGAAGCGCTCGTCGATGTACTCGTTGATGATGTTGGCCTCGTAGAGGACGAGGTCGCGGTCCACCAGCACCGGCACGCGGTTGTAGGGGTTGATGACGGCGATGTCCTCGGGCTTGTTGAAGAGGTCGACGTCGATCACCTGGAAGTCCATCCCCTTCTCGTAGAGGACGATCCGGCAGCGGTGGCTGAACGGGCAGGTCGTGCCCGAATACAGTGTCATCATGGTGTTCCCGCTCCAGGAATAGTCGGCATCGCGCACCACGCGGCGAACGCGCGGCGAGTTGAAATCACGATGCCCGAGGAATTGCATGGCTGTCTCAGCAGTAAGTGTCAGTGAATGTCTTTCCAGAACGCGCGCTTCATGGCGTAGGCCACGACGAAGAACACGCCGAGGAACAGCAGCACGGCAATGCCGAGCTGCTCGCGGAACTGGGCATTCGGATCGGCCATCCAGACCATGAAGGCGACGAGGTCGCCGACGGCGTCGTCGTACTCCTTCGGCGACAGCTTGCCGGGCTTGGAAAGCTGAAGCCTGTGGTCGGGGCCCATCACCTGATCGCCCTGCAGTTCCCACAGCACATGCGGCATGCCGACGCTCTCGAAGGCGACGTTGTTCCAGCCCGTCGGCCGCTTCTCGTCCTTGTAGAAGCCGCGCAGGTAGGTGTACAGCCAGTCGGCGCCGCTGCCGTCGCCCGAGGCGCGCGCGCGCGCGATCAGCGACAGGTCGGGCGGCCAGGCGCCGAAGAACTCCTTGGCGTCCTTGCGCGACATCGAGATGCCCATCGGCTCGCCGATCTTGTCGGCGGTGAACATCAGGTTGTCCTTGATCTGCTGCTCGCTCAGGCCGATGTCCTTCAGGCGGTTGTAGCGCACGAAGCTGGCGCCGTGGCAGTTCAGGCAGTAGTTCACGAACAGCTTGGCGCCGTTCTGCAGGGCGGCCTGGTCGGTGGCGCGGTCGGGCGCGCGGTCGAGCTTGAGGGACACGCTGGCCATCGCGGCGAGCGGCGCAAACAGGAGCGCAATGAGGAATTTCTTGAGCATGGCGGTTCTCATTGGGTCACCCTTTCCGGCTCCGGCTTGCACTTGTCGATGCGGCTGTACCAGGGCATCAGCAGGAAGAAAAGGAAGTAGATGATCGTGCAGATCTGCGAAATGATGGTGAACACCGGGGTCGGCGACTGCATGCCCAGGTAGCCGAGGATGAAGAAGGCGACAATGAACACCGCCAGCGCGCTCTTGTAGATCGGGCCGCGGTAGCGGATCGACTTCGCCGGGCTGCGGTCGAGCCAGGGCAGGAAGAACAGGATCATCACCCCCAGGCCCATGAAGATCACGCCCCATAGCTTGGCGTCGATCCAGAAGAAGTTCACCGTGTTGGCGCGCAGGATCGAGTAGAACGGCGTGAAGTACCACACCGGCGCGATGTGCGGCGGCGTCACCAGCGGGTCGGCCGGGATGTAGTTGTTGTACTCGAGGAAGTAGCCGCCCAGTTCCGGCGCGAAGAAGACGATGATCGAGAACGCCGCCAGGAACACCACCGTGCCGACGATGTCCTTCACCGTGTAGTACGGGTGGAAGGGAATGCCGTCGAGCGGGATGCCGGTCTGCGGATCCTTGTGCTTCTTGATCTCGATGCCGTCCGGGTTGTTCGAGCCGACTTCGTGCAGCGCCAGGATGTGCGCGGCGACCAGGCCGAGCAGCGCCAGCGGGATGGCGATGACGTGGAAGGCGAACATGCGGTTGAGCGTGGCGTCGGCGATGACGTAGTCGCCGCGGATCCACAGCGTCAGGTCGTTGCCGATGAAGGGGATGGCCGAGAACAGGTTGAGAATCACCTGGGCGCCCCAGTAGGACATCTGGCCCCAGGGCAGGAGGTAGCCGGCGAAGGCTTCCGCCATCAGGCACAGGTAGATCAGCACGCCGAAGATCCACAGCAGCTCGCGCGGCTTGCGGTAGGAACCGTAGAGCATGGCGCGGAACATGTGCAGATAGACGACGATGAAGAAGGCCGAGGCGCCGGTCGAGTGCATGTAGCGGATCAGCCAGCCCCACGGCACGTCGCGCATGATGTATTCGACGCTGGCGAAGGCCACCGGCACGCCGGCGGCGTTGAGCGAGGCGTCCGGCTTGTAGTGCATCACCAGGAAGATGCCGGTGACGATCTGCATCACCAGCACCAGCAGGGCGAGCGAACCGAAGAAGTACCAGAAGTTGAAGTTCTTCGGCGCGTAGTACTCCGACAGGTGGCCTTTCCAGTTCTCGGTCAGCGGGAAGCGGGCATCGACCCACTCCATGACGTTGCCCAGCAGGGAGCCGTCGGACTTGATTTTCTCGTAATTGCTGCTTGCCATGTCGTGCGTCCCCTTATGCCTTCTTGTCTTCGCCGATCAGGATGCGCGTATCGGACAGGTAGTAGTGCGGCGGCACCTCCAGGTTGTCCGGGGCCGGCATGTTCTTGTAGACGCGCCCGGCCAGGTCGAAGAGCGAGCCGTGGCAGGGGCAAATGAAGCCGCCCGGCCAGTCGGCATTGATGCCGGATTCGGCGCCGGTCTTGAACTTGTCGGTGGGCGAGCAGCCGAGGTGGGTGCAGATGCCGACGACGACGAGGTACTCCGGCTTGATCGAGCGGCCATCGTTCCTGGCGTACTCGGGCTGCATCGGCCGCTTGGACTGCGCATCGCTTATCTTGTCGGCGATCTTGCCGAGCGACTCGAGCATTTCCTTGGTGCGGTGGATGATCCACACCGGCTTGCCGCGCCATTCGACGCGCATCATCTCGCCGGGGGCGAGCTTGCCGATGTCGGCTTCGACCGGGGCGCCGGCTGCCTTGGCGCGCTCGGAGGGCGACATGCTTGCCAGGAAGGGCACGGCCGTTGCGACGGTCGCAACGCCCCCCACGGCTGCGGTGGCGAACACCAGGTTCCGCCTGCCGCAATCCACTTTCTTTTCACTGCTCATGGCCTCGATTTCCTGAAGAAAGACTGCGAATCCAAAACTAACTATCAGTGCTGACTAATGCTCGCTGCGAGCGGGCATTATGTCGGAGCTAAAAACCGCAGGATTATACAGAATAATCAAGGGGAATTGGAAGCAAAACCGCGGAAAGCCGCGCCAATGCTGGCTTTCAGGCCAATCGGCGGGCAAAATACCGCGGGCTGTCGGCACGGGCTAGTGCCGGCCGGAAAAGCGCTGGCGCGACAAGGAGTTGCGCCAGCTAGAGGACGCGGCGCTCGATCAGGGCCTGGGCAATCGTGCCGGCATCGGTGTGCTCGAGCTCGCCGCCGACCGGCAGGCCGCGGGCAATGCGGGAGACCTTCATGCCGCGGGCACGCAGCATCTCGCCGAGGTAGTGGGCGGTGGCTTCGCCCTCGTTGGTGAAATTGGTGGCGAGGATGACTTCCCTCACGCTGCCGTCGCCGGCACGCGCCAGCAGGCGCTCGAGGTGCAATTCCTTCGGCCCGATGCCGTCGAGCGGCGAGAGGTGGCCCATCAGGACGTAGTACATGCCGTTGAAGGCGTGGGTCTGCTCCATCATGTTGAGGTCGGCCGGCATCTCGACGACGCACAGCAGGGAAGCGTCGCGCCGGGGCGAGGCGCAGCGCTCGCAGACCTCGTTCTCGCTGAAGGCGTTGCAGCGGCTGCAATGGCGCAGCACGTCGACGGCCTGCGCCAGCGCCTGCGCCAGGCGCCGGGCGCCCTGCTGGTCGCGCTGCAGCAGGTGATAGGCCATGCGCTGTGCAGACTTCGGCCCGACGCCGGGCAGGCAGCGCAGGGCTTCGACGAGTTCTTCGAGAGCCGAGGGGAGCGACATCAGAACGGCAGCTTCATCCCCGGCGGCAGGTTGAGGCCGGAAGTGAAACCGCTCATCTTCTCCTGCACGGTGGCCTCGACGCGGCGCACGGCGTCGTTCACCGCGGCGGCAACGAGGTCCTCCAGCATGTCCTTGTCGTCGGCGAGCAGCGAGGGGTCGATGCTGACGCGGCGCACGTCGTGCTTGCAGGTCATCACCACCTTGACGAGGCCGGCCCCGGACTGGCCTTCGACCTCGATGGTCGCCAGCTGCTCCTGCGCCTTCTTCATGTTCTCCTGCATCTGCTGGGCCTGCTTCATCAGGCCGGCGATTCCGCCTTTCATCATGTCTGGTTCTCCGCTAAAGGGGCTTGATGGATTGTTCGTTGATGGTGGCGTCGAAGGTCTCGATCATGTCGCGCACGAAGGCGTCCTGCTCGAGCGACTCGATGGCGCGGTTCTGCTTCTCGCTGCGCGCGCTCTCGGCGCGTTGCGCCGGCGTCTCGCCGTTGAGGTCGCTGATTTCGATCGACAGCTTGACGGGCCCGCCGAAATGCGTCGCCAGTGCGGCCTGCAGCTTGTCCTGCGTCGCCTTGTTCATCAGCAGCGACTTGTGCGCCGGATCGAGGCGCAGCTTGATCGCGTTGTCGGATTGTTCCGCCAGCTCGCAGTGGTGGGCCAGTTCGCGCACCATGCCGCCGAGCTTTAGATTCTCGAGCAGGCCGTGCCAGTCTCCGTTCGCAGGGGGCAGAGCGGCGGCGGCTTTTGGGGCAGCGGGAGATGCCTTCGCCATCGGGGCGGCCTGGGTGGCCTTGGCCGCCGACGGCACAACGGCACGCGGGACGGTTTCGGACGGCGTGCCGGCGCCGAGCGCAGGCGGCGTTTCCGGATTGAAGGCCACCAGCCGCAGCAGCGTCATGAGAAAGCCGGAGTATTCGTCGGGCGCCAGCGCCAGGTCGCTGCGGCCGTTGATGGCGATCTGGTAGCAGAGCTGGAGGAATTCGGCGTCGAGGTGCTGCGCGTAGCCGGCCAGGCGCGTGCGCTCGGCCTCGTCCACGATGGCCTCGGGGGCGAGCTGCACCAGCGCGATGCGGTGCAGCTGCGTGGCCAGTTCCTGCAGCGCCGAGTCGAAGGACAGGCTGCGCGCGTCCATCTCGCCGGCGACGGCGAGCATGGCCTGCACGTCGCGCGCCGCAAGCGCATCGAGCAGCGCGAACAGATGGCCCTCCCCCACCGTGCCGAGCATGTCGCGCACGCCGGCCTCCTCGATGCGGCCGGCGCCATGGGCGATGGCCTGGTCGAGCAGCGACAGCGCGTCGCGCATGCTGCCGGCGGCGCCCTTGGCGATGTGGCGCAGCGCGGCCGGCTCGAAGGGCACCTGCTCGGCCTCGAGGATGCGCGCCAGGTGCTCGACGATGTGGCCCTGCGGCATCTGCTTCAGGTTGAACTGCAGGCAGCGGCTGAGCACCGTCACCGGGATTTTCTGCGGGTCGGTGGTGGCGAGGATGAACTTGATGTGCTCGGGCGGCTCCTCCAGCGTCTTCAGCATGGCGTTGAAGGCGGAGGTGGACAGCATGTGCACTTCGTCGATGACGTAGACCTTGAAGCGGCCGCGCGTCGGCGCGTAGGTGGCGTTGTCGAGCAGCTGGCGCATCTCGTCGACCTTGGTGTTGGTCGCCGCATCCACCTCGATCAGGTCGACGAAGCGGCCGGCGTCGATCTCCTGGCAGGAACTGCAGGTCCCGCACGGCGTCGAGGTGATGCCGGTCTCGCAGTTGAGGGCCTTGGCGAGGATGCGCGCGATGGTCGTCTTGCCGACGCCGCGGGTGCCGGTGAACAGGTAGGCGTGGTGCAGGCGCTGCTGGTCCAGGGCATGGGTCAGGGCGCGCACGACGTGCTCCTGGCCGACCAGGGTGGCGAAGGAACGGGGGCGCCACTTGCGCGCAAGGACCTGATAGCTCATGGCCGGATTTTAGCAGAGGGGCGGAGGAGAAGATGGAGGGCGGCGAGCCTGACCCCCGGCACTTGCAGACAATGGCTGTGGCTGCTTCCTTCCGGACCTGACCAGATTCACCACACTGCAATGCGGGGAGACCCGCCGCACGGCATTCTAACTCAAATCAGCCGCCGCCCCGGGCGAAATACAGGTCGAAGCGCCTGAAAAACGCCGTGATTTCGCTGGCGGCAAAGCCGCAAAAGGCAAAGACGACGCGCTGGCGCTCGAGGCGGATCAGGCCATGCGTCAGATCCGGCAGCGGCGTCAGGGTGATGCGCCAGCCGCGCTGGTCGTGACCATGGGAAATGATGCCGCCCGCCGCCTTGAACGTTGCACCGTCGACCGCAGCCGGCAGCAGGCGCAGGAACTCGGCCTGCGTGATGGTCATCTCGCAGTCGCGTTCGACGGAAAACTCAGCCACCGGCGATCGGTGGCCAGATCGCCAGCACGTCACCCTCGGCGAGCGCCCGCCCCGCCCGATCGCCCGGCTGGATGTAGTTGCCGTTGACCAGGACGAGGTGCACCAGCTTCGGCGGCAGGTTGAACTCGTCGATCACCTGCCCGACCGTGCGGCCGGGCGGCACCTCGAGGTCGAGGGCGTTGGTGCGGCGCGCCTCGTCCGGCAGATGGTCCGCCAGCATGGCGTAGAGCTTGAAGGTGACGCGCATCAGATCGGCCGGGTTCCCAGGTAGCGCGTCTCGGCGCCCTGCGCGCGGGCGAGATAGGCTTCCATGATGCGCGTCGGGTCGGCCAGCAGGCGATCCTTCCATTCGCCCAGGCGCACGCGCCCGAAAGTCAGTCCGCGCAGCACGCCGACATGGTCCGTCAGGCCGATGCTGGTGGCGCCGATCATCACGTCGTCCTTGAACTGCAGCGACAGGTAGCGGTAATTCGCCTCATCGACCGACTCGACACCGGCGCCACCGTTTTCCTGCTTCTCGCCCCACCACTGCCCGAAGGAGCTGGAGATCAGGCCCAGGGTGTCGAGCACGTTGATGGCCAGCACGCCCGAGAGCCGTGCCTCGCCGCCGGCCATGTTGAGGGCGGCCACCCGCGCCTGGTCGGCGGCATTCGGCTGGATCGCCGCCACGAGGTGGGCGCCGGTGAGGAGGTCCGGCGCCTCGGCGACATCGCCCGCGGCATAGATCTCAGGTATCGCGGTCTGCATGCGCTCATTCACGAGCACGCCCTTGGCGACATGCACGCCGGTGTTTTCCAGGAATCCGACGTTCGGCGCCACGCCCGCCGCGACGATCACCAGATCGCAGGTGAGTGCCTCGCCATCGGTGAGCGTGACGTTCAGCGCCTTGGCTTTTGCCGGCGCATCGATCCGCTGCACGCCCCTGCCTGTCAGGACGCGGATCCCCTTCGCCTCGACCCAGCGCCTGATCATGCCCCCCGCCTTCGGCGTCATCATGCGCGGCACCAGGCGGTCGCCCATTTCGACGACGGTGAGCTGGACGCCGCGCTTGGCCAGCGCTTCCATGATGATGCAGCCGATGAAGCCCGCGCCCAGTTGCAGCACGCGCGCACCCGGCTTCGCCAGGTCGGCAATGGCACGAGCGTCGGCCAGGGTCCAGCAGGTCTGCACCTGGGGCAGGTCGATGCCGGGGATCGGCGGCCTCACGGGATGGGAACCGCTGGCGATGAGCAGGCGGTCGTAAGTCTCGAACTTTCCGTCCGCGAACAGGAGCTTCTTCTTGGCTGAGTCGACCGAGACGACGCGCTGCTGCGCTTCGCGGATGCGCAGCGCGGCGAAATGCCCTGCACCCTTGCGCAGGCGGGTGCCCTCCTCGCCGATCTTGCCTTCGAGCAGGTAGGGAATCGCCATGCGCGAATAGGCCGGTTCGGGTTCTGCGCCGAACATCAGGATGTCGGACGAGGGATCGGCCTTGCGCAGGGTTTCCGCCGCAACCACGCCGGCGGGACCGTTTCCGATGATGACGTGTTTCATAACAGCACCTCAGACGAAAACGCCAAGGCGCCGGCAGCACCGGTCGCCTTGGCGGTGTGGTGGAGAAACTACAGCCCCAGTCGTTTCATCGTGTCCTTGGTCGGCACGCCTTCCGTCGTCCAGCCGCGCACCTTGTAGTACTCCGGAATCATCTTGTCGATGCCGGAGACCATGCCCTTGGCCGGGCCGGTCTTCGCCGGCTCGGTCTTCAGGCGTTTGGGCAGGTCGTCGTCCTTCGCCGTCAGGCCGGCGGCGAGGTTGTACTGGCGCTCCATGTTCCAGATGCGCTCGCCCACCTCGGCCAGGCGCTCCAGCGTCCAGCCGCCCTCGCAGGCGGCGTCGAGCTGCGGCGCCAGATCTCCCAGCGTCCACGCGAAGGTGGTGAAGATGCAGGTGCCGGAGGAATCGAAGGCTGCCGTCGCATCCTGGAAGGCCTTCACCAGGTCGGGCTTGCCGTCGGTGGCCAGCGGATCGGTCTTCACCGGCACGCCGAGGATCTCCGAGGCGACGGTGTAGCTGCGCAGGTGGCAGGCGCCGCGGTTGGAGGTGGCGTAGGTCAGGCCCATGCCCTGGATGCCGCGCGGATCGTAGGCCGGGAATTCCTGCCCCTTCACCGTCATGGACAGCTCCGGATGGCCGTATTTCTTCGTCAACCGCGCTGAGCCGAGGGCCAGCTCCTTGCCGAAGCCGCGCCCTTCCGCCGTCATGTGGGCCATTTCGAGCAGGGCCTGGGCCGAGCCGAAGGGCGATTCGATGCCGATCTGCTCCTTCTTCAGCACGCCCATCTGGTACATCTCCATCACCGCGCCGACGGTGGCGCCGAAGGTGATCGGATCCATGCCGTCCTCGTTGCAGATCATGTTCGCCACGGTCAGGGCCTCGAGGTCGTCGACGCCGTTGGCGGCGCCGAGCGACCAGGCGTTCTCGTATTCGAGGCCGCCGGTGGCGCCCCAGTACTTCGGATTGTTGACCACGCTCCAGTGGGTCTTGTCGACCTGGGAGACGCGGCCGCAGGCAATGGTGCAGCCGAAGCAGGCGGCGTTGGTGATCAGGTTCGCCTTGCCGTCGGTCGGCCGCTTCTCGTGCATGGCCTCGGCGGAAATCTTGCGTGCGCCCTCGAACTGCACATCGTTGGCGTTGCGCGTCGGCAGCGCGCCGACCTCGTTGATGACGTTCATCAGCACCTGGGTGCCGAACTTGGGCAGGCCCTGGCCGGTGACGGCATTGTCGGCCAGCACCTTCTTGGCCGCCGTCGTCGCCTGCAGGAAGGCCTTGAAGTCGCGCACGTTGCCAACGCCGACGGTGCCGCGCACCGCGACCGCCTTGAGGTTCTTCGAACCCATCACGGCGCCGACGCCGGAGCGGCCGGCGGCACGGTGCAGGTCGTTGACAACGCAGGCATAGAGCACGCCGTTCTCGCCGGCGCGGCCGATCGAGGCGATGCGGATCTGCGGATCCTGGTGCGCCGCCTTGATGGTCTCCTCGGTGTGCCAGGTGGTGGTGCCCCACAGGTGGGAAGCATCGCGCAGCTCGGCCTTGTCGTTCTCCAGCCAGAGATAGACCGGCTTCGGCGACTTGCCCTCGAAGATGATCATGTCCCAGCCGGCCATCTTCAGCTCGGCGCCGAAGTAGCCGCCCGAATTGGAACAGGCGATGGCGCCGGTGAGCGGCCCCTTGGTGACGACGGAATAGCGCCCGCCGGTGGAGGCCATGGTGCCGGTGAGCGGCCCGGTGGTCATGATCAGCTTGTTGTCGGGCGAGAGCGGATCGACCTTGGGATCCGTCTCGGCCACCAGGTATTTCGTCGCCAGGCCGCGCTGGCCCAGATACTGTTGCGCCCACTCCATGTTGAGCGGCTCGGATGCGCAGGTGCCCTTGCTCAGGTTCACGCGCAGGATTTTCTTAGCCCATGCCATGTCGTCTCTCCTTTCAGGCGCGCGGTTGCGTATCGGTCTTCTCGGCCCACTGGCGCATCTTGCCGAGGCCGGTCCAGTCGGACTCGACGTAGGTGATGGCGCCGGTCGGGCAGGCCTCGGCGCAGGCCGGCTGGCCGCCGCAGAGGTCGCATTTCTGCACCTTGCCGCTGTCGGCGACGTAGTTGATGGTGCCGAAGGGACAGGCGATGGTGCACACCTTGCAGCCGACGCAGGTACCTTCGAACACCACCTTCGCGCCGGTGGCGGCATCGATGCGGATCGCATCCACCGGGCAGGCGTGCATGCACCATGCCTCGGCGCACTGGGTGCAGGTGTAGGGAACCTTGCGCCCGGCGCTTTCGAAATTGAAGACCTTGATGCGCGACTTGGAAATGTTGAAGGCACCGTAGTTCTCGTAGGAACAGGCCATCTCGCACTGGAGACAACCGGTGCACTTGTTGGGATCGATGTGCAACGACTTCTGCATGACGCCTCCTTTGGTTTTTTTGCTGCGATTTTGACGCTGCGTCGTGCCGGAAGAGCCCGGGCGCGAAGCGCACGTTGTGTTGTTGATTGCATATATGCGCTTGATCGAACTATAGGCCAATTCATGGTCCGGGTGAAGCCCTTCAGGTTTAAAGGACAAGACCTGAGGCTGACCGCCTGATGCTGCATCGCACCACAGAGCCCTTTCTGCTAAAATTCGCCCTTCCGGAGAGATGGCCGAGTGGTCGAAGGCGCACGCCTGGAAAGTGTGTATACGGTAAAACGTATCGAGGGTTCGAAT
>Ga0209476_10002999_pt1 | contig 11240 bp, 11 predicted proteins | sample KloWWTrecipitate_FD_187179 | JGI IMG/M metagenome (GOLD analysis project Ga0209476, IMG submission 187179) | Active sludge microbial communities from Klosterneuburg, Austria, studying microevolution and ecology of nitrifiers - Klosterneuburg... | ecosystem: Engineered > WWTP > Aerobic digester...
GTAGAGAGACCGGGGCCGTCCGCGGGCGGGGAGCGGGTAGGACGTCCTCGAAGTTGAGGGCACCCGCCTCGGCCTCCGTGGTCATCCCCGGTCCGAAGCTGTGGCTGGACCAGAACTCGGCCTCTTCGGCCTCGGAAGAGAATGCAGGGACCTCGTCCCACGAGTTGACTTCGATCAGATCGTTCACTGGCGGTGGTTTCACGTCAGATTCCTCCTGTACAGCCGAACTTCACGCAACGATGCGTCTCGCGCGGTGATTACCCGGGCCCTCTTGCCTCGCGGCGTGAACACGACAGTCAGGGTACGACCAGATTCAGTCCGGCCCACCACGGCATACCGGTATTCGCCGCCAAGGACACCGCGCGATAGCGGCCGGCGCTGGGGATCGAGCAGGGCCTCTTCAGCTTCCCAGCACTCAACACCCTGACGTTCGATGTGCCCCGCATTTGCCTCATCCCAGTCAAAGTCATCGCTTGCAGTATACACGATGGTAGCTACCGCCGGTAGCGCCGCCCACGGTCCCGCCCGCCCGCCTGGCTCCGCCCGAAGCGCAGTGGCCCGCTTCGCCCAGCCGCCTCCGCGAACGCCGCCAGCTCCTCCGCATCGGTTCCCACCAGCTCCCGCCGCAGCTCCACCACCCGGTCGCGCAGCGCGGCCGCCTTCTCGAACTCCAGGTTCTTCGCTGCCGTCTTCATTTGCGTTTCCAGGTCTTTCACCATCCGCAGCAGCTCATCCTTCGCCATCACACCGGGTGCTCCCGCGTCGTACGGAGCCTTCTCCTCGGCCACCATCCGCACGTGGTCGGTGATGTCCCGGATCTCCTTCACGATGCTCGCCGCCTCGATGCCGTGCTCGCGGTTGTACTCCTCCTGGATCCGCCGCCGCCGGTACGTCTCGTCGATCGCGGTCTGCATGCTCGGCGTCACCTTGTCCGCGTACATCACCACCCGCCCCTCGATGTGCCGCGCCGCCCGCCCGATCGTCTGGATGAGCGACCGGTTCGAACGCAGGTAGCCTTCCTTGTCCGCATCCAGGATGCACACCAGCGAGACTTCCGGCAGGTCCAGCCCTTCGCGCAACAGGTTGATCCCCACTACCACGTCGTACACGCCAAGCCGCAGGTCCCGCAGGATCTCCACACGGTCCAGCGTCTCGACCTCGGCGTGGAGGTAGTGTGTCTTGATGCCCATCTCTTTCAGGTAGTCCGCCAGGTCCTCGGCCATCTTCTTCGTCAGCGTCGTCACCAGCGCACGCTGCCCCTTGTCGATGACCCGGCGGACCTCGTCCATCAGGTCGTCCACCTGGTTCTTCGTCGCCTTCACCGCGATTTCGGGATCGAGCAGCCCCGTCGGCCGGATCACCTGCTCCACCACTTGCGTCGAACGCTCCAGCTCGAAGTTCGCCGGTGTCGCGCTCACAAAGACCACCTGGTTGATGTGCCGGTCGAACTCTTCGAACGTCAACGGCCGGTTGTCGAGCGCGCTCGGCAGCCGGAACCCGAACTCCACCAGCGTCTCTTTCCGCGCCCGGTCGCCGAAGAACTGCCCCTGCACCTGCGGCAGGGTGATGTGCGATTCATCCACGAACAGCAACCAGTCATCCGGGAAGTAGTCCAGCAGACACCACGGCGTCGAACCCGGTTCGCGCGCCTGCAGGTGCCGCGAGTAGTTCTCCACGCCGGGGCAGTACCCCGTCTCACGCATCGATTCGATGTCGTAGTGCGTGCGCTCTTCCAGCCGCGCGGCCTCCAGGATCTTTCCCTGCCGCTTGAACACCTCCAGCTGCTCTTCCAGCTCCTTCTCGATCCCCGCTATCGCTCCATCCATCCGGTCCGCCGTCGTCACGAAGTGCTTCGCCGGGAAGATGTCGATCTCATCCAGCTCCGACACGATCTCGCCCGTCAGCGGGTCGAGTTCGACGATCCGCTCCACCTCGTCGCCCCAGAAGTCCACGCGCACAGCCAGCTCGTCATAACTCGGCAGAATCGTGAGCGAGTCCCCGCGCACCCGGAACTTCCCGCGCACCACGTTCTGGTCGTTCCGCTCGTACTGCATCGAGACCATCCGCCGCACCGCGTCCTGCCTGCTGAACGGCTGCCCCTTCTTGAACGAGAGCACGAACTCCTGATACTGCTCCGGTTCGCCCAGGCCGTAGATGCAGCTCACGCTCGCCACGATGATCACGTCCCGCCGCTGGAATAGCGACCGCGTGGCCGCGTGCCGAAGTTTGTCGATCTCCTCGTTGATGTCCGCGTCTTTCGCGATGTACGTGTCGCTCCGTGGGATGTACGCCTCGGGCTGGTAGTAGTCGTAGTAGCTCACGAAGTACTCGACCGCGTTCTCGGGGAAGAACTCCTTGAGTTCCGAGCACAGCTGGGCGGCGAGCGTCTTGTTGTGAGCGAGGACAAGCGCCGGGCGGCCCGTCTGCTGGATAACGTTCGCCATCGTGAACGTCTTCCCTGAACCCGTCACGCCCATCAGCGTCTGGTAGCGGTCGCCGCGCTTGACGCCCTCGATGAGCTTCTCGATCGCCTGGGGCTGGTCGCCCGTCGGGATGTAGTCCGCCGTCAGGGCGAAGGGCGCGGGCGATCCGGAGGGGAGGATGGTGACCATTGATCGAGTGTACCCGGCTTTGGGTGGCGCCGGGGATGGGCGCCGGGACCACTGGTGACGGGGCTCTTGCATCGCGGGCGTATGCTTTGCTGTGGTCATAAGCATCGCATTGAATGAGGGCTCGAGCTGTGGGTGAAAAAGAGACGCTGAACAGTAGTGAGCGGCAGGCGGGCGCTGGCGCTGGAATCGCCATCGGCGAGGAGGGCGTCCAGCGGACCGCGGGGACCGCAGGCTACGTGCAGGACAACAGCCCCAACGCCGAAATGGACAGGCGCAAGGACGAAGGCTCGAAAGATGCGGACCGGTCGAGCAATTTGAACCTCTCCAAGTCGAACATCGATCGGCTTGCAGGAGGGGACCCCGGGCCCGAGGAGGCCACAACCGTGAAAGGCTCGAAGTCCAACACTTCCGACCGGCTGGCGAGCCCCGGTGCCGCCGGCCCCGATCCGTCCGAGGCGGCCAGCTTCAACTCCTCCAAGTCGAACTAGCTCCAGGGGGAGACTACCCGGGGTCACCCCGCTATGAGAGTCGCACCCCGCCGCGCCGGCATTGCCCGCCAGCGCTCGCCAGCTACCGCCCGTCTCTTCCCGGATTGGCGGCTGCCGGCCGCGCCGCCCGGACCGGCTGCCCTCGTTGGGATCGAACACGAGTACCGCGTCTTCGCTGGCGAAGGCCCGCAGGTCGATTTCGCCACACTCATCCACGGGCTGCCCCTCGATGGCCTGTGGCTCGACCCCGGCGACCTGAACGCCTGCCGGTTGCGTTCGGGCCTCGTGGTCACCGCCGATGGGATGGAGGCGGAAGCCGCGTCCCCGCCCGTTGAGACGCTGCCGGGTTTCGATGGTCTGCTCGCCGCCTGGGCAGCAGCCGGCAGGGCGGCGATCGAGCGCGCGCTCGGCGAGGGTTATCGGCTCGAGGGCTACTCCACCCACATCAGCGTTTCTCTGCCCGGGTCGCACGCCGCTGCCGAACGCTACGCCCGCACCTTTGGCCCGGTCCTCGCGCGCCTCATCGAAGGCCCGGACTCGCTGGGGATCTACGTCCGCCCCCGGCCCGGCCGCATCGAGTTCTGCGGCGAATACGCGGCAGGAGACCGGCTCCGGTTCGCCGCGAGGTTCGCCGTGGCCAGCGTCCGCGCCCTCGCCGCCGGCGAGTGGCCCCCGGAGCTCGCGCCAGCCCTGCTCCCGGGCGAAGAGCGCTTCGGCTACCGGCTCCACCGCACCCTCGCGTTTGGCTTCGATAGCTATGAAGCCGGTCCGGCTGAACTCCTGCCCACCGCCGGTGGTGGAGCCATCCCCATCGGCGCGCTCATCGAGCGGGCGGTGAGCATCGCCCGCGGCCACTCCGGCGAGCCGCCCGCCACCTGGCGGGTGCTGCATGCCGCCGCCCTCGCCGGACCTCTCCGTGCGGCCGAAAACCCCGGAGATGCGGCGACCCTGCACGCCGGCCCCCGTTCGCTCCTCGGCGCCATCCTCGATCCCCGCGAGCGCCCCTCCTTTCGTGTCGAACCGGAGTTCGCCACCTGGGGGCACACCGTTTTCCGCGCTGCCCGTGCCGGGCGTTCCGCCGCGATCTGCGTCGAAACCCCCGCGCTCCAGTCCTTCTTTGCGGACCTCTCCTCCGGCGCCCTCGACTCCGAGATCGTGGGCGCGCTCGAAGCCCCCGGCGATGCCCCCGCGCTGGGCGCCCCTGGAGAGCCGGTCGCGCCCGGCATCTACAGCGCCGTCGCCGACCCCGGCGTCCTCATCCCAGCAGAGCTGCCCTCCGACCCCGGGCGCAAGCACACCGGCGCGCGCCCCGGGAAGCAGCCACCCGGCCGGATCGGCAAGGTACTCCTCTGGCCCCCCGCGCCGTTGCCCGTGCCACTCCCGCAACCACTCTCCCCGGCTCGACCAGACGCGCCGGGCCGCGGCCCATCTGTCCCATGGTGGGGTGTGCTGGTTGCCGCCGTCGCAGCTCTTGGTGTGCTCGCTGGAGCCTTCGCGCTCCTGAACGGCGACGACACTGCAACGCCAGCGCCGACCGCAACCGCCATCCCGTCGCCAGGCGCGTCGGTCCCGGGCGCCCTCGAATCTCCATCAGCGGCGCCTTCCGCGTCATCCACGGTGGCCAGCGGGTCGCCTTCCGCCACCCCCGGCGAGGCGGCACTGACTTCAGTTCCCACGGAAGGCCCGCCGCCACCAGCCCCCACGGGAGCAAGCGAAACGCCCCTCCCGGGCGCCTCCACTTCCACGCCGTCCCCAACATCGACGCTGGAGCCCACAATCCCCGGGGCCATACCGAGTCCCACCTCGACGCCGAGTTCCACACCGACGCAGACAATGACGGCAACAAGCGTGCCCACGGCAACTCCGACGCGGACGCCAACACCCACGGCATCACCCACGAAGGTCCTCGACCCCACCACGACCCCTACCCCAACGCCGACGCCCACCTCGACGCGCGTCCTCGATCCGACCGTCACACCCACGCCGACAAAGACATCGATCGGCGTTCCCACGCCACCGCTCGACTGACCGGCGCCGGTCCGGACTACTCGACCTTCATCCCGAGCACTTCAGGGGGCGCCGGCGGGTAGCGCAGGTCGAGCGATTCCAGCTTCTCCACGATCGCCCGCGCCACCACGATGTCCCGGTACCACTTCTTGTTCGCGGGGACCACGTGCCACGGCGCCACTTTCGTGTTGCAGCGCTCGATGGCGTCGTCGTAAGCAGTGAGGTAGTCGTCCCAGAGCTTTCGGTCGTCCAGGTCGCCCGGCCGGAACTTCCACTGCTTCTTGGGGTTGTTGATGCGCTCCTGCAGCCGCTCCCGCTGCTCGTCCTTCGAAATCACGAGGAAGAACTTCAGCACGATGGTCCCATTGCGGACCAGGTAGTCCTCCAGCTCGTTGATGTCCTGGTAGCGCCGCTCCCAGGTCTCCTTCGGGACAATCTTCTTCACCCGCTCCACCAGCACCGATTCGTAGTACGAGCGGTTGAAGATCTTGATGTGCCCCTTCTCCGGCATCTGGTGCCGGTAGCGCCAGAAGTAGTCGTGCGCCAGCTCCTCCGGCGTCGGTACCTTGAAGCTTGAAACCTGGCACCCGATCGGCCCCACCTCCCGGAACACGCTGTTGATCGTCCCGTCCTTGCCCGCCGTGTCGATCCCCTGCAGCACCACGAGCATCGCGTACCGCTCATCCGCGTAGAGCACGTTCTGCAGGTCGTTCAGCCGCACCCGCAGCGAGAGGATCTCCGCATCGGCCTCTTCCCGCGAATACCCGTTGCTGTCGCCCGGGTCTAATGCCCGGAGGTCAAACTTCTTCCCGAACTCGGGAATGTGCGCGTGTCCGTTCTTCAACTGTGGTCGCTCCTTTCGCGCCCGGCGCCTGCCGAAGGCGCTCCGTCGTTAGTCCTGCCGCGCCGCTCGCCGGGCGCGTTGTTCTTCGGGCAATACCGCCTCGAAGTACTTCTTCCAGTCGGCGTCGGGCGTCTCCCGGCCCGATTGGGGCACGTGTACCGAACGCTCGACCAGCTCCATCTTATGGATGTAGCGCGGGCAGTTCGGGAACACCTCCTCCGCCTTCACCCGGACCACGAACTGCGCCTCCGGCCACCCGCTCAGCAGCGGGTCGTTGAAGTCGATGCTCGCCGTCCCGTTCAGCCGCACGCGCCCCTGGTTCTGGAAGTCGATGAAGAGTATCCCCACCTTGCCCGTCTCAATGATGTTGCCCGGCGTCATGTACTGCCCGTTCCCGTCGTAGCTCGGGAACGCGATTGTGTGCTCATCCAGCACCCGCACGAAGCCCGGCTCGCCGCCCTTGTACGAACAGTCCAGGCCGCCATCCGCCCCCTGCGTCGCGATGAAGAACATGTCCATCCGTTCGATGAACCCGCGGTCGCCATCGGTGATCGTCGCATGCACCGTCATCTGCGTGAGCGTGTCCGCGAGCCGGCGCGTGTCGAACCGGTCCTGGACCTCCCGCGCCCCCGTGCCGTGTTCGAAGCCTGCTGTCATCGCTGCCTCCTTGCCCCGGCAGCCCGGAGCGCTTTTACTGTCGTCACGAATCTTACTCCGAGGAAGCCCGCGCCATGCCAAGCCGCCGCTCGTCCATCGCCTTCACCGCCGAAGAACAGGATGCCTTCCTCCTCGATGGCTGGACTCTCCAGGTCGCTTCCATCGGCCCCCGGGGCTACCCCCACCTCGTCGCCATGTGGTACGTCCTCATCGATGGCGCGATCCACTTCACCACCTTCGCAAAGAGCCAGAAAGTCCTCAACCTCCGCCGCGATCCAAAGATCACCTGCATGCTCGAAGCCGGCAAAGGCTACAGCGAACTCCGCGGCCTCGTCATCGAAGGCGATGCCGAGATCATCGAGGACACCCCCTTCTGCGCGAAGGTCATGGGCATGGTGGGCGCCAAGTACAACGGCATCCCGGCCCCGACGGAGACCCCCGAAGGCGCACTCAAGGTGGCGAGCAAGCGCGCGGTCATCCGGGTGAAGCCGGTGGACGTCTACAGCTGGGACCACCGCAAGCTCGGCGGGAAGTACTAGCCCATTCCCAACCGGCTTTGGCGTATCTGGTACCATGGACGTGAGTCCCGCATGGTGCGGATAACAGGAGTCCTTTTCCCTTGGCCTTTGCCGACAAGCAAATCAGCTGCCGCGATTGCGGCACCATGTTCGTGTTCACCGCGGGCGAGCAGGAGTTCTACGCCAACAAAGGGCTGATGAACGAGCCCACGCGCTGCCAGTCCTGCCGGACCGCGCGCCGCTCGAGCCAGAGCACCCTGGAGCAGAACGACGGCTACGTGCGCTACGGCAACTTCGCCAGCTTCGGCGGGAAGACGCCGCGCCAGATGCACCCGGCGAGCTGCGCCGAGTGTGGCCAGATGACCGAAGTCCCGTTCGTCCCCCGCGGCGAGCGCCCCGTCTACTGCAGCAACTGCTACAGCAAGATCAAGCCGCCCACCCCACGCGAAGAAGCCACCCGCTAACACGCCGCCGGGAGAGCGCATGGCCAGCGACCCACGCCTCCGCCAGCTCTCCCGCATCTACAACCGAATACTCGAAACACCTGCAGACGCCCGGGCAGCCATCGCGGCTGAACCGGGCGTCCTTGCGTTCGCACTCTTCCACGAGGCCGCCGTCAGCGACGACGTGACGAGCGTCGAGACGGGGCTGGCGTACCTCGAATCCCGGCTGGCCGAATTGGCCGAACTGGCTGGCGAAGCAGCGCCCACCGTGCGGCGGCAGTTTGCGGAGCGCGTAGCAGCCTGGGCGTGAAAACCGATCGGCTGCCGCCTACCGCCTGCTCATGGCGTCGACCTCGGCGACTTCCTCGGCAGTCAGCTTCCATCCCCCGGCGGCCACGTTCTGGTCGATCTGTTCCGGCTTCGTAGCCCCCGCGATCACGCTGCCGACGTGCGGAAGGCTCGCGAGCCAGCCGATCGCCAGGTCGAGCATCGTCTTCCCCCGCGCCTCCGCGAACGCCTCGAGCTTGCCGAGCATCTCGTAGTTCTTGTCCGTCAAGACCCGTGCCGCCATCGGGCCGGCATTCGCGAGGCGGGTGCCCGCCGGCATCTCCTGCCCCTGGCGGTACTTCCCGGTCAGGAACCCGCTGGCCAGCGGAAAGAATGGCAGGATGCTCAGCCCGTAGGCGTTACAGGCGGGCACCAGCTCTCCCTCGATCCGCCGGTCGAGCAGGTTGTACTCGTTCTGCGCGCTGATGAACGGCGTCAGGTTCGCCTGCTTCGCCACGTAGTGCGCCTCGGCCGCCTGCCACCCGGCGAAGTTCGAATTGCCGATGTACCGCACCTTTCCGGACCGCACCAGGTCATCCAGCGCCCGCAGCGTCTCGTCGATCGGCGTCTCCGGGTCGGGACGGTGCAGCTGGTACAGGTCGATGTAGTCGGTGTCGAGCCGCCGCAGCGAATCCTCCACCGCCGACATGATGTACTTGCGCGATCCCCCGCTCTTGTGCGGCCCGTCGCCCATCTTCATCCCGAACTTCGTCGCGAGGACCACATCCTGCCGGCGCCCCTTCAGGATCTTCCCGAGGAACTCCTCCGACTTCCCCTGCCCTCCGTAAACATCGGCCGTGTCGAATAGCGTGATGCCCGCGTCGAGCGCCCGGTGCACCACGTCCTTCGATTGGTCGAAGTCGCAGCGCATGCCGAAGTTGTTGCAGCCCAGGCCGACAACGGAAACCTGCAGGCCCGAACGGCCCAGGTGTCGATATTCCATGACAAGACCCCCACCAGAACTTTTTGTTGCGTTCGCAAAGTATAGCGTCCCTCACCCCGCCCGGCCCGGCGCGGCGACTTATGCATTTGCTGCTACGCTAGCTCGATGTTCTCACCTTCGGAAGGCCCCGCTCCCCGGCGATCGAGCCCCTTCACGTCGCTCAAACACCAGCAGTTCCGCTGGCTCTACGCTTCCAACATCGCCTTCTTCTTCGCCATGAACGGCCAGTTCGTTGTCCGCTCCTACCTGGCCTATGACCTCACAGAAAGCGAGCTTGCCCTCGGCCTGATCAACCTGGTCGTCGCCATCCCCATGCTCGTCGTGTCGCCCTTCGGCGGTGTCATCGCCGACCGGATGGAGAAGCGCCGCCTCATCCTTGCCGGCCAGTCGCTCCTCGTCATCAACGAACTCCTTATCCTCTTTCTCATCATCACGGACCGTCTCGAATTCTGGCACCTGCTTGCTGTCGTCTTCGTAATGGGCTGCACGTTTCCGTTCACCATGCCCGCGCGCCAGGCAATCGTCGTCAGCATCGTTGGCCGCGAAGGGTTGCCCAATGCGGTCGCCCTCCAGATGGGCGGTATGAATGCCGCCCGCGTGGTCGGTCCCGTCCTCGCGGGAGCAATCATCGCCGTCGCGGGCGTGCGCTGGGTCTATATCGTCGCCGTCTCCATGTACGCCATCGCGCTCATATCGATGACCCGGGTCTCCAAGTCGCCACCGGTCCCCGGCATGGGCCAGCAGTCCGTCCTGTCTGACCTCCGCGAGGGTGTCCGCTACGTCGCCAGCAATCCCCCCGTGCGCGCGCTCCTGCTGCTGAGCATCATCCCGATCCTGCTGGCCATGCCCTTTCAGGCCCTCCTCGTCGTCTTCGCCGAAGATGTCTGGCACACGGGTTCCGGTGGGCTCGGCCTCCTCCAGGGGTTTGCCGGGATCGGCGGCATCATCGGCTCGTTCTGGGTCGCCTGGCACAGCGATTCGCAGCGCAAGCTTCGCCTTCTGATGGCCACCCTGTTCGCCTTTGCCGGCACCCTTTTCCTCTTCGCGCTCAGCCCCTGGTTCATTCTCGCCCTCCCGCTCGTCCTGGTGGCCGATGTCTTCGCGAGCATCTTCACCACCGTCAACAACACCGCGATCCAGGTCATCATCACGGATGATGTCCGCGGCCGCGTGATGAGCATCATGATGATGACCTTCGGGCTCACCCCACTCGGTACGGTCCCCGTCGCCGCCCTCGCCGAGGCCTTTGGCGCACCAGTGGCGGTGGCAATTGCCGCGGTGGTGACCGCGGCGCTCTCCCTCGGTGTCTACATCTTCAGCGGCGCCCTGCGCTCGATCGACGCGGCCAGCCGCGATGCCCTCGCCGCCGATGCGGCCGCCGCGCAGCCGGGGTCTCGCCCCGCCCGCCTTCCCCGTTGAGTCCGGGAAGGGACTTCCGGACCACAGGCAGGGGCATGCTGGACGTTGCTGGTAGGACAGCCCCCGTCGCAAGATGCATCGATGGTTAGCGGTGTCTACATGGAAGCGTGGCGGGCGTTCCTCGAAGCGCACGCCCACGTCGCCCGCTTGCTCGAAGCCGAATTAGACGCTGAGAAGGCCCTCCCCCTCTCCTGGTACGACGTCCTCGTCCAGCTCGAGGAAGCCGAGGGACACCGCCTTCGAATGACCGAGCTTGCCGCCCGCGTGCTCCTCAGCAAGAGCGGGCTTACCCGCCTTGTCGACCGCATGTGCGCGGCTGGACTGGTTTCCCGCTCGGCCGACGATAGCGACCGCCGCGGCCGCTGGGTCAGCCTCGAGCCAGCAGGCATCGCCCGGCTCCACGATGCAGCCCCGGTCCACATGCGCGGCATCCAGGCTCACTTTGCCCGTCACCTTGACGGCGGCGAGGCTGCCGCGCTCGCCGCCGTCCTCAGGCGGATCGCCGCGGACGCCTGCCGCCCCGGCGCCTGATTCCTCCCCACCTGGCCTGGTAGCCGCGTCCCACACACTCCCGTAATATCCCCGGCACACATTCACCCCCGGAGGTTTCGCCATGCCCTGGATCGAAGTCGGCAAGACCGACATCTACTACGTGGAGGAGGGACAGGGCCAGCCCCTCGTCTTCCTCCACGGGATGAGCTCCTGCGGCGAAGGCTGGTTCCAGCAGTTCGCCCACTTCCGCGACCGCTTCCGCTGCATCGCGTTCGACAGCGTCAACCATGGCCATTCGAGCAACAGCCCCCGCGATGAGGACGAGCCCGACCGCGTCGACGAGCTCGAGGGGTTCCTCGCTGCGATGGGTATCGAGAAGCCCATCCTCGCCGGCAACTCCATGGGCGCGAACACCCTCATCCGCTGGGCCGTCCGCCACCCGGGTGATGCGAAAGCGCTCATCCCCTCGGGCATGGGCATCCCCACCGGC
>Ga0209476_10003000_pt1 | contig 11240 bp, 9 predicted proteins | sample KloWWTrecipitate_FD_187179 | JGI IMG/M metagenome (GOLD analysis project Ga0209476, IMG submission 187179) | Active sludge microbial communities from Klosterneuburg, Austria, studying microevolution and ecology of nitrifiers - Klosterneuburg... | ecosystem: Engineered > WWTP > Aerobic digester >...
CTACGATCGCGCCGCCAATCCGCCGCCCGCCGCGGAGAGCGCCGCGCCGGGTCGGGCAGCGCCGGGTCCGGCTGCACCGCCGCCGGGCGGAGAGGCCCCGTGAGAGCGGTCGCGCACCTGGTCGCGAACTATGCGCTGGCGTTCGTCGCGGCTCTTGCGCCGGTCGCGCAGGCGGCCGACAAGGCGAAGGCGAAAAATGCAGCGCCCACCATCAAGGACCTGCGCGCGCGTCCGGTCGAGGTACAGAAGACCGCGCCAGTGCCCGCGAGCGCGCCGCGGGCGATGGAGAATTACCGCCGCTTCCTCGAGCTGCAGAACACGGATCCGCTGCTGCGCGCCGAAGCGCTGCGTCGCCTCGGGGACCTCAATCTCGAAGCCGGCGAGCTCGAGCGCATGCAGAACGAGGTGACGGCGATCGATCTTGCGGGCGCCGAGGCGATCTCGCTCTATTCGACGCTGCTCAAGGCCTACCCGAACTACCCGCGCAACGACCAGGTGCTCTACCAACTCGCGCGCGCCTACGAGACCACCGGACAGACCGGCAAGGCGCTCGCCACGCTCGACGAAGTCGTGCAGCGCTATCCCGCGACACCGCACCGCGACGAGATCCAGTTCCGGCGCGGCGAGATGCTCTTCTCCGCCAAGCGTTACGCGGACGCCGAGGCGGCCTACGCAGCGGCGCTGAAGTTCGGCGCGAAGTCCGCGTTTTACGAGCAGAGCCTCTACAAGCACGGCTGGTCGCTCTTCAAGCAGTCGCGCAACGAGGAGAGCCTCGCCTCGTTCGGCGGCGTTCTCGACACGATGCTGCTCGCACCGGGCTCGCGCGACACGGAAAGGCGCTTCGACGACCTGTCACGTGCCGACAGGGAACTGGTCGACGACACGCTGCGCGTCATGGCGATCACGTTTTCCTATCTCGACGGCGCGGGCTCGCTCGACGCATTCGTCGCGCACAAGGGCACGCCCCCGTATTCGCACCTGTTGTACGCGCGCCTCGGTGATCTCTACGTCGACAAGCAGCGCTATCAGGATGCAGCGACGACCTACCGCGCGTTCGTCAATCGCGACCCGAACAACGAATACGCGCCGGGCCTGTCGATGCAGGCAATCGAGGCCTACAAGAAGGGCGGCTTCACCGATCTCGTGCTCGATGGCAAGCGCGAGTTCGTCGAGCGCTACCGTTTCGGTGGGCCGTTCTGGACCGGGCGCGATCGCGCGAAGTACGCGAAAGTCACGGCGGAACTGAAGGCGAACCTGAAGGACGTGGCGCAGTATTACCACGCGAGCGCGCAGACCTCGAAGAAGATCGGGGATTATCAGCAGGCAGCGCGCTGGTATCGCGACTACCTGCAGTCGTTCCCGGACGACCCGGAGTCCGCCGGCACCAACTATCTGCTCGCCGAGACACTGTTCGAGAGCCGCCAGTACCTCGAGGCGGCCGATGAGTACCAGCGCACGGCGTATAACTACCCGAAGAACGCCCAGTCGGCCGCGGCAGGCTACGCGGGGCTCGTGGCGTGGCAGCGTCACGAGGAAGGGATGCCCGTCGCGGAAAAGGCCGCCGTTCACAAGCAGGCGGTGGATGCGGGCGTGAAGTTCGCGAGCACTTTCCCCGAGCACCCGGACAGCGCGGGCGTGCTGACGCGCGCGGCCGAGGACATTTTCGCCGCGCGCGATCTGCCGCGTGCGATCACCGTGTCCGAGGCCCTGCTCGCACGGCAGCCGCAGGTCGACGTCGCCAGGCAGCGCATCGGCTGGACGATCATCGGCCAGGCGAACTACGACCTGCTCTTCTTCGACAAGGCGGAGGCCGCATTCGTCAACGCACGCACGCTGACGCCCGTCGGCGACCCGCAACGCGCCGATCTCACGGAGCGGCTCGCCGCGTCCGTTTACAAGCAGGCCGAAGCGAAGCGCGCAGCAGGCGATGCGCTCGGTGCGGTCGATGCGTTCCTGCGCGTGGCCACTGTCGCACCCGATTCGAAGATCCGCTCGACGGCAACCTACGACGCAGCCGCGACGCTCGTTACGCTGCAGGAATGGGACCGGGCCATACCGGTCCTTGAATCGTTCCGGCGTGATTTTCCGCAGGACAAGCTGCAGCCCGAGGTGACGCGCAGCCTCGCAGTCGCCTATTCCGCGACAGGTCGTGCGGGTCTGGCTGCGACCGAGTTCGAACGCATCGCCGCCTCGCCGACCGAAGACCCGGCGGTGCGCCGCGAAGCGACCATGCAGGCGGCTGACCTGTACGAAAAAGCGGGCAACGCCGAGCAAGCGGTCGCGATGCTCGAGAAGTTCGTCATCGGGTATCCCACGCCGGTGCCGGAAGCGGTCGAGGTTCGGCAGCGTCTTGCCGAGGCCGCGGCGAAGCGCGGTGACACGAACCGGGAACAGTACTGGCAACGCGAGATCATTCGCAGCGACGCGACGGCTGGCGCAGCGCGCACCGATCGTACCCGCTTCCTCGCCGCGCATGCGCAACTCGCGCTCGCGACACCTGCCCGCGACGCCTTCCGCGGCGTGCGTCTCGTCACGCCGCTCAAGAAAAGCCTCGCGGCGAAGCGGCAGTCGCTCGAAACCGCGCTCGCGGCGTACAAGGCGGCCGCCGACTACAAGGTCGCGGACGTGGCGACCCAGGCGACCTTCGAGATGGCCGAGCTGTACCGCACGCTGGCGCGCGACCTGATGGAGTCGGAGCGGCCGAAAAACCTGCAGGGCGATGCGCTCGAGCAATACAGCCTGCTGCTCGAGGAGCAGGCCTTTCCGTTCGAGGAGCAGGCGATCGTCGTGCATGAGGTTAATGCCGCGCGCGCGAAGGAGGGCGTTTACAACGACGGTGTGAAGGCGAGCTATGCGGCGCTCGCGCAGCTCAATCCGGGTCGCTACGGCAAGACCGAACTGCCCCTCGACGTGGTGGCGGGCCTGACGGCGCTCGAGCCGCGCGCGCCGGAGGAGGCGGCGCCTGCCGACATGGCTACGGGGGGTGCACCCGCGAAGAAGGGTGGGCCACCGATCGCCGCTCCGCCGCCACCTCCGCCCGCGCCGGCCCGCGCCGTCGCTGATTTCGATCGCGCCGTCGGCCTTGCGCGCGCGGGCGACACGGCTGGCGCGGCGCTCGAATTCGGCCAGCTTTCGGCGGCGGTGCCGCAATACGCGGCGGTTTTCTACAATCTCGGGGTGGTGGAGCGCAAGGCCAGCCGGCTCGCCGAGTCCGAGGCCGCGCTGCGTGCCGCGCTCGAGCGCAATCCCGCCAGCGCGATGATCGCCACTGAACTCGGACTGACGCTGCGCCTGGCCGGCAAGTTCTCCGACGCGCGCGCGGCCTACGAACAGGCGCTCGCTGCCGATGAGACACTCTCCGCGGCGCACCGCAATTACGCGGTGCTGCTCGATCTTTACCTGTTCGAGCCCGCACCGGCGCTCGCGCAGCTCGAGCGTTACAAGGAACTTACCGGCGAGGACAAGCCCGTCACGGGCTGGATCGCCGAACTGCGCCAGCGCGCCGGCAAGGTGGAGCCGGTCGCGGACACACAACCCTCGGGAGCCGGGCCATGAGACTTCTCGCAATGATCGTGCTCTCGGGAATTGCGCCCCTTGCCTTCGGGCAGGAAGTGCCATCGCGCGACGCGATCGGGCCTGCCGTTGTGACCTCACCGGCTGCAGCGCCAGAGCAGCAGGTCCAGGCGCCCCCTGCGACGCCGCAGGCCAGCGTGGCGCCCGCGAAGCAGGGAGGCTCCAGGCGCGTGATGGATCGCATCGAACTCGACGCCACCCAGATTACCGGCAACCGCGAATTGCCGAAGGTTCTCTACATCGTACCGTGGAAGCCATCGGATCTCGGGGACCTGCTGGGCAGGCCGGCCAACAGCCTGCTGGACGAGGTGCTTGCGCCGGTGGACCGGGAGGTATTCCGTCGCGAAAACCGCTATTACGACGCGCTGCGGCCCGATACCGCGCAGCGCACCGACAAAGCTGAGAAATAGGTCGCAGCTTTTTGGGGTTATGTCATTCAGTTTGGGAACGCTTGGCCTGCCAGAATTCTTCGAGGAGTCATGTCGATGGAACTCTATAGTTCGATAGTCCGTTTCTTCCAGGGCGGAGGGGGCTTCATGATCCCGATCGCCCTGGTGCTCGTGCTCGGGCTCGCGATCGCGGCCGAGCGCTTCATCTATCTCTGGAACGTCGGGCGGCGCAACCGCTCGCTGTGGTCCGAGATCACGCCGTATCTGCAGCGGGGTGACTTCCGCTCGGCCGTCCAGCTCACGTCGAAGTCGGATTCCGCGATCGGGCAGATCCTGAACTACGGCCTTGCCCGCGTCGCGTCGGCCCGTCGCCGCGACGACATCGAAAAGGCGATGGAGGAAAGCCTGATGGAGGTCGTGCCGAAGATCGAACGGCGCACCCACTATCTCGCGACCTTTGCCAACCTCGCAACGCTGCTCGGGCTGCTCGGCACCGTGTTCGGCCTTATCCACGCCTTCGCGGCGGTTGCGACCGTGAACCCGGCGGAGAAGGCGAACCTCCTGTCCGCGAGCATTTCGGTCGCGATGAACTGCACGGCCTTCGGCCTCCTGACTGCGGTGCCGCTGCTCTTCATCCATGCCTGGCTGCAGTCGCGCACCACGGCACTGATCGACAGCCTCGAGATGGCATCGGTGAAGTTCCTGAATTCGATCACCGAGCGTCGTCCGGACGCTCCTGCCGCTGCGTAGAACGGGGAGCGAGCGATGCGCAGGTCCTCCTTCGAGGCCCGGAAGATCGCGAGGCGCGGCCGTCGGCCGGCCGAGCTGCTGCTCGTGCCGATGATCGACATATTCATCGTGCTCGTGACCTTCCTGCTGATGACCGCCGTGTTCTCGCGCACCGTGATCCTCGAGCTGAATCTGCCCGCGCAGCTCTCCGAGTTCCGGGAGCCGCCGAAAGGGTTGCAGCTCGAGGTGATCGTGCGCAAGGGCGAGCTGATCGTCGCCGACCGCAACAGCGGGCCGCTCGCGCCACTGCCGAACAAGGCAGCCGGATACGACTTCGACGGGCTCGCGGCCTACCTGCAGCGCGTGAAGATGAAATTTCCCGAAATGACGGCCGCCACCATCCTCCTCGAGTCCGACACCCCGTACGACACGCTCGTACAGGTCATGGACAAGGTGCGCGTGCTGGAAGTGGACAATGCCGGGCAGACGGTGCAGGCCGAGCTTTTCCCGGACATCTCGATCGGGGACGCGCCGGCGCTTGATGGCGCCGTGAGAGGTGGCTCATGAGCATGTCGGGCCGCGCACGCCGCATGGCAAAGAATCACGAGCGTCACCGGGGTGATCTCGATCTCAACCTGATCCCGATGATCGACATCCTCACCGTGCTCGTGATGTTCCTGCTCGTCTATTCGACTGAAGTCGAGGTTATCCAGAACACCAAAGGCATCGAGATCCCGCAGTCGATTGCCGAGGCGCAGCCGAAGGACTCGGTCGTGCTGATGGTGACGACCACCGACCTGTTCGTGCAGGGAGAGCACGTCACATCGCTGGCGGAGATCCGCGCCTCGAAATCGCCGTTGATCGAGCCGCTGCGCGCGGCGCTCAAGCGGCCCATGCTCGTCGGTCGCGCGATGACCGAGAAGGACCTCGCCGCGCGCGAGATCACGATTCTCGGCGACAAGTCGATCCCGTACGACGTGCTGAAGAAGGTGATGGCGACCTGCACGGATGCGGACTACGGCCGCATCTCGCTCGCGACGCTGCAGAAGGAGAAGCCGGTGCCGGCCGGCTTCAAGCCCGCGTGACCGACAGGAGCCGCACGTGGAGTTGAGACCCTACTACCGGACCTTCGATCTCCCCTGGGACATTGACCCCGAGGAGAGCGAGCGTCTGCGCAAGTTCCTGACCGTTGCGCTCGTGACAATCCTCGTCGCGGTCGCGGTGATTCCGTTCCTGCCGGTGCCGCCGCACAGCGCGGCCCAGGATGAGGTTCCGCAGCGGCTTGCGAAGGTGATGCTCGACTACAAGCCGCCCGAGCCTCCGCCTCCGCCTCCGAAACCGAAGGACGAGCCGAAGCCCGAGGTCAAGGTTGCGGCGATCACGCCGAAGCCGGTCGATCGGACCGAAGAGGCGCGCAAGAGGGCGCAGAAGGCCGTCAACCAGTTCCAGGACGAGCTCGCGGACCTGCGGCAGAACCTGCCAGAGATCCCCGTCGAGCAGACCCGCAATCTTACCGGCGCGGTCGGCGCCGACAGCCGCGCCGAGCGCTCGCTGATCACATCCAAAGTGGGAGCCGCGAGCAGCGGCATCGCCTCAACCAACACGAGCCGCGGCTTCGGTGCCGGGGCGGGCAGTCTCGAGGGCCACAATACGACCCGGATGGGAATGCCGGCCGGAGTTCCCGTGGGCGGGCGGGGCGAAGGCGCCACCCGATCCGGCGCGAGCGGCAAGGCCTCGCGCAGCCGCGAGGAAATCGAGCTCGTGTTCGACCGCAACAAGGGCGCGATCTACGCCCTTTACAGCCGCGCCCTTCGCGCGCAACCGGACCTGCAGGGTAAGATGGTGCTCGAATTCACCATATCCCCCTCGGGCGAGGTGACGATGTGCCGCGTGGTGTCGAGCGAGATCAGGGACCCGGAGCTCGAGCGCAAGATTGTCGCGCGCGTGCGCCTCTTCCGTTTCGAGGCTCGCGACGTGGAGACCATCACGACGACGAAGCCAATCGATTTCTTCCCGGCTTAGGCGCCTGGCACGCGAGGCGAGCGTGAACCTGCAATCCGAGATCCAGTACTTCAGCGAACTGCGTGTGCTTGACAAGGCGCGCCTGCTGAACTCGTTCCTGCACGAGCTGGCCGAGGAGGCGCGCAGCACCTACGGACCGGGCAACGAGCAGGTGGCCGACACCGCGCACCTGCGCTTCGTCAACGAACTCGTGCACCGGGTCACGCGGGTGCTCGAGCAGCTGCTCGCGGAAGATCGCACGCGGCCTGCCGACGATGTGGTGCTGCGCATGCTGCTGTCCCCGCGCTCCGACAAGGTAGCCGAGAAGCTGGTGCTAAACGCCTACAGCCGGGCCATTCATGGCTTTGAGCGGTACGACACGACCGTCCTGATGAATACCTGACGGCTGCTCACCGCTCTCTGAAGGCGGCGCCACCTGTGGCATATTCGCCCCGGTGATCGAAGACCCGCTCCTGCAGATCCTGATCCTGCTCGCCGCCGCGGTTGTGGTGGTGACGATCGCGCGTCGCCTCGGTTTGCCCGCGATTCTGGGCTACCTCGCGGTCGGCATGGCGCTTGGCACCCACGCAGTCGGCATTTTTGTCGCGTCCGACACGACCAATCTGCTCGCCGAACTGGGCGTTGTCTTCCTGCTCTTCACCCTCGGCCTCGAGTTCTCCTGGCCACGCATGATCGCGATGCGGCGCGAGGTGTTCGGCCTCGGCTCCGTGCAGGTGTTCCTGACTTGCGGCGCCTTCGTGCTGATCGGCGCGCTGTTCGGCGTGCCGCTCGTGCTCGCGATCGTGCTCGGCGGTGCCGTCGCGATGAGTTCGACCGCGATCATCCTGCACCAGCTCACGGATCAGGCGGAGCTCAACCGCACACACGGGCGGCTCGCCTTCGCGGTGCTCCTGTTCCAGGATATCGCGTTCGTGCCGCTGCTGGCGCTCGCCGCGGCGCTCGCGCGCGGCGGCGGCGAGTTCTCGCTCGCCGCGAGCGTGAACGCAGTGATTGCCGGCGTGTTCGCCATCGGCGTCGTCTGGGCCGCGGGCCGCTGGCTGCTGCGGCCGATTTTCTACGAGATTGCGCACAGCCGGCTGCGCGAGCTGTTCACGCTGACCGTACTGCTCGTGGCGCTCGCCTCTGCATGGGTCTCGCATGTAGCCGGGCTCTCGATGGCGCTCGGCGCGTTTCTCGCCGGCATGATGCTTGCCGAGACCGAATACCGCCATCAGATCGACACGGTGATCCGGCCCTTTCGCGACATCCTGCTCGGGCTCTTCTTCATCTCGGTCGGCACGCTCCTCGACGTCGAGATGTTGTGGCGGGAGTTCCTGCTCGTGTCGGCAGTGCTGTTCGGCTTGCTCACGGTCAAGTGGCTGTGCGCTTCGCTCGCGACACGCGCGTTTGAACGTTCCACCTTCAAGGCGGTGCGCACCGGAGTCGTGCTGTCGATTGGCGGCGAATTCGGCGTGGCGATCCTCACTATCCTGTTGCAGAGCGGCGGCGCCGACCCGGGAATCGTTCAGCCGCTGCTCGTCGCGACCGTGCTCTCGATGGTGCTGAGCCCGCTGATCCTGCGCAACAACAAGCGTATTGCGCGCTTCGTGCTGCGAGAGCGTGGCCCCCGGACCACGGCGCTCGGCCGTGAAAACGACGCAGCGGACGCGGTCGCGAGGCGCGAGCACGTGGTGCTGTGCGGTTTCGGACGAGTCGGGCAGAACATCGCGCGCGTGCTCGAGGCCCAGAACTTCGAGTACATCGCGCTCGATCTCGATCCGGTGCGCATCCGCGCGGCGCGCCAGGCGGGGGACCCGGTGGTGTTCGGCGATTCCGCGGACGAGGACGTCTTGACGAAGGTGGGCCTCGCGAGCGCGAGTGCCGTGATCATCACCTTCGCGAATCCCGCCGTCTCGATCGGCATCCTGCGCTCGATACGGCGGCTGCGCGCCGATGTGCCGGTGCTCGTACGCACGCAGGACGACTCGCGGCTCACCGATCTCAAGGCGGCTGGCGCGACCGAAGTGGTGCCCGAGACTTTCGAGGCGAGCCTGATGCTCGTGTCGCATGTGCTGGTGCAGTTGCGCGTGCCTCCGGCACGCGTATTGCGCACCGTCAGCGAGATCCGCAGCAATCGTTACGCAGCGCTGCGCAGCATCTTTCGTCGCGACGATGCGCGGCCGATCGATGAGACCCACGCGTTTCGCGAGGAGCTGAAATCGATCGTGCTGCCGCCCGGCTCGTGGGCGGTCGGGCATACTTTGGCGGAAGTCAGGGCGCGCGGCGCCGAGGTCGCGTTCACCGGCATCCGCCGCCACGGCATCCTCGGGCGCGAGCCGGAAGAGGGCACCATATTGCGCGAGGGCGACATCGTCGTCGTCTACGGCCAGCCGGAAGAGATCGAGCACGCCGAGGCTTTGCTGCTCGCCGGCTGATCGCAGCCGTGACCGTTCAGTGCGGCAGGATGAGGCTCACTCGCGCGCCACCCAGCCCGGAGCGGCCGAATTCCAGTTGGCCACGATGCAGACCGGCGATGGCATGTGCGATGGAGAGGCCCAGCCCGCTGCCCTCACCCAGACTGCCCTCGGGACGATGGAAGCGCTCACCGGGGCGCGCTGCGTCCCCCGGGGAAAATCCTGCGCCATCATCATTGACTTCGAGTGACACCCGCTCCGCGCCACCCGCGACGCGTACGTTCACGTGCCCGTGCACGGGCGCGTGGCGTAACGCGTTTTCGAGCAGGTTCTGCACGAGAATGGCGAGTAGCCCGTGACTGCCATGGACCAGGTCATCATCGCCTTCGCGATCGAGTGAGAGCACGATCGATCGCGCGGCAGCCTGTTCGCTCGCCTCGCGCAAAACCTGTTCGGCAACCTCGGCGAGATGCAGCGGGCCTGCGTCGTCGAGTTCGGTGAGATTCTCGACCCGCGCCAGCATCAGCAGCTGGGTCACCAGCCGCTGCATGCGATCGAGCGCCTCATGCGAGCGTTGCAGGTGCAGTGCGCGCTCGGCGGCATCGGCGTCCTGCCCGGCCAGGTCCAGCTCGAGCCGTAGTGCGGCCAGAGGATTGCGCAGTTCGTGCGCGGCATCTGCGGTGAAGCGGCGCTCGCGTTCGAGGCTCATCTGGAGGCGCGCGACGAGCCGGTCGATGGCTTGCGTGAACGGTGCCAGCTCGATCGGCACCCGGGCATCGGTCATCGCAGGGATCAGGGGCGTGGTGCTCGACGACAGGCTGCGCGTCAAGCGGCGCAGTGGCTGCAAACCTGCACGCAAGCCTGCAAAAACCGTTGGCGGCACCAGCAGCAGCAGTGCCAGCAGCGCCAGCAGGGCCGGCGCCAGAAGCTTGCGCATCAACTCATCGCGTTCGTCGAGCGGTGCCGCGACCTGGATCCAGTACTGTCGTCCGGCATCCCAGCGCTGGAATATGCGCCAGCGTCGCTTCTGGTAGATGACGGAATGGAAGTGCGCATCGCCCGGATCGAACGCCAACGCCGGCATTGCGGAGCTCTGGATCAGCAACTCGCCGCGTGCGTCGCGCACGGTGATCGCCGGGTGCTGCGCTGTGGGGTCCGAGTCGATGACTTCCTTGTCCGCCAGTCGAGCCGGGTCGATTTGCACTGGCGCTGCCGGCATTACTGCGAACACGCTGGCGGCGGTGCGCACCAGCGTCTGGTCAAATATCTCGTCCACCTCGTGCAGCGTGCGCCAGGCCATCCACGCGCTGGCCATCAGCCAGATCAGCGCGATTCCGGCCACCAGCCACAGCACCAGCCGCCGGTTCAGGGACGGGCGCGTCATGCGCCGCGCTCCACGCGTGGATTGATCGCATAGCCGATACCGCGCAAGGTCTCGATCCAGCCCGGCCCGAGCTTCTGGCGCAGATGATGGATATGCACTTCCACGGCGTTGCTCGCGACCTCCTGGTCCCAGCCGTACAGGGCGGCCTCGAGCTGCTCGCGGGAATAGGCCCGCCCCGGATGGCGGACCAGCATTGCGAGCAGTGCGTATTCGCGCGCAGTCAGCTCCAGTGTCGCGCCCGCCATTGTGGCACTGCGTGCCGCCGGGACGACTTCCAGCGCGCCGATGCGGATGGCCGGCTCGATCTGCCCGTCGGCGCGCCGCAGCAGCGCGCGCAGGCGTGCGGCCAGCTCGTCGAGATGCACCGGCTTGACCACGTAGTCATCAGCGCCGGCATCGAGCCCGGCCACGCGATCCGGCAAGCCGTCGCGCGCAGTCAGCAGCAGCACCGGGGTGGCGTCCTTGCGACGGCGCATGTCGGCGATGATGGCCGGTCCGCTGCTGCGCGGCAGGTTCCAGTCGAGTACCGCGGCCGCGTAGCTCGTGTCGGTGAGCGCGGCCGCGGCCTGCGCACCATCGGTGATCCAGTCCACCGTGTAGCCGAGCCGGCGCAGGCCGGCTGTCAGCGCCTGTCCCAGTGCGTGATCGTCCTCGGCAAGCAGGATGCGCATGCAGGCACTGTAACGTCAGTCAGGGCCTCATGCCGTGATTGCCGTGATTGCCGTGATTGTCATCCAGCGCACGCTTGCG